>OGPH01002587.1_pt1 | contig 10126 bp, 8 predicted proteins | sample 1552891 | NCBI WGS metagenome assembly OGPH01 (sample SAMEA2580272, study PRJEB22360) | human gut metagenome | biome: human gut; feature: human-associated habitat; material: faeces | place: Denmark | collected 2008/2010 | reverse complement strand
GAGCGGAGGTGATCGCTGTGTCGATATTTGAATACAACGAAGAAGAGGAATTGAAGAAGCTGAGGCAGGCAGAATTCCGAAGCGGCCAAGAAGAAGGGATAACAAAGGGAATTGCAAAGTCCGTACTTCTGTTGCTTGAGATGAAGGGAAGCGTGCCGGAGCATCTGAGGGAACAGATTATTGCGGAAACGAATGCCGCCCTTCTGGAGAATTGGCTGCAGGCTGCGGCCAAAGCCTGTACAGTGGAAGCTTTTATGGAAGAAACAGGGCTGAAAGGAAAGTGAATGCCAGGAAATATTTAGTGTGCACAATAATCCTGAGGGCTTATTGTTTCACAGCCGAACAAGTTTGGTGGCTGTTTGTGCCGGAGCGTCACACACAGCTTTCCGGCAGAAGAGAAACCGCATTCGCGATTTCTTTTCGCCCCGTCACAAACGCTCCGGAATGGAGATTCATATGCTCAAAATTGCTGACAATCCAACACTTGCAGGACTTTCTTCTTTTTTCCCATCCATCGTCTTTTCCACCGCTACAGGAACCGATTTGACGCTGGATCTTCTGCTCCCGCAGACCGTGGAGGGCGATACCGCCTCCCGCTTTCCTCTGATCATCTTCATCGAGGGGAGCGCCTGGCATTTTCCGGAGAATAACTGGGAGATTCCGCAGCTATCCCGCCTTTCCTGTTCCGGCTATGCCGTGGCCTTAGTCACCCACCGCAACATTGACGACGGCCACCCTGCCCCCGCCTATCTGATGGATGTGAAGACTGCAGTCCGGTTCATGCGGGCGCATGCGGAAGAATATCATGTTGATCCGGATCGTGTCTATGCTTTCGGCACCTCTTCCGGCGCAAACGCGGCTCTCCTTCTGGGGCTCACCGGGGATATGGAGGAATTTCGCACGGAAGAATATTCTGGTTTTTCTGACAGCGTCTGCGGGGTTATCGACTGCTTCGGGCCCACGGATCTGCAGGCCTTTCTGGATTGGCCCGGCGAAGAAGGCTCACTGGACAAGCAGGAAACCTTCCGTGCCTTCTGCGGCGGACAGTTGGATCCGGCGCTGCTTCAGAAATGCAGCCCCGTGCACTATGTTACACAGGGCCGGGACTATGTTCCCTTCCTGATCGCCCATGGGGATGCGGATCCGCTCGTTCCCTTCTCTCAGAGCGAACACCTGGTTTCACTCCTGGAACAGGCCGGAGCAGAGGTCGGTTTCATCTGCGTGGAGAACGGCGTACATGAAGGAAACTTCTGGAGCCAGCCGCTGTATGATATTTTCCTCGCGTTTCTGGACAGGCTGAGCGGGATCCGGCGCGGTTGAAGCCAAGAGAAGCTACAATTCAGCCTTTGGCCGAATTGTAACGACATCCGGCCATTCCAATCGCTTCGCGATAGGCCGGATGCTTTCTGCCGCGCTGTTCTCGCACGGCCTGCGCAGTTTTTGCGCAGGCCTGGCTGAGCAGTAACAAAGAGAATACACATCGAAAGGTAAATATGGACATGATCAAACCGAAAAGGCTGCGGCCCGGCGACCGCATCGCCGTCGTAAGCCTCTCCTGGGGCGCTCTGGGAGAGCCGAATTTTATCCACAGATATGAAATCGCGAAGAAACGGCTTTGGGAGGAATTTGGCCTGGAAACCGTATGTATGCCCCATGCACTGTGCGGCAGCGCTTTTCTCTCTCGCCATCCCAGGCTGCGGGCAAAGGATCTGATGGATGCCTTTCTGGATCCGAATATATCTGCGGTATTCTGCGCCATCGGCGGGGAAGATACGATCCGGCTGCTTCCTTATATTGATTTTGATGTGCTGCGGGAAAATCCCAAAATCTTCATGGGCTATTCTGACAGCACCATCAATCATTTCATGATGTACCATGCAGGACTTGTGTCCTTCTACGGCCCTTCCATTCTTGCCGAATTCGGGGAATATGTGGAACTGTTCTCCTACACGAGGGACGCCGTACGCCGCGCCCTCTTTGAGGATACAGCGGGCTGGTCGATTCCTTCCAGCCCGGAATGGTCGGATGATTTCGTCTTATGGGATGAAAAGAACATTCATATAAAAAAATCGCTGAAACCGGATCTGCACGGCTATGAAGTGCTGCAGGGTTCCGGCTGCGCGGAAGGCCATCTGTTCGGAGGCTGCATCGATGTCTTTTCCATGGCGGCGAACACCTGTCTGTGGCCGTCTTGCAAGCAGCTGGAAGGCGCCATCCTCTTTCTGGAGACCAGCGAGGAAAAGCCTTCTCCCTCCATCGTCCGCTATACGCTGCGCAATCTGGCCGCCCAGGGCATCCTGTCCTCTCTTCATGGGATCCTGTTTGGAAAGCCCCAGGGCGAAGTCTATTATGAAGAATACAAAGAGGCCCTCCTTCAGGTTGTCTCCGAAGAAGAAGGGCTGCATGACCTTCCGATCCTCTATAATATCAATATCGGCCATGCAGCGCCGATCGGGATTCTGCCCTATGGAGTGCGGGCCCGGATCGACTGTGAAGAGAAGGCGCTCATCTTGCTGGAAAGCGCGACTGTGGAACCCTGATTCGTTAAAGAATCCTGTACAGATATGGTTCTTATACAGATACGGCCCCTATGCGGATATGGCTTTTTCTCCCCACGCAGGCCCGCCGGGTCATCCTGCCGCCCCATCTTTTCCATCCCTTTATAAGTGCGAAAAAACCGCCCCTGACATCGGAATTCTGTCAATTCCAATCTCAGGGACGGCTTGAAAATCTGCTTCAATACGCGGCGCTGCCTTCTATGCAGCGCTTCCCTTCAGGATTCTATTCTGCTTTTCCCCATGCCATCAGTGATTCAGACGGTTCTGCGCAGCCGTATGGCCATATACTGCTTCCCGGGAAGTTCCACCTGGAATCTGCCCTTAAACCTTCCCTTTTTCTCAATCGTGCATTCCCAGGTATCGATCACTTCTACTTCAAATTCCGTCTCATCATCCAAATAAAATTCCCTGAATGACGGACGCATAAAGCTATAGTAGAACAGATAATAGCTCTTCACGCCAGGACCGGCCTCCTGCTGCGGAACGCAGCAGATCTCATCCCAGCTTCTCTGGCAGGGCGCAAGCCCATAGCCCGGCGTTTCCTTCAGAATGTCCAGAAGGAAGCCGAACCGCTTCCAGCTTTCTCCGTGCAGTTTCCCTCCATGGGACCACCACAGCACGTCATCCGGCGAGAAATACGTCTCCCCATGTCCCGGATAGCCGCCCCTGCAGGCGCCTTCCCAGAAACGGCGGAGCATCTCCTCTCCGGTAATATTTCCCCAGCCATGCTGGATATTGCCCTCATAAGCGATCTCGTCCAGCACCACCGGTTTGCGGTAGCGCTCTCTCCATTCCGCCACCAGTTCCGCGGATTTATACAGATCCGTTCTCTGGATGCTGCAGTGTGTCACCCAGGGACGGCTGTAGTCATAGAAAGTTATACAGTTATGGATAGAACGCAGATGAACATATGGATCCTTCTCGCACAGAATAGACGCATAGCGCTCCCAATCATCCAGGCTCTTGGCCGGCATCAGGTCATATTCATTCGCCAAAGACCACCACACATTATGGAATGCACTGAAACGGGCGACCGCATACTTCCAGTACAAGTCATCCTGTTCCTTGCTCATGCACGAAAATCCCCATCTGTCATAAGGATGCATCATGATGATATCCGCCTCGATCCCGAGTTTTCCGAGGGCTTCGATGCATCTTTCAATATGCCTGAAATGTTCCGGATTGAACCGTTCCAGATCCCAATGATTTCCCTCCGTCTTTCCCGTATACTGCCCAAAATTCTCCTTCGTGAGCACGCTGCTGTCCATGGGCGTGCCTTCATACGGATAGGAACGGGGCTCTCCCAGGTTATAATCATAGTGCTTTGGGAACACACAGAAGCGGATCTTATTAAAACGCGCCTCTTTCAGGCTCTGCAAGGTCTCCTCAATCCGGTTATCATCCTGCAGTTCCCACACATAGCAGGTGGTTCCGATGGAATAATAGGGCGTCCCGTCCTCATAGGAGAAATGCCAGGTACCAACCACCCGCACCGGACCATGATTGCCCGCTTCGGGCTCCTTTACCACAAAACTTCCCTCCGCAGCTTCCTCTAGGAAATCCGCCTCCACCCGGAAACGGTATTCCCCCTCAAAGGAGGGCATGAACCGTACCTTATAGGTGCCATCTCCGTCATAGAATCCATCCGCCGTTACCGTTTCATTCCGGCCGGTAAAGGTGCCTCTCACCCAATGAGCCACAAAAGGATTCCCCTCCTTTGGCCCATTGAGCGTAATTTCCTGTATTCCCCATTTGCTGACCAATTCTGCATAGCTGATCGTGCTCATCATCCCTCTCCTTCCTTGCTCATCTCATAGCGTTGGCGCATCCCTATCCAGCGCCGCATATTGTTATTCTACCATCCAGTCTATGCATGGTCAATCTATTCTGCAGGCATGATGCAGCCCCTCCCCGAACGGTGTCCGCCGCCATCCGATATGCTGCTTTATACCCACTGAATCCGTTCTTTTCCTGCGCCTACTTCAAAATGATATTTTGCGATTCCGAGGTCGATTTTGCTGTAAAATCCTGCCCCAGCCTTTGCCCGTACCCGGCTCTGTTCCAGGCTGAATGTAAACTTCTGCTGATTCATCGCCGTAGGAGCCAGCAGCGCGGCATCCACGCCTCTTAAGAACCATTCCGGCGCTTCTTTCTGCACTTTCATCACCTTTTCTCTGGGCTTTATGGCATGGGATACACCCTGCACCTCTCCGTATCCGATGGCAATGACAAGACAAAGCTTCTCTCCTTCATCCACACGAAACGCGCTCTTTACCTTCGTATAAGTCATGGCCACCCAACAGGTATTCAATCCCAAAGTCTGCGCATAAAGCACCACCTTCTCCCCATAATATCCACATTTCTCTTCCAGATCGGGCGTTTTTTCCCCAACCATGGCAATATAATTCTTTACGCCTGAAAATTTCCCATAATGGGCTACTTTTCCACTAAACGCCTTGGGTTCATCCTTCACAAGCTGCATATGAAGGCCGCTCTCCCGATTACATTCACCGATAAAATGCTCCAGCTTTTTCAGGACTTCGCCTTCGATCGCCCTGGACGTATATGCCCGCACAGAATGTCTCTGTTTCATCGCTTCCATTAAATCCATATGTTCATTCCTCCTGATCTGTTTTTCTGTTATAATCGCCGCAGTCCCGTCTGTTTCATTCACTCCGATCCGAAGCGCCCTTCACGATCTTTCTGATCTTTCCAAAAAGGGACTCCAGCTGCATGACCGCCCCTTTCGTTATCTCCATAAGACCATTCTCCAATCTGTTTAAGCGCTTAAACACTTCAAGTATAGCACATTTTTTCCCAATTCTCCGTCTGTAAAGAAAATCGAGACAATCCACGTTCCCGCTCATCTTCTGAATCTCTCTGCATCTTCCCAATCCCTCCGTCTTCCTCTTCAGACCGCAGAATGCCGCGCAGTTAGACATAAGGGATACTGCGGCCGCATATTGTCACGCCAACCGGCGCATACTAATCCGGAAAATATGCGGGACAAAACGGCAAAGAAAAACGGCCTTTGCTTCATGCCGCATAAAGGAGGCGGTTTGAATGAAATTGTCAGCGAATCTGGAGGAAAATATACGGCAGGCACATGCATTCCTGCCGATTGCCAAAAGCTTTGACATTGTCACGCGCGATCTGTGCCTGGGAGAGGCGAAGGGCTATTGGATCGGCATCAACGGTTTTCTGAGAGTGGAGATCCTGCAGCAGATCTTTTCCGACCTTCAGAATCCCGTCTATATGCAGAACATGAAAATAGAGGACATCAAAGAATATATGGAAGCAAAGATCGGCTATGTACAGGCCTCCCTGTCCGATGACTGGGATGACATCCTGCGCAATCTGACCAGCGGCCCTTCTGTTCTTCTGATCGACGGTTTTGCCCAGGCGATCCTGCTGGATGTAAGAACCTATCCGGCCAGAAGCATCACCGAACCGGATGCGGAAAAGGTGACCAAAGGCGCCAGGGACGGCTTCGTGGAAACGCTGCTTTTTAACGCCAACTTGATCCGGCGCCGTATCCGTTCTCCCAGGCTCACATTCGAGATCCTCTCCGTGGGCAGTGAAAGCAAAACAGATGTGGCAGTGGCTTATCTGGATCAGGCTGCCAATCCGGAGCTTCTTGGCCATCTAAAGGAAACGCTGCGCTCCCTTCCTGTCACCTCCCTGACCATGGGCTCCAAAAGTCTGGAGGAGCTGCTTGTCAAGAAAAAATGGTTCCATGCGCTTCCAAGCATCTTTCTGACAGAGCGGCCGGACGTGGCCTGCAGCTATCTCACAGAAGGACATATCGCAGTGATCGTGGACAATTCGCCCGCCGTGCTCATCCTGCCCTGTACCATTTTTCAGTTTACCCAAAGCCCTGAGGATTATTATAAAAGCTCCCTGGTGGGAACCTATTTTCGTCTCGTACGTTTCCTGTGTATCCCCATCAGCCTGATCCTGATGCCCCTGTTTTTACTGCTGACAGCACATTTCCCACAGCTTTCCGCCAAATGGAACTTGTTATCCACCGAACCGCTTCCCGGCCCCACCATCATCTTCTATGTGCTGGCCATAGAATTTCTTCTCGATCTGTTCCGCTATTCCGCCACATTGCGTTCCAGCCAGTTTTCAGGTTCCCTGTCCATCATAGGCGGACTGATCATCGGAGACATCGCTGTAGAACTCAACTGGGCCTCCATGGAAATCCTCTTCTACGCAGCGGTAACCATGCTCGCCTCTCTTTCCCTCTCCAGCCTGGAATTTGCGGACGGGCTTCGGCTCTATCGGATATTTCTCATTCTCACCACCGCTTTCTGGGGGATATGGGGATTCGCAATCGGCCTCATACTGGTTTTCCTTTCCGTGATCACCACGCCCACCTTCGGAGGAATGAGTTATTTTTGGCCCCTCTTCCCCTTCAACTGGACCGCCCTGCGCACGCTCCTGTTCCGTTATCCTGTGGCCAAAGCGCAGCCAGATAAGGTTTGGAGGCGGCCTTAGCCTGGAAGCCGCTCCATCCCCTGCAGGCCGCCCGGCATCTGCGCCCGCGGTGCCTGCAAGAATCAGGCTGCCCGGCAAATAAAAAAACGGCCCTGCCAACTGGCAGGGCCGTGCAACAAACCGTTTCTTTTCTATGGAGGATTCCGGAGCATTTGCTATTCCAAAATCTTTCTGTTATACCGTTCTCCTCGTTTCTTGCTTTCTGAAGAACCGTACATCTGCAGCCTGTAATCAGCAAGCCGCTCTCTCTTATCGCGGACGCGCCTGCTTGCGGCATCCGCCCGGTGATACCCCTTGAAAATCAGTTCCAGGCTCAGGCTTACATACTCCATTCCCTGTGCCAGGGCGATATCCAGCTTCATCCACCCAAGCAACAGCATGTGATATGCCTTACTCCAGAACCCGTCTCCCGCTTCAGGTTTCCGCATCACCCACGCAAACATCAGAAGAAGAAAAATCGCAGTCAAGAAAATCATCATGGTTCCTCTCATATCCATCAACCTCTTTTCCATCTCAAAAAACAAGCTGCCAAGGAACACTGCTTTTCTTTTATGCTTCTGATTTTATGATACGCTTTGGAACAGGCCGCGTCAACTGATTTCACAGATTTTTCCCAAACTCTATTCTCCGATCCGGATCACGCCTTTTACGATATCCGCTTTATTGTGCACACAGGAATCCAGCGCGTTCTTGATATCATCCAGTTCAAAGTAATTGGTCACAATATCCTTAATCCGGATTTTTCCGCTGGAAACCGCTTCGATCGCCATCGGGTAGATATTCCTGTAGCGGAAAACGGTCTTAAAGGTCAGTTCCTTATCCAGCGCCATGCCGATCGGAAGGGTCATCTCTCCGGAAGCGCTGTAGCCTACGAATACAATGGTGGATCCCTTCTTGGCTGCCTGAATCAGCTGAGTAGCCGTCACCTGGCTGCCGGCTGTCTCAATTCCAAGATCCGCCCCACGCCCGTTCGTCAGTTCTCTGATCCGCGCAACCGTGTCCTCTTCTTTTCCGTTGATCACATAGTCCGCGCCCAGTTCCAGCGCCTTATCCAAACGCTTCTGCATCACATCCACCACGATGATCCGGGATACACCCATGGCGCGCAGTGAAAGCATGGAGCACAGGCCGATACATCCGGCGCCCGTCACAACGGCGGTCTGCCCCAGATGTGCGCCGCCCTGATTCGCCGCATGCATGCCCACCGCAAGAGGCTCGATCAGCGCCGCTTCCATGGTGCTCATATTCTCCGGGATCTTAAAGCACAGCCCTGCCTCATGCGCCACATATTCCTGGAACACGCCGTCCACAGGGGGCGTTGCGAAGAAAATCACATCTTCACACAGATTATATTTTCCCTCTTTGCAGTGTTCGCAATGTCCGCAGGTCTTTCCGGGCTCCAATGCCACCTTGTCCCCCACTTTCAGGTCGGTTACGCCTTCTCCCAGTTCCACCACGGTTCCGCCCGCCTCATGTCCCAATACAAACGGCGGTTCCACGATGAAGTTGCCGATCCGGCCTGACTCATAATAATGCAGGTCAGAACCGCAGATTCCCACATACTCCACCTTCACCAGCACCTCGCCTGCTGCAGGGGAAGGGATCGGCCGGCTTTGAATCTCCACTTCGCCGATGCCCGTCATTACCGCCGTTTTCATCATTCCTCCTGTTTTCGTCTCCATTGCTTAAACCCCTTTCTTCTGACTGTTGTGTCTGAACGTTCCGGCACTTTTCTTTTTTATCATACTCCTTTCTCTTCATCCTGTCTAACCATAAAATGCGCTTTATTGCTCAGATTGATACTATTTGGCCCGCTGCCCTCCTGCGCTGCGAGGGGATAGCTGTCTTTTTCCAGAATATACATATTTCATACCTGTCTGTACATTCCTTCCTGTATGGGACAGGAATATAATAATAGCTGACGTTCCCGCAAATTCTTCCGTTTGTGAAAAGCGCGGGATATTAAAAAGGAAGGAAGGGATAAGGATGAACGAAAAGGACAGAAAGCCGCAAAACGGCAGTATGGAATATCAGGGCGCTCCGCTCCGGGAAATCAACGGCAGAAATACCAAGCTGCTGGATCCTGTGCTGCTGCAGCGCGAGGAAGACAATCTGAACTATATGATGCATCTGGAAAATCGTTTCCTGCTGCTGAATTTTAATCTGGAAGCGGGCAGAGATACATTTTCTGACATGCCGGAGGGAATCCACAAAGGCTGGGAATTTCCCACCTGCCAGTTAAGGGGGCATTTCCTTGGGCATTGGCTCTCCGCAGCTGCCATGCACTATCAGGAAACCGGCGATGAGCAGATTCGGGCAAAGGCAGACGCGATCGTGGCCGAACTTGCGGAATGCCAGAAGGAAAACGGAGGAAGATGGGTTGGCCCCATTCCGGAAAAATATCTGTACCGCATTGCTGCCGGAAAGCAGGTCTGGGCCCCGCACTACACCATTCATAAGGTATTCATGGGACTTCTGGACATGTATTCCCTCGCCGGCAGCGAACTGGCTCTTCAGATCGCGGAACGTTTCGCGGATTGGTTCTATGAATGGAGTGGGAAGTACAGCAGGGAAGAATTCGATGATATTCTGGATTTTGAAACAGGGGGCATGCTGGAGATCTGGGCGCAGCTGTACGGCATTACAGGCAATCCGCGCTACCGTGAACTGATGGAGCGCTACTATCGGGGCAGGCTGTTCGATGCCCTGCTTCGCGGGGAAGATGTGCTCACCAACATGCACGCCAACACCACCATTCCGAAACTGACCGGAGCGGTAAAGAGATACAGCGTGCTCACAGAAAATGCGGAATACTACGACAAGCTGACCCAGGAAGAAAAAGACGAGTTGGATATGTATCTGACGGCGGCGGAAAACTTCTGGGAGATCACGGTAGAGCATCATACATACATCACCGGAGGAAACAGCCAGAGCGAGCATTTCCACAATGCGGACGAGCTGTGGTACGATGCAACCAAGGGCTCCTACGACGGAGCGCTGACCTGCGAGACCTGCAATACCTACAATATGCTGAAACTTTCCAAGGCTCTCTACGATCAGACCCAGGA
>OGPH01002585.1_pt1 | contig 10133 bp, 7 predicted proteins | sample 1552891 | NCBI WGS metagenome assembly OGPH01 (sample SAMEA2580272, study PRJEB22360) | human gut metagenome | biome: human gut; feature: human-associated habitat; material: faeces | place: Denmark | collected 2008/2010 | reverse complement strand
CGGGCTTCTGAATCAGGAGATCGAGTTAAATGTAGTAGATGGTATGATCCTTCCAAATTTAAAAATGGATCCTAAGACGGATGCCTGTCCGTTTCTGGATGAGAACGAAAGATGTGGGATTCATGCGTTTCGGTCGGGAATCTGCCGACTGTTTCCGCTGGGAAGGCTGTATGAAGAAGAGGGATTTCGATATTTTCTTCTGACAAAAGAATGCAAAAAAGAGAACCGCGGAAAGGTGAAAGTGAAAAAATGGCTCGGAATTACCAACCTGAAAGCTTATGAGCAGTACATTTCAGACTGGCACCAATTTCTTCTGACTTGCGAAGAGTCAATAGGAGAGCTGGAAAAAGAGAATATCCAGATCCTTACGACGTATATTCTGCGATTGTTTTATCAGACTCCATACGAAGCAGAGGATGACGGGTCATTTTATCAGGAGTTTTATCAGAGAAGAGAACAAGTGCGAAAGACGCTTGGAATTTAGAAAGAGAGGAGGTCTGACAGTGGAAGGGGAAAAACTACAGATTTTAAAAACATATTTTGGATACGATTCATTTCGTCCGGGCCAGGAGGAGATCATCGATCAGATTTTGGCGGGAAGAGATGCGCTTGCCATTATGCCTACCGGAGCCGGAAAATCATTATGCTATCAGGTTCCGGCATTGATGATGCGGGGAATTACGATCGTGATCTCCCCTTTGATCTCTTTGATGATGGATCAGGTGAAGGCGTTGAATGAAGCCGGGATTCATGCCGCATATATCAACAGCTCTCTGACAGAAAACCAGGTTGCAAAGGCTTTGGAATTTGCAAAAGCGGGACGATACAAAATCGTCTATGTGGCGCCGGAGCGTCTGGAGACTCCAAGGTTTCTCGACTTTGCCTGTCATGCCGAAATCTCTATGGTGACGATTGACGAGGCACACTGTATTTCTCAGTGGGGACAGGATTTCAGACCGAGTTATGTGCGGATTGTTTCATTTATCCGCCAGCTTCCTGTCCGTCCGATCGTGACAGCCTTTACTGCCACGGCAACAAAGCGTGTACAGACAGACATCCGGGAAGTACTGAAGCTGCAGAATCCTTATGTGGCAGTGACAGGATTTGACCGGGAAAATCTGTATTTTGAGGTGCAGAGAACAAAAGAGAAAAAAGAAAGAATCCGGGAGTATCTGGAAAAACATTCGGATGAAAGCGGAATTATTTACTGTGCCACAAGAAAGAATGTGGATGAACTTTACCTGTTTCTGGAAAGTGCGGGATTTTCAGTGGGCAGATATCACGCGGGAATGGGCAATGAGGCAAGAAAGAGCAGTCAGGAGGATTTTATTTACGATCGGATCCAGGTGATGATCGCAACCAATGCGTTTGGAATGGGGATTGATAAGTCCAATGTCCGGTATGTCCTGCATTACAATATGCCCCAAAGTCTGGAAAATTATTATCAGGAAGCGGGAAGAGCCGGACGGGATTCGGAGCCGTCAGAATGCATCATTTACTATTCGCCTCAGGACGTCGTTATCAATCAGTTTCTGCTGGAAAGCAAGGAAAACTATGGAGAATACACAGCGGAAGAGATGCAGAATATCCAGGTGCAGGATCGGGAGCGGCTTCAGAAGATGACAACCTACTGTACGACTACGGGATGCCTGCGAAATTATATTCTCGGTTATTTTGGGGAACAGGCAAAAGAGCTCTGTGGAAACTGCTCCAACTGTCTGGAGGAACTGGAAGAGATGGATGCAACAGAAGCGGCAGCAGATGTGATTGAATGCGTCCGTGAGTCCGGGCAGAGATTCGGGGTGAACATGATCGCAGGCACGCTGCTCGGCGAAAATACTGCAAAAATCCGAAATTACCGGATGAACGACAATCTTTGTTATGGAAAACAAAGCAAAATCGGACAGGAACGCATCAAAGAGATCATTCAGGCGATGCTGGAGCGAGGCTATCTGTGCCAGACAAAAGATAAATACGCATTACTGAAGCTCACAGATACATCAGAAGAATTGCTTCAAGGGACGGATCCGTTTGTGATCGCATACAGAAAAGCGGAAGTACAGAAAACATCTGCAAGGCGAGGTGTGAAAGGACTGGGAGACCTGAGTGAAAAAGCGCAGCATCTGTTTGAAGAACTCCGAAAGCTGCGCAGCGAACTGGCAAAAGAAAAATCCATTCCGCCGTATATGGTGGCATCTGATAAGACGCTTCATGATATGTGCGTGAAAATCCCTCTCACAAAAGAAGAAATGCTGACAGCTAACGGGATGGGCGCCAGAAAACTGGAACAGTATGGGGAGGCGTTTTTATACTGCATTCGTGATATTACGAATGGAGATAAGGCGGCATACGGAGCCGAGGAAACGAACTATGGTGCTTCAGAGATTCCGCTGACAGAGCGGGCAAAAAAAGGAAGAAAAGAGGCATTTCATCTGACAGAGGAAATGGAACAGCAGATCGCTTTTGTCACGGAGACGACAATCAGCGAATTCGTGGCATCTATCAATGCACTGCGGGATGAAAAGACGATGAAGCGTCTGACGATCAAATCCATTACTGAGGAACTTCTGGCAGAAGGGTATCTGGAGCAGAAGTTCTGGAACGGATACAGCAGAACCTTTCTGACAGAAAAAGGAGAAGCGCTGGGCATCCGGGCAGAAGAGAGGGAAAGTCAGAACGGAAATCTGTACGATGTCTTTTTATACGGGGAAAAAGCTCAGCAGTATGTGGTAGAGTTATTAAAAAGAAACACTACAGCGGACTGATTCCGGCAAATCCGCTCCAGATACAGGACAGTGTAAATAAAATTCCAAAAACGGAAGTAAAATATAAAAATAACAGTTTCCCCGTATTGTGAGACTCGCTGCTGCAGATGCGGGGAATGGAGCGGTATTTTCGAAGCAGGAGCACAATTCCAAGGATGACGAGCAGATTGGTGATCACATTGTACAGGATATTTCCGCTGTTGCCAGGCGTTATGCCTGCAATACGGGGCAGAACATCTCCCAGGATCAGATTGTTGGAAATATGCAAAAGGAGACTGTACCAGATCGAGTATTCCATAGCGATATATCCAAGGATCAGTCCGGCAGCCATTGCAAAAGGAATCTGTGCAAAATTTCCGTGCATGAGAGCAAAGGCAAGTGAGGAGGCCAAAAGTGCGAACCACTTGCCGAAAGGCTCCAATGTCTTTAAAACAGCACCGCGGAAAATGAATTCCTCGATCAGCGGAGCAGCAAATCCGGAGTAGAGAAGCATAGAGATCGTAACAGAGCCTCCCGTAGCAGCTTCCAGAGAACGCGCAAATGTAAAACCGAAGTGCTGTGCTCCCATTTCCATAAGTACATAAAGAACGGAAGAAGCGTTCTGTGCGATCATAAAAATCCCGAAAAAGCTGAGAAATTTTCCCGGGCTCATATGAGAATGTACCGGAAAAATCTGCGTACGGAAAAAGGAAGGTCTGCGCCATATGACAAAGATCCCGAGACAGAGAAAGCCGGAGATCAGATACCAGACAGCTCCGTCATTAAAATATTCGTCAACCGGAAACAGCCGGTACATCGCCATCATGATCAAAAAAGTGAGTTGGCCAAATAAGATCTTGTAAAGAAAAATCATACCGTTTGTTTTATTAAATTCACGTCGAATCCATCGTTTTTCAAATTTATCCATAAAATCACCTTGTCAAATCAAATTATTTTCTACATTTGTTCCTTATCATATCATGGATTTTTCTTTTGAACAGCAAATTCACAGAAAGTTCTTCTGATTTCCTGTAAAAATTTACTTGAAAATAATTATCAATTATGGTAGCATCACTTTGTTAGTTGAGACTATTGAAAAATAGATGATAAAAACTTTTGGTAGAAGTGAAAAAAGGAGAGCGTATGAGAAAAAACCCATTGAAAATGTTATGGCTGGCAGCAGCGTTTTTATGTCTTGGAATCGGAGCAGTGGGAGTGATCCTGCCGATTTTGCCGACAACTCCATTCTTGCTGGTGGCATCTTTTTGTTTTGCAAGAGGATCGGAAAGATTTCACAAGTGGTTTATGGGGACGAAGCTTTACAAAAATCATCTGGACAGCTTTGTAAAGGAGCGTGCCATGACATTAAAGACAAAGCTGTGTATTCTGCTTCCGGCATCCGCAATGCTGATGTGTGCATTTTTTATGATGAGCAATCTGCCGGGGCGTATTTTTATTCTTCTGCTGATCCTTTTTAAATATGTATATTTCTTTACAAAAATCAAGACGATCAGAATTGAGGCGGCTTAAATGAAAGATATAAAAAAGAGTCAGCAAGTGCAGAACAAACGGGAAAAAGAAAAGCAGATCGTGGATCTGATGATCCACCTTTATTGCCGGAAAAAACATAAAACTGTGGAAAAACATCATGGACTGTGCGAGGAGTGTGAAAAACTCAGAGACTATGCCGCAATGCGTGTGGATAAATGTCCGTTTATGGAGACAAAGACATTCTGCAGTAACTGCAGGGTACATTGTTACAAGCCGCAGATGAGAGAAGAAATTCGAAATGTGATGCGGTTTGCCGGACCGAGAATGTTATTTTATCATCCAATCATGGCAATCCGGCACGTGATCACTTCTGCAAAAGAAAAAAAGAGAATGGGAAGGAAAGAAACATATGATTAAGACGAGACTACTCAAGCTGTTGAAGGGCTCGGGAAAATATATCGGAGCTAATATTTTCTGGCAGTGGATCGCACTGCTGTTTCAGATCGCAGCAGTGTTTGCGGCAGGAAATATGATCCAGCAGCTGTTTGAAAAAACATTGGATCAGCAGGTGATGCTGCAAACGGCAGGAATTGTGATCCTGGCAATCTGTGCGCGTTTTCTGTGCGAAAAAGGAGCTGCATATGCCTCTTATCGGGCAAGTGCGGATGTAAAGACGGTTTTAAGAAAGCAGATTTATGAGAAGCTGCTGCGTTTGGGAGCGGCCTATAAAGAAAAGGTATCTACTTCCGAGGTGGTTCAGGTGTCTGCGGAAGGAGTCGAGCAGCTGGAGATTTATTATGGGAGATATCTTCCGCAGCTGTTCTACAGTCTGCTTGCACCGATCACATTGTTTGCGGTATTGTCACCGATCAGCATCAAGGCATGTATTGTGCTTCTTGTATGTGTACCGCTGATTCCGATGTCGATCGTGGCAGTACAGAAATTCGCAAAGAAACTGCTGAGCAAATACTGGGGAATCTATACAGAACTTGGTGACAGTTTCTTAGAGAACCTGCAAGGACTCACAACCTTAAAGATTTATCAGGCAGATGAGCAAAAAGCCAAAGAAATGGACGACGAATCAGAGCGGTTTCGTAAGATCACGATGAAAGTGCTCACTATGCAGCTTAATTCTGTCAGTGTGATGGATATTGTAGCATATGGCGGAGCAGCAATTGGAATGATTGTGACTGTCAAAGAGTATCTGGCAGGAAATGTATCACTCGCAGGGGCGTTTACGATTATTCTGCTTGCATCTGAATTTTTCATTCCACTGCGTTTGCTGGGTTCTTTCTTCCACATTGCCATGAACGGAATGTCGGCAAGTGACAAGATTTTTAAGATTCTGGATATGGAAGAGCCAAAACGGGGAGAGCACGAGATTGAGGGCGAACAAATGGACGTCACACTGCAGCATGTGGAATTTTCCTATGAGCCGGAGCGAAAGGTATTACGGGATATTTCGCTGACCATACCATCCGGAAAATTTGTCTCTCTGGTGGGTCTGTCCGGTTGTGGAAAAAGTACCATTGCGGCACTTTTGACAGGGAAGAATCGTACATTTTCGGGACAGATCCAGATCAATAATGTACCGATTCAGGAGATTAAAGAGTCCAGTCTGATGGATAAGATCACCTTGGTGAGACATAACAGTTATCTGTTCAAGGGAACGGTAGAAGAAAACCTGAAAATGGCGGATCCATCTGTGTCGAGAGAACAGATGGAAGCAGCGCTCAGGCAGGTAAATCTGTATGAGTTTTTGCAGGCACAAAATGGATTGGATACGATGCTGGAGGAGCAGGGAAGTAACTTTTCGGGAGGACAGAGACAGCGTCTTGCCATCGCCAGAGCACTTCTTCATGATACGCCGATGTATATTTTTGATGAGGCAGCGTCCAATATTGATGTGGAAAGTGAGGATCAGATCATGGAAGTGATCCGGGAGCTGGCAAAGACGAAAACGATTCTGTTTATCTCTCACCGGCTTGCAAATGTGGTGGCATCTGATCAGATTTATATGTTGGAAAACGGTCAGATTACAGAGAGCGGCACACATGGAGAACTTATGAAAAAAGCAGGAAGCTATGCAAATATGTATCAGAAACAGCAGGAATTGTGTCAGGTAAGGGAGGGAAGAGCATGAAGCGAAGAAGTGGAATACAGATTATGGGAAAACTGATCGGACTGATCCGTCCCCTGATGCACGTTATGGCAGCAGCGATTCTGCTAGGTGTCACAGGATATCTTTGTGCGATCTTTCTCACCGTACTGGCAGGAGTTGGAATCCTGCAGATTATGGGAATATGGCAGGGAGTTTCTCTGACGACATTGTTTGTCTGCCTTGCAGTGATTGCGGTACTGCGCGGAATTCTGCACTATGGAGAGCAGGCATGCAACCATTATATTGCGTTTAAGCTGCTGGCACTGATCCGTCACAAAGTATTTGCGGTTTTGAGAAAGCTCTGTCCTGCAAAACTGGACGGAAGAGACAAAGGAAATCTGATCTCGATCATCACAACAGATATTGAGCTTCTGGAAGTATTTTATGCGCATACGATTTCGCCGATCGCAATCGCATTCCTGACATCCCTGATCATGGAAATTTTCTTTCTCCGATATCATGTGCTGATCGGTCTGTTCGCCCTTGTGGGATATCTTGCAATTGGAGTTCTGATGCCCATGTGGAATTCCAGACGAGGTTCAGAAAAAGGAATGGAATTTCGTACCCGTTTCGGGGATCTGAACAGCTTCGTTCTGAACAGTCTTCGCGGTCTGGATGAGACGATCCAGTATGGATGCGGAGAAAAACGGGAAGAGCAGATGGAACGCAAAAGTGTGGAACTGGATGCGAAACAGAAAGAAATGAAGAAACTGGAAGGAACACAAAGGGGAGGAACAAATGTCCTGATCCTGATTTTCTCTTTTGGAATGCTGTTCCTTACAACATGGCTGCATCAGCAGGGGGAGATCGGATTTGACGCAGTACTGCTCTGTACGATCCTGATGATGAGCTCTTTTGGACCGGTTGTTGCTCTGTCCAGTCTGTCAAACAATCTGATGCAGACACTGGCAAGTGGAGAGCGTGTGTTATCCCTTTTGGAAGAAGAACCGCAGATTGAAGAAGTATCCGGTCAGGCAACCGCAGAATTTGCAGATATCAATTGTGAAAACATTGATTTTGCTTATGAAGAAGAACAGATTTTAAAAGACTATTCGATCTCGATTTCGAAAGGCAGCCGGATTGGAATCCATGGAAGAAGCGGTTCCGGAAAATCAACGCTGTTAAAGCTGCTGATGCGTTTTTATGATGTACACAGCGGAGTGATCCGAATGGGAGACAGAAAACTGTCCGGTATCAATACAAACGAGCTGCGTGATATGGAAAGCTATGTGACACAGGAGACGTGTCTGTTCCACGATTCAATCGCCAACAACATTGCGATCGCAAAGCCGGGGGCTTCCAGAGAAGAAATCGTAGAGGCAGCAAAAAAAGCATCTCTGCATGAATTTATAGAAAGCCTTCCAAATGGATACGATACGCTGGTCGGAGAGTTGGGAGATACCCTTTCCGGAGGAGAAAAACAGAGGATCGGCGTGGCAAGAGCATTTCTGCACGATGCACCGCTTTTGCTTCTGGATGAGCCGACCAGCAATCTGGATTCTCTGAATGAAAGTATTATCTTAAGATCTCTGAAAAAAATGGGGAAAGACAAGACTGTTATTTTAGTATCCCACAGAGAATCGACCATGGCTGTGGCGGAAAAGGTATATCAGATGGAAAACGGAAGGATTTCATAAGAATCCGGAAAACAGTTTCTTTTTTCGTGATGGTTGGCTATAATAGAAACAGTGAGAGTAAAATGACCGTAACGAAAGGAGAAACATATGAGTCAGTATGACGTGATCATTATTGGAGCAGGTCCGGGAGGAATCTTTGCGGCATATGAGCTGGTGAAAGATGCACCGCAGCTGAAAATTGCGGTTCTGGAAGCGGGAAATCCTCTGGAGAAAAGAAAATGTCCGATTGACGGAGTGAAGGTAAAAAGCTGTATCAACTGCAAGACCTGTGCTATCATGAATGGATTTGGAGGCGCCGGAGCTTTTTCGGATGGAAAATATAATATTACAAACGATTTTGGCGGAACATTGTACGAGTATATCGGAAAAGACACTGCCATTGATCTGATGCGCTATGTGGATGAGATCAATGTGGAATACGGTGGAAAAGGAACCAAGATGTATTCCACTGCAGGAAGCAAGTTCAAAAAGCTGTGTCTGCAGAATAAATTAAAGTTGTTGGAAGCATCTGTTCGTCATCTGGGAACAGATATCAACTATGTAGTCCTGGAAAATCTGTACGCAGAATTAAAAGATAAAGTAGAATTCCGTTTCAATTACTATGTGGACAAGCTGGAGAAGACAGAAAACGGCTATATCGTGACACATGGAGAAGACCGTGATGAATGCGAGAAGTGTATTGTTTCAGTAGGAAGAAGCGGAAGTAAATGGATGGAAGAAGTCTGTCGCGACATGAAGATCCCGACAAAATCCAACCGTGTAGATCTTGGTGTCCGCGTAGAACTGCCGGCAGCAGTGTTCTCCCATTTGACAGATGAACTGTATGAAAGCAAGATTGTATACCGTACAGAAAAATTTGAGGATAAAGTCCGTACATTCTGCATGAATCCATACGGAATCGTAGTAAATGAAAATACAAACGGAATCGTAACTGTAAACGGACACAGCTACGAAGATACAGAAAAGCAGACAGAAAATACAAACTTTGCACTGCTTGTGGCAAAGCATTTCTCAGAGCCGTTTAAAGACAGCAACGGATACGGAGAGAGTATTGCCAGACTGTCCAATATGCTGGGCGGCGGTGTGATCGTGCAGAGATTCGGTGACCTGATCCGTGGAAGACGAAGCACCCATGACAGAATTGAGGATGGATTTGTCAGACCGACACTTGCGGCAGAGCCGGGAGACTTAAGCCTTGTGCTCCCCAAGCGAATCCTTGACGGAATTATTGAGATGGTCTATGCTCTGGATAAGATCGCTCCGGGTACAGCGAACGATGACACCCTGCTCTACGGGGTGGAAGTGAAATTTTACAACATGGAAGTGAAGCTGGATGAACATCTTGAGACAAGACATAAAGGGCTCTACGTGATCGGCGACGGAAGCGGAGTGACACATTCCCTGTCACATGCATCGGCAAGCGGGGTATATGTAGCAAGGGAGATTGCAGAAGGAGCAGAGGGGCAGCGCTGATGGAGGAAAAGAGACTTCAGCAGTTTGAGAAGATGCTTGCTGCTGTGCAGAATGAATATGAAAGCATTGTCCGCCAGATGGAAGAGTTAAAGGAGAAAGGAAAGATCAGATCCGTCACATACCAGCAGCTTCTGGCAAGGAAGATGACATACCAGAACATGCTTTCCATGTATGAACTCTATGATCTGATCGAAAAATAGATGATAAGATTACTTGCAGTGGATATGGACGGCACCTGCTTAGACAGCAGGAGCCGCATGACAGACCGGACATTGAGCGCGCTGCGCCGCGCGGCATCAGAGGGGCTTATAGTGGTTCCCACAACCGGGCGGAATCTGGGATGTGTGCCACACCGCCTGGCGGCAGGCACGATCGACGGACCGGTGCTGCCATACAGGGGCAGAGAGACGGACGCAGAGAAAAATAAAGGTCTCTTTCGGTATGTGATCTCGTCCAACGGGGCAGTGGTGACGGATACATGGGAGAAAAAAACTATTTTCCGGGCAATGCTGCGAAGAGAAGAGGCTGCCTCATTATTGGAAGCGTGCAGGAAGATCCGGCTTGGAAACGCTGCCCACATCTGCCACCGCTACCTGATGGAAGGCAGATTTCTTACGATGGCGGGAA
>OGPH01002579.1_pt1 | contig 10139 bp, 8 predicted proteins | sample 1552891 | NCBI WGS metagenome assembly OGPH01 (sample SAMEA2580272, study PRJEB22360) | human gut metagenome | biome: human gut; feature: human-associated habitat; material: faeces | place: Denmark | collected 2008/2010 | reverse complement strand
ACCGGAAACCTGGACACCCGCACCAGCGACGACGTGATCGGACTTCTGAAAATGACCAGCCGGGAATTTCACCAGACCATCGTCATGATCACCCACAATCCGGAGATCGCCCGGATGGCCGACCGGGTCATCCACATCGAAGACGGACATATCGTAGGAAGCACAGACTAAATAAGGAGAAATCATGAAAACCGTTTCTGAAAACAAAGAGTTTCATCCGATCCGGGTGCTGGGAAGCCGCACCTTTCGGAATAACAGAGGGCGGAATCTGGCCGCCATTCTCGCCATCATTCTGACCACGCTGATGTTCACCACCCTGTTCACCCTGGCCCGGAGCCTGAACCGGAATATGATCGAAATGACCTTCCGCCAGACCGGAAGCGACACCCAGGCTTCCATCCGCGGCATCACCGAAGAGCAGGCGGCGCAGATCGCCGCCCATCCGGATGTGGCGGGAACCGGAGAAAGCATCGTTCTCGGTCTCGCGGAAAATACCGCCCTCGCCGGAATGTCGGTGGAGATCCGCTGGGCAGACGACAGCTATGCCGCCCACTCCTTTTCCGCTCCCACCACGGGCCGGATGCCCAAGGCGGCGGATGAAGTTGCGCTGGACATCGTCACCCTGGACCGTCTGGGAATTCCCCACAAGCTGGGGCAGGCGGTCACACTGGAGTGGCGCAAAACTCCCACTTCCAATGAAAAAATCTCTTCCACTTTCACTCTCGTCGGCTTCTGGGAAGGAAATGAGTCCTCCTACTCCCATTTGGCATGGGTGAGCCGGGAATATGCCGACGCCATGACAGGGGATGCCGGAGACAACACCGGAAATGATCCGGAGAATCCCTATCTGGGGCTCCGCATGCTCCAGATCGGCCTCTATACGGATCAGAACATCGAGGGCGTCATGGACGGCATCCTCGCGGACACCGGGCTGACCGGGCTGGAATACAGCGTGAATCTCGCCTACAGCCCGGAAATGAACGCCGCCGCCTTTCAGGAAAGCCTTCCCATGTATCTGGGCATGGCGCTGGTGTTCGTCGCGGGATACCTGATCATCTATAATATTTTTCAGATCAGCGTCACCGCAGACATTCAGTTCTACGGCAGGCTGAAAACCCTGGGCGCTTCCACGCGCCAGATCCGAAAACTCCTATACGAACAGGCGGACCGCCTCTGCCTGGCGGGCATTCCCGCAGGCCTGCTTTTGGGCTGGCTTCTGGGCATGGTGTTGGTTCCCGTGCTCATGGGGACGGCGGAGCAGTCCTCCGTTTCCGCAAGCCCGGTTATCTTCATCGGCTCCGCCCTGTTCTCCTGGCTCACCGTGCTGATCTCCTGCCTGCGTCCCGCCCGGATTGCCGCCAGGATCTCCCCGGTGGAAGCGCTTCGCATGAACGATGCGGACGGTACCGTGCCTTCCGGCAGCTCCCGGAAAACGTCTTCTGCCCGCTCCCGGAAAGCCCTTTCGTCCCGCTCTCAAAAAGCGCGCAGACACCGTCCCGGAAACGCGTCCCTGTTCTCCATGGCACTCGCCAATCTGGGCCGGAACAAAAAGCGCACCGTCACCGTGGTCTGCTCTCTGACCCTCGGCCTGGTGCTTTTAAGCTGCTTCTACGCGCAGAACGCAGCCTTTGATATGGAAAAATATCTGGCTGATCTGACCCTGGCGGACTTCGAGCTGTCCGAAGCCACCAGCGAGGATTATTTCAACGGCTACGATCCGCATGGTACCACCCTTTCCTCCGATCTGGTCAGCCGGGCGGAATCCCTGGACGGGCTGGAGGAAACCGGTCATCTCTACTCCGCGCAGGTGGACTGGGAGATGACGGAGGATACCATTCAGAATCTGGCCGCCTTCTACACCGAAGACCGGCTCGCCGACTGGGAAACCTACGATTCTGCAGGCGCAGACCAGCTTCGTGATGCTCTGGACAGTGGAATGGCTTCTGCCATCCTCCTGGGACTGGATGGCATTCCGCTGAATACCATCACCCAGGATGGCTGTATCATGGCCGGTTCCTACGACGCACAGGAATTTTCCACAGGCAGCTATGTTCTTGCCGTCGGCCCCAGTGTGGAGCCGGGAACGATTCCGGACACAATTCCCGCGCCCACGCCGGGAACGGAGGTAACCCTGAACGGACAAAGCGACAGGGTGATGGCCGTCGTCTATCCCCTGAATCCGGTAACCGCCGGCGCTTCCCAGCAGAACGCCGCAGGCCGGTTTGAAATGCAGTTCATCCTGCCCGCCGACGTGTTCCGGGCCCAGTGGCCGGACCACACCTTAAGAAAGCTGTTTCTCAACGTGGACGACGCGCATCTGGAGGAAGCACAGGCATTTCTGGATTCCTACACGGAAACGGTGAACCCCGGCCTGCCCGTGGTCTCCCGGCAGAGCATGGCCAGCCAGTACGAGGCGGAAACCCGCTCCTCCGCCGTTACGGGCAGCGCCATCAGCATCGTCATCGCCCTGGTCGGCATCCTCAACTTCGTCAACTCCATGGTCACGGCCATCGTTTCCCGCAGACGGGAATTCGCTGTCATCCAGTCCATCGGCATGACGAAAAAGCAGCTTCGCCGGATGCTGGTAAATGAGGGCCTCTGCTATGCCGTCATCACCCTGGCGGCCTCCTACCTGCTCGGCTCCCTTGCCGTCGGAATCGGCGTACGCGCCATGGTGGCAGGAGGCTTCACCACCTTCCGCTTCACCCTGCTGCCCCTCCTTATCTGCACGCCCATCCTCCTGCTGTTTGCGGTGCTGATTCCCTGCATCTGCTTCCGGAATCTGGAAAAGTACAGCATCGTTGAAAGGCTGCGTATGGAATAGAATCAGGACTGCGAAGCAGTCACCCCACCCCCATGAGCAGCCTTAGCGCCACAAGGCGCAGGACTGGAGCCTCGAAGAGGCGACGGGTGCGCAAGCGCACTTCGCACGAGGGTGGGGTGGCTGTGAATGGTAACCCTGCCAGCTGCTTTTTCAATACCATACCGCCTATAATATTGACTTTTACTGCCGACTCTGCCATAATATTTTCCATACTGCGGCGTTGACAGGCGCTGTCTTTGGGGATGCGGGGAGATGCTTTACAAAAATTCGGGATACGTCCGGTATGCGGACGGTTTTGGGTCTGACATGGAACCGGCCATACGGTTCATTCATACATGTGTTGTTCGGGATAGGAGTGGGTAAACTTATCTTGGGCAGCATTTTTTTCGGCCTTTTATGTATTCTGATCAACCCCATGCGGGCACCTGTCCGCCCGCAGGAAAGGAACGGTCATGGAGCGTTTCAGAGGAAAATATCGTCATGAACAGAAGTTTCTGGTGGACGAAAGGGACATTGCCCTCATTACTGCCAGAATCCGTCCATTGATGGAACCGGACGCCTTTCATCCGGAGGGCGCTTACCGCATCCGAAGCGTCTATTTTGACGACTGGCAGGACCTGGCCCTGCGCCAGAATCTGAGTGGTGTCTCTCCGCGCAGCAAATTCCGGATCCGGATCTATAATGAAAGCATGGATGCCATCCATCTGGAACAGAAAATCAAATCCCACGACCTCACACGAAAAAAGAGCTGTCCGCTCACCGAAGCGGAATGCCTCTGCCTGCTCCGCGGAAGACCGGTACGCCTGTCAGGCGGGGACCGGCCGCTGCTCACACTTTTGCAGACGGAAATGCTCCTGCACCGGCTTCTGCCGAAGACCATCGTGGAGTATGAACGGACCGCCTATACCTGTAAGAAAGGAAACGTCCGCGTCACCTTTGACCGGAACCTGGCTTCCTCCGGATATGTGCTCCGCTTTCCGGACCGCGCGCTGCCCAAAAGGCCCGTCATGGCCGCCGGACAGCATATCATGGAGGTAAAATATGACGAATTCCTTCCAGGCTTCATCCGAAGCGCGCTGGACACAGGAAAGCTGGAACGGATCACCTTTTCCAAATATGTGCTCTGCAGAAGCCATGCGCTGAGCGGAGCCGTACGGAAGGAGGGCCCTCTCTCCGCTTTCAAGGGCTGATAAACGTCTCATCAACGAATGAATAAAAAGAAAGGTGTTTTTCAAATGAGCTTCCAAGATATCATCAAAAACTCTATTCTGGAAACGATGGAAAACAACACGCTGTCCACAGCTTCCATCTGCATCACGCTTGGCATCGCAATCCTGTTCTGCATTTACATCTACGCGGTCTACTATCTGTCGCAGAAAAAGAGCTTTTACAACAAGCAGTTCAACATCGTGCTCGGCGTTCTGCCCATCATAACGGCAGGCATCATCCTGGCGATGCAGTCGAATCTGGTCATTTCCCTCGGTATGGTGGGCGCGCTGTCCATCGTCCGCTTCCGTACCGCCGTCAAGGAACCGAAGGATATGCTTTTCCTTTTCTGGTCCATCGGCATCGGAATCATTCTCGGCGCGCGCAACTATGAGCTCGCCCTGCTCATTTCCATCGTTGTAACCATCCTTCTCTTCCTTCTCGAACTGGTCCCGGAAGGCCGCGCAAGCGTCCTTCTGGTTGTCAACATGGACGGGGAAGGCAAAGAGGACGAGCTTCTGCCATCCGTGCAGAAGCTGACGCAAAGCTATAAGGTCAAATCCCGCAACCGTACCATGGACGGCACGGATTTCATCATCGAATGCCGGACCCGGCAGGAGGGTGAGCTTCTCGACGCGGTTTCCTCACTCTCCCACGTACTCAGCGCTTCTGTCATCGCCCGTGACGGAGAGGCGGTTTATTAAAGGAACAGGAAAATGGATAAAAACAAGAAAGTCATGGGGCTGTTTCTGCTTCTCGGTATCTTTCTCCTGTTTTGTTTCAGCGCCCTGAAGCAGTCGCATACCGTATATATCAGCATACGCTCCGGCGACGGGGAGGTTCCCGTCATCACAGCCCAGCTCACCAGCGGAGAAACCTCCATTTCCATAGACGCCTGGTGCTCTGATACGGGGGAATATTATCTTTTTCTTCCCTCCTGGGCTGAAGGCCGCCTCATCCAGACGGAGGGCTCAGGACTGCAGACGGTTTCCGGGGAAGGCAGCAAATCTTTTTCTCTTCCCATCCTTTCCTCCGGACAGAGCTTCCGGCTCGAAGGCGGGCAGACGCTCACCATTCTGACCGGTTCTCAGATCCCTTCCGTCTATCTTACGCTGAAACATGACCTCTCCCACATCAGCTCGGACCAAGAACAGTCTGACTCCGGCCAGGCGCTCATCTTAAGCGGCGACGGGGAAACCGTCTATGCCGGAGGTCTGGAGAAAATCAAAGGGCGTGGAAACACAAGCTGGGAACAGGAGAAAAAACCGTATAACATCACGTTGCAGGATTCCGTCACTCTTCCCGGCATGACCGGGCAGACGACGGATTATTCCCTGGTCTCTTCCAGCGATCTCACCTTTCTCAGGAACCGTATTTCCAATGAAATGGGAGAACTTGCAGGAACCGGCAGCATGGCCTGCATCCGGGTCAGTCTGTACATCAACAACAGTTTTGAAGGCGTATATGAGCTGTACCAGCGGATCACTCCGGAAAACATGAACCTCACGGACCTGGAAGAGCTGACCGAACAGGCCAATCCTCTGCGAAGTGAAGAAAGCCTGAACCAGCTCACCACCGGACTGACCCTTGACGACTGGAACCAGTCCATCACCGGTAAATGGTGGGATTATGAAAACAATCCGGAAAACATCACCGGAGGCTATATTCTGGAGGCGGACAACGCCATGCGTTATTCGGGTGAGGCCAGCGGCTTCATTCTGGAAAGCGGCGCCTACATGGTCGCCAAATCCCCTGCATACCTTTCCGAAGCGCAGTATCAGTACATCTCCTCCTATGTGCAGGAATGTGAAAACGTCATGCGTGAAAGCGTGGGACTTGACGACTATCAGGCCCTTTCCGCATACATTGACATCCCCAGCTTTGTGGGCAAATATCTGGTGGAAGAGGTGAGCAAAAATATCGACTGCTCCTCCACCAGCCAGTATTTTTACAAGGATCAGGACGGCCTGCTTCATGCCGGTCCCGTCTGGGATTATGACTGGGCCTACGGGGTAGAACGCATCCAGGAAGAAATCGACTACATGGATCCCACCGGCTTTTCCGCCCGGGATATTCCCGGGAGCCTGATCTGGTGGCAGCTTCTGTATTATAACAACGCTTTCTATCAGGATGTGGTCAGTCTGTATGAAAGCGTCCTGTATCCCTGGCTGAATGAGCTTGTGGAAACCGGACTGATCCAATGGGCGCAGGAGCTTTCCGCCAGTGCGGTCATGGACTATCTGCGCTGGGGCCGTGTGAGCGTCGGTGGAGAGGCATCGGCCAGTTCCACAGCCACTCTTATGGAAGCGGCGGGCCAGGCCTATATGGACCAGGTGGAACAGGTCCGTTCCTTCCTCTCCGCAAGAAAAGAGTTTCTGTACAGCGAGTGGGCAGGATGAATACTGTTCCTTCTGCCCAACTGTCTTCCGCCTGATAAACCACGGTCTTGTATATTTTTCCAGTCCTGTAGTATAATAATCTTCATCAGATAACCGCCAGGCCCGCCGCCGGGTCAGAAAGGGATTTTTATGCTGTTTAATTCGTTCGGCTACGCCGTTTTTCTGCCCGTCATATTTCTTTTATACTGGGCTGTTCCCAGAAAATGGCGCTGGGTGCTGCTGTTTACTTCCAGCTATTTTTTCTATGCTTCCTGGGGACCGGAATATATTCTCGTTCTCCTTCTCACCACCGTCATTTCTTATTACGCGGCTCTGTATATGGAGCGCGCAGGGAAACAGCGCGATAAAGCCCCGGACAGCAGAAAGGGCCGGAGGGCAGCCTCTGCGGCTAAGACAGCCCTCGTCCTGTCCATTCTGTTCTGTGCGGGCCTTTTGTTTTTCTTCAAATACCTGAATTTCTTTTCCGAAAATGTGGCGGCGCTGCTGCAGCGGTTTTCCATCCCCATGCAGCCCTTTACTCTTCAACTCGCGCTCCCCATCGGAATTTCCTTTTACCTGTTCCAGACGATCAGCTATCGCGTCGATGTATATCGGGGAAAAATCCCGGCGGAACGGCATTTTGGAATCTATGCGGTATATATTTCCTTTTTCCCGAAGGTCATGCAGGGCCCCATTGAACGCGGCGCTTCCCTGCTTCCCCAGCTTCATAAACCCCGCCGTTTTCACTACAGCCAGGCGTCCTACAGCCTGAAACTGATGGCCTGGGGCTTTTTCAAAAAGCTGGTGCTGGCTGACGGGCTTTCCATATACGTCAGCCAGGTCTACGGGAATCTTTCCTCCTATACCGGGTTTTCTCTCATGCTGGCCACATTTTTTTACGCGATTCAGCTTTACTGCGACTTTTCAGGGTATACGGACATCGCCCTCGGCTCCGCCGGCATCCTGGGGATACGCCTGTCTCCCAACTTCCGTTCCCCCTATTTTGCGTCCTCCATCAAGGATTTCTGGGGAAGATGGCACATGTCCCTCTCCAGCTGGCTGAGAGACTACATCTATATCCCGCTGGGAGGCAACCGGGTGGGCCGTATCCGTCATGCTCTTAATATCATGATCACCTTCCTGGTCAGCGGCCTGTGGCACGGTGCAAGCTGGAATTACGTGCTCTGGGGAGGCATCCACGGCGCGCTTCAGGTCATAGAGGGCTTTTTCCCATGGAACAAAAAAGGCTCCCAGTTCCAGACTGACCGGAAGCTGCACGCCCTGCTGAGTATCGTTACCGTTCCGGTGACCTTCCTTCTGGTCTGTTTCGCCTGGATCTTTTTCCGGGCCGCAACCTTTCAGGATGCGCTCTACGTGATCCGGAACATGTTCACGGGCATCGGCTCTCCCTACACCTATATCCACGACTGTGCGGTTCAGATGGGGATCACCTTCACCAATCTGATGTTCCACTGCCTGCCTCTGATTCCGCTGTTTCTGTTTGATCTGGTCTCCCTGAAGACCGATGTGATCGCCCTGATTTCCAGACAGCGCTTTTTCATCCGCTGGCCGGTATATATCCTGCTTTTACTCGTTATCCTGCTTTTTTCCGAGAAAGGAGTAACCACAGAATTCATTTACATGCAATTCTGACAGACTGAAAAACGCCCATGAAAAAATTTATCGTAAAAAGTGTTCTTGCCGTATGCATCACTTTCTGCTGTCTGTTCTATCTGGATATGATGTACGAACAGAAGGTAAGCACCGGCATGTCGGAAGTCAATGTATTCAATTTTGTTCCGCACAATATTCAGCTTGCAAACGTGGGCAGTTCTCACGGTCAGTGTGCCTTCAGCTGGGACGCTCTGGCGGCTGAACGCGGCTATGAGACCTTCAATTTTGCCCTCCCCAGCCAGTCCTTCCTGTATGATTACTCCCTGATCAACATGCATAAGGATGATTTTGCGGATGGCAGCATTCTCTTCATCCCGGTCTCCTACTTCTCCTTCAATGAGGAGGCCACGGACCCGGCAGATCAGGAAGCCATCAGCGTCCGCTATTACCGGATTCTGTCCCCCCAGTACAATCCGGATTACAGCCTGTATAAGGATCTGGTCACAGTACGTTTCCCGGTTCTTTCCGCCGGGGAAGAGATTTTTGAGCTGTTCAAGCCGCCTGTCATTTTTCCTTCCCTGTCTGAAAACAAGAAAAACATCACCTATGCGGCGGAAGCAGGGATGGCAGATGCGGCGGTTTCTGACAATACGGCTGACGTTTCCGGCTCTTCCGTGGAGAATCCTCCGGAAAGCACCTCAGACGCGGCAGGGGACAATACCGGTGAATCAGACACGAACGAATCCGGTACGACAGAGTCCGGCACGCCGGAGGAAATCTACGGCGCTGAAACGGTTGCGGAATTTGAAGCAAGAGGACTTGCAAGATATCAGAGGCACTTTGAAAACAAGGAGGAGTATTTCGAGGAAGATAAGAAACAGAATCTGATCGATCTGATCACTTTGTGTAAGGAAAGGAACATCATGCCGGTTCTGATCACAACACCGTATACGGTTTACTACAATCAGTATGTATCCGCGGATTTTCTGTATGAATTCTATTCTGTGATCAACGAGATTGCGCTGGAATATGGCGTGAGCTATTATGATTACTCCCATGACGAGAGATTTCAGACCAATCTGAAATACTTTGGCGATGCGGACCATCTGAATCCGGACGGGGCGGTTTACTTTACCGGGCTGCTGACGGAAGAAGTGGCGGAGTTGAAGGCTTATCTGGAGACGCACTGAGCTGTGACAGCGCCGGAATATATATGATAACGCTTTTATCCCCCAGATCCATACACACAATCCATATAAGCATTCAGGGCAGGCATCATCACCTGCCCCTGTGTTTCTTTTACCTTTTCTGCTGTTTTCTTTCATCAGGATGCGCACATACAGGTAACTTTCAATCAGCGTGCAGGTCATCGCGGAAACGCCCTTCTCATTTGGATCCAGTTCAGAACCTGTTCATAGCGCTCCACATCCAATATCATTCCCTGGTTTAGATTCAAATAGAGACACCACTTACCATCTTCCGTTTGAAGATATTCAGATAACACTTTCCAATAGCATTCATCCACCGCCACCAGTTTCCACTTTTCATTCTGCGGTCGATGCTTCAGGCATGTTTCTGCATCTTCTTTCTTCATGAACAGCATAGGACAGCCTTTTCCCTGATACTCCTGACTGCACATTTTCCCGGTATTTTCCCGTCCCTGAAATTCCATCAATGCATAAAGCCCCTCCGACACAGTCTCTGTGGTTGGAAGGCTGCTTTTATATCTCCAATATTCATCTCTTTTTATTCGCATTGCTGAATCCATGAGCGACCTTACAAAGCCCAGACTCAATGCTGAAGCTGCCTGCTCACCGGAATTTTCCCACTCGCTTCCCGATAAAAATACCATCAACCACTGAATGGCCCGCATCATTTGAATTTCATCTCCCAGGCAGGGAAACATCTTCAGAGAATCCTGTTCTTCTGAAAATACAACCTTCTGTCTCAATCTTTCGGTTCTTCCGCAAATATCCGTTTTTGCCTTTAAACATTGTCATGTATATAGTATAATTATTGTAATATTATACAGGAGATTATTAGATGATGGAATCAGGCAGTATATAGTGGCTCAGTTGTCAAGACAAAAATCTAAGATTTTTATAATGAACTGATAC
>OGPH01002577.1_pt1 | contig 10142 bp, 8 predicted proteins | sample 1552891 | NCBI WGS metagenome assembly OGPH01 (sample SAMEA2580272, study PRJEB22360) | human gut metagenome | biome: human gut; feature: human-associated habitat; material: faeces | place: Denmark | collected 2008/2010 | reverse complement strand
CGCCAAGATGTTCGGCATCCCCGAGGTGCGGTTCGTCGCCGCCGAAGGGCTGGACATCGTCGGCATCGACGTGGAAGTCGCGCAGGCCATCGCCGAAAAGCTTGGCATGGAACTGGAAGTCACCGACATCGCGTTCGACTCCATCATCCCCGGCATCCAGACCGGCAAGTATGACATGGGCATGGCCGGTATGACCGTAACGGACGAGCGCAAAGAACAGGTCAACTTCTCCGATTCCTACGCCACAGGCGTGCAGGTCGTCATCGTCAAGGACGACAGTCCCATCACCTCGGTCGATGATCTGTTCGCGGACGGCGCCAGCACTGTCGTCGGCACGCAGGCAGGCACCACGGGCTTTATCTATGCCACGTCCGACATTGAAGACGCCGGTCTTGGCACCGTCAAGTCCTTCGGCAAGACGACCGACGCCGTCGAAGCCCTGAAGAACGGGCAGGTTGACTGCGTCATTCTCGACAATGAGCCTGCGAAGGCGCTGGTCACGGCCAACGAAGGCCTGCACATCCTCGACACCGAATATGCCGTTGAGGATTATGCCATTGCCATCGCCAAGGAAAACACCGACCTGCTGGAGAAAGTCAACAAGGCGCTGTCCGAATTGACCGCCGACGGCACGCTGCAGTCCATCGTTGACAAGTACATCGGCAAATAAAAATTCAATCTGTATCTTCGCAACGGGACGGAGCGATGCTCCGCCCCGCTGCTTCGCGCAATACGACTTTATAGAAAAGAGGGAGCGCTTCGCCCATGACAGAATGGTTTCGGACATGGATTGCAAAGGTCGCCAAGGACTTTGTCACCTGCTTCATCACCAAAGATCGCTGGAAATATATCGTAAAGGGTCTGGGCAATACGCTCCAGATCGCGCTGGCCGCCGTGCTGCTCGGTATCCTGATCGGCACGATCGTCGCCATTATCCGCTCGACGCACGACAAGACGCATGAAACCATGCGTCCCGGCCCCGGCCGGACACTTCTGAACATCGCAAACTGGCTCTGCAAAGTCTATCTGACCGTCATCCGCGGTACACCTGCAATGATCCAGATTCTCATCATGTTCTTCGTCGTCTTCTCCACCGCGCGCAACGGTACGCCCGTCGCCATGCTGACATTCGGCATCAACTCCGGCGCTTACGTCGCCGAGATCATCCGCGGCGGCATCATGGCTGTCGATGAAGGACAGAATGAGGCAGGCCGGTCGCTCGGCCTCAACTTTGCGCAGACGATGCTCTATATCATCATCCCGCAGGCGCTCAAAAACGTGCTGCCCGCGCTGGCGAATGAGTTTATCGTGCTGCTGAAGGAAACGTCTGTCGCCTGCTATGTGGCCGTCAACGATCTGACCAAGGGCGGCGAGATCATCCGTTCGCAGACCTACATTCAGGCTATGCCGCTGTTGATCGTCGCGGCTCTGTACCTCATCATGGTTGTGTTCTTCTCGCATCTGGTAAGCAAGCTGGAAAGGAGGCTGCGCAGCAGTGACCACTGACGTTCTGATTCAGGTTCATGACCTGAAAAAGCATTTTACCGGCGCGTCCGCCATCAAGGCGCTTGACGGCGTTTCGGTCGATATCAAGCGGGGCGAGGTTGTCGTCGTAATCGGCCCGTCCGGCTCTGGTAAGTCCACATTTCTGCGATGCCTCAATCTGCTGGAGGTCCCGACGGGTGGGCAGATTTTGTTCAATGGCGTCGATATCACTGACAAAAGCTGCAACATCAACCTCCACCGGCAGAAGATGGGCATGGTGTTCCAGCATTTCAATCTTTTCCCGCACATGACCATCCTGCGAAACATGACTCTCGCGCCCGTGAAACTCCTGCATAAATCGCAGGAGGCGGCGGACGCGCAGGCGCTGAAGCTTTTGCAGCGCGTCGGCCTCGGCGACCGAGGAAATGCGTACCCCGCGCAGCTGTCCGGCGGACAGAAGCAGCGCGTGGCCATTGTCCGCGCGCTTATGATGGAGCCGGAGGTCATGCTCTTCGACGAGCCGACAAGCGCGCTCGACCCGGAGATGGTCGGAGAGGTTCTGGAGGTCATGAAGGAGTTGGCGCACGACGGCATGACAATGGTCGTCGTCACGCACGAGATGGGCTTTGCCCGTGAGGTCGGCAGCCGCGTGCTGTTCATGGCCGACGGTAAACTCGTCGAGCAGGGAACCCCTGAGCAGATCTTTGAGCACCCGCAAAATCCGCGCTTGCAGGATTTTCTGGGGAAGGTTCTGTAAAAAGTCCGGCCCGCTGCAAAGAACGCAGCGGGCCGGTTTTGTATGAAACACCAGCGTATTTCGTTGTAGGGGCCGATGCCGGTCACAGCCGTCCGCGACGAAGGAGCGTTACGGATGTGGGTCTGCCGCTTGCCGGTACACATCGGCCCGTTGGGAAGTTACGAATTCGCCGAAGACTACCGAAAAATCGGTGCAATCTGCCGGGTCGATGTGGGCATCGACCCCTACAAGCGGTGCAGTGAAAGGCAAAAGGGTTTCTGAAAATTTTAATATGCTTCACAAAAAACCGGGCCATGACGGTCCGGTTTTTCTGTTTACAGCACACGCTCGACTGCGTGGTATAAGCTGCGGATGGCAAGTTCGTAGTCCGTCTCCTTGACGGCAATGATGATGTTCAGTTCGCTTGAACCCTGGTCGATCATGCGGATGTTGATGTTCGCGTCGGCGATCACGCGGAAAATGCGCGCAGCGGTACCCTTGGCGTAGATCATGCCCTGGCCGACGACGGCGATGAGGGCCAGCCCATCTTCCACGCTTACATGGTCGGGCTGCAGCCGCTCGTGAATCTGCTGCAGGATTTCCTCGCGCGCAGGCGCCAGCGCCTCGGTCGAGACGAGGATAGAGACGGTATCAATGCCGGACGGGCAGTGCTCAAACGAAATGCCATGCTCCGCGAAAATCTGCAGCAGCTTTGCCACGAAGCCAATCTCACCGTTCATCATGGATTTCTCCACATATACGCTGCTGAAGCCTTTGTGGCCCGCGATGCCAGTCACGATGCGCTTGTGCGCGTTGGACGGAAGCGAGGGGACGATAAACGTGCCGGGGTCGGACGGGCGATTGGTGTTGCGGATGTTGATGGGAATGTTCGCCCGGCGGACGGGGAAGACGGCGTCCTCATGTAAAACGGACGCGCCCATGTAGGAAAGTTCGCGCAGTTCGCGGTATGTGATGTAGTCGATCACATGCGGGTGTTCGATGATGCGCGGGTCGGCGGACAGAACACCGGAAACGTCTGTCCAGTTTTCATACAGGCCTGCGCCGACGGCACGGGCAACAACCGAACCAGTTACGTCCGACCCGCCGCGCGTGAAGGTATGCACGGCTCCGTCAGGCATTGCCCCGTAGAAGCCGGGGACCACGGCACGCTCAATGCTTACGAGCGTATGGCCGATGGCGGTGTTCGTCGCGTCCGGGTCGAACGAGCCGTCGGCATGGAACAGAACCATCTGCGCCGCATCGACAAAGCGGATAGGCGGCCAACAATTTGGAATTGAGATATTCGCCCCGGCTGGCCATATAATCGCGCTGGGGGCTCTGGCGCAGATGCGCCTCGATGGCGGTAAAGTCCGGCTCGAGATCGACGGACAGATGCAGCGCGTCAACAATGTCGGCAAAGCGCTGTCGGATCTCGGAGAGCACAGGCGCAGGATCCTGTCCTGCACAGGCGGCGTCATAGCAGCGGTAAAGAAGATCCGTGACCTTCGTGTCGCCGTCAAAGCGCTTGCCCGGCGCGGAAGCGACAACATAGCGGCGGGCTGGGTTTTCCCGGATGATTGCCGCAACCTTTTCAAACTGTGCGGCGGTTGCCAGCGAACTGCCGCCGAATTTCACAACGATAGGATTCATGGGGAACTCCTTTCAATGGGGGTGCTAGTGTTATTTTCGCATAAAGTCCCCCGCCGCGTCAACCATGTTTTCGCAGAAACCTGCTTTTTCGGCAAAAAATCTGCGCACAGGAGAAAAACATCTGTCTTTTTGTCAGGAACGCACAAAGCCGCCGGACAAACGTCCGGCGGCTTACAGCAGTGTCGGCTGAATCGTGCAGCCTGTAAGCGTTTTAAACACAGTTTGTGATAGGGACGGGGCCGCCCGATTGGCAGCTGTGAAGCTGCGTGGCAGTCTGTATGGGACGATGCCTCTGCCGGCCTCTTAAATGCTGCGAATTCTCCGATATTTTCAAATAAAAGGTGCTGCTTTCTGCGGGTGGATAAAGGCAACCGCTCCCTCTGATAAACCGTGAAGAATATAGAAAACTCCGGGCCCAAATGAGCCCGGAGTTTTTTCGGCAGGACGCATGGCAGGACTGCACACCCTTCTCTGAATGGATGCTACACCCGTTACCCGGACAGCCAGCTCCGAAACGGCAACCTTGCGGCACACAGGGTGGACTGCTTAGTGCTGCTTGGTTCCCCACCTGACACGATTCACAGAGCCCTATTGCGCAAGACCGGATCTTCAACACCGCTTATTCGGGTCAGACGGCACAGCATACACCCTCGGTCGGGAATTCCTCCCCGCTGTAGCGGATTGCGGGTAACAGGGCACCGCTATCTCCCCAAGTAGTGCAGCCTTGCCATGCGTCTCGCCGGTTTGCGTTCAGTCAAGCTTGCTCTCGACAAAATCGACCAACTCGCCGACGGTTGCGATTTTCTCTTCCAGTTCCAGATCGACACCGAGTTGCTCTTCCAGATCCATGACCATCTCGACGGTATCCAGCGAATCGACACCGAGACTTTCAAATGTAGTGTCACGGGTGATCTCGTCTGCCGGAATGTCGAGTTGCGAGGCAAGATACGCCTGAATCTTCTCAAACATCTTGAATTCCTCCGTTGTTACGGTTTCAAATAGCATAAGACTATGATACGAATATTTTCTCGGATGTCAAGCACAAAAGTGTAAATAATCTGTAATTTTGAATTTCTTTAATTTAAAAAGTCGCGCAGCTTTTTGCTTCTGGACGGGTGGCGCAGCTTGCGCAGCGCTTTGGACTCGATCTGACGGATGCGTTCGCGGGTCACATCGAACTCCTTGCCGACCTCCTCAAGCGTGTGCGGCTTGCCGTCGGTCAGACCGAAGCGCATGCGCAGCACCTGCTCTTCGCGCGGGGTCAGCGTGGAAAGAACCTCTTCCAGCTGCTCGCGCAGCAGGGTATACGTCGCCTCCTCTGAGGGCTGCGAGGCCTCGTCGTCCTGAATGAAGTCGCCGAGGTGACTGTCCTCCTCCTCGCCGATCGGCGTTTCGAGGGAAACCGGCTCCTGCGCAATCTTTAAGACCTCTTCGACCTTGCTTTCCTCGATATGCAGTTCGTCCGCGATCTCCTTTGTCGTCGGCTCGCGGCCCAGCTTCTGCACCATGGAATGCGATGTGCGCAGCACCCGGTTGATCGTTTCGACCATATGCACCGGGATACGGATCGTGCGCGCCTGATCGGCGATGGCGCGGGTGATGGACTGGCGGATCCACCAGGTTGCGTAGGTGGAGAATTTGTAGCCTTTGGTATAGTCGAATTTCTCAACGGCTTTCATAAGCCCCAGATTGCCCTCTTGAATGAGATCGAGCAGCTGCATGCCCCGGCCCACATAGCGCTTTGCAATCGACACAACGAGGCGCAGATTGGCCTCAGACATGCGCTTGCGCGCCGCTTCGCGCGTTGCCTCGTCGCCTTCAACCATTTTCCTGGCGACATCCTGTTCTTCCTCCGGCGAAAGCAGCTTGATGCGGCCGATCTCCTTGAGATACATGCGAACGGGGTCGTCCAGCTTGGCGTTTTCCACGTCCTCGGGCAGCGCCTCCGGCTCATCCAGATCCTCAGGCAGTCCCTCGTCCTCAATGGCCTGCATTTCGCTGAGTGTGGGATTGTCCATGTCGGCCGATCCGATGAGATCCAGCACGTCGGAGACGTCGATCTCAATGCCGCTCTGCTCGAGAATGTTATAAAACTGTTCGGTCTGCTCCTGCGTGGCGTCCACGTCGTCGAGTGTTTCAACCAGATGCTTGGAGGATACCTTTCCGGTCTTTTTTGCCTCGGTAATCAGCGTTTCGAGTTTTTGCCGGTTTTCTGCCGTGAGATCCATCTTCTGCAGAAGTTCCAATTCTTTTCCCATTGCTTACCCTCCATACTGTTTTGTTGATTTCATCTGCTCAGCCAGCAGCCGCAGGCTGTCCTCTGAGCGTGTCAGACTCCGGTCTTCATATTCTTCCTGAATCACGCGCAGATAATCCGCGAATGCTTCATCGGAAACGGGAGCGGTATCCCGGCTCATAATATAGGAAATATGCGCCATCTCTTCCGGGGTAAAACCCGCCTCCAACGCGGAAAGCGCCGTGGGACGGCCCGCCTGCATCCGCTGGCGAAGATCTGCCAGCACCCGGCCGAACAGATCGACTGAAAATGCCTCGGCCGGAAGCGTCACGCTTGCAATCAGTTCCGGCTCGCGCAGGAGCATGCAGATGAGTCCTTCCTCGGCGGAGGCGGAGCGGAGATTGTCATAGCGGATGGCGCGCGATTTCGGCGCTCTTTGGCGTGCGATATCGAGATCCTGCGACTCCTGCTTTTTCTGCTCAATGGCGCGGGCCTTTCGGTAGGCTTTTTTGATCTCCAGCTGCATGGCTTCCGGCGTGATGCCGGCGGCCTCTGCTGCGCGGCGGCCATAGACCTCGCGCTGCACCGCGTTCGGGAACGTGGCGATGAGCGCGGCGGCCTGGTTCAAAAATTCCACGCGTTGATCGTCGAGCGTCAGGTCATATTTGCGCTTGAGACTGTCCAGCCGGTATTCGGCCTGATTCTGGCAGGCATCCAGCAGCACCTCAAAGCGCTGCGCGCCGTATTTTTTCAAAAACTCGTCCGGATCCTTTGCACCCTGCATGCGCAGGACGCGCACCTGAATGCCGGTCTTTTCGAGCATGGGGATGGCGCGGCGTGTGGCGTTCTGCCCGGCCTCGTCGCCGTCGTAGGTCAAAATGACCTGATTGGTGTATTTGGCGAGGATGTTCGCGTGCTCCTCCGTCAAGGACGTGCCGAGCGACGCGACGGCGCAGTCGAACCCGTACTGGTGCAGCGCGATGGCGTCCATATAGCCCTCGGTCAGAATGATGCGCCCCTGCTTGCTCTTGCGGGCAATATTGAGTGCGAACAGATTCTTGCGTTTATTGAAAATGATCGTCTCGGGCGAGTTCAGGTATTTCGGCGTGGAATCGTCCATCACGCGGCCGCCGAAGCCGATGATATTGTTCCGGATATCGATGATGGGGAACATGAGCCGGTTGCGAAACCGGTCGTACACGCCGCCGTTTTTGCCCCGCAAGGCAAGCCCTGCGTCGATCAGTTCGTCGAGTTTATACCCCTTTTCCTTCATCGCGTCCGTGAGCGAGGCCCACGCATTCGGGCTGAAGCCGAGACCAAAGCGCTTGACCGTCTCCATGCTGAGCGCACGCTTTTGTATGTACGCCTGCGCTTCTGTTCCGACAGGAGAGAACAGCTGCTGGCGGAAAAACCGCGCCGCATCCTTGCACAGTGCCCAAAGCCGCTCCTGCTTCTGGTACTGCGAGTGGTAATTTTCGTCCTCCGGGACCTCAAGTCCCGCGCGCTTTGCAAGAAACCGTACCGCGTCAGGATAGTCCAAGCCCTCAATCTGCATGATGAAGTTGATGACGCCGCCGCCCGCGTGGCAGCCGAAGCAGTAAAAAATGCCCTTGTCCGGCGCGACGGAGAACGAGGCTGTCTTTTCCGAGTGGAACGGGCAGAGCCCGAAGAGGTTCGAGCCCCGGCGCGTCAGGCTTACATACTGCCCCACGACCTCATCGATGGGATTGCGCTCAGTGAGCGCATCCAGAAACGGCTGCGGAAACGCCACGGGATCGACCTCCTTTCAGAATGTGTGGGCATCTGCCCCTGCAAAAATCGCGCGCAGCAGCGACTCAGCGTACCTGCCACGTCGCGGGAATAAACAACTCCGAATACTTATAGACCGCATAGCGGTCGGTCATGCCGGCAATGTAGTCGCAGACAATGCGCTCCATGCCGTCAAAGTCCAGCTGCGGCAGGAAATCCGGCGGCAGCTTTTCAGGGTTTTTCATGTAATATTCAAACAGCCTGCACAGCATGTCCTTTGCTTTCGTCTCCTCGCCTTTGGCGACAGGGTTTGTGTAGACGCGGGCAAACATGAACGTGCGCAGCTGATCCATGGCCTGCGCCACGTCCGGCTGCATGCCGAGCGTGCCGGTCAGCATCGTGTTTTCAACCATATTCTCGACCAGCGTATTGATCCGCTGCGAATGCGAGTGGCCGAGAATTTCCGCGATCTCCGGCGGGATATCGGCCTCGGTCAGGATACCGGCGCGCATGGCGTCGTCAATGTCATGGTTAATATACGCGATGCGGTCGGATGTGCGCACGATCTGACCCTCGAGTGTTTCAGGGATAAAATCTCCCGTGTGGCCGAGAATACCCATGCGCACCTCGTAGGTCAGGTTCAGTCCAGCGCCGTCGCGCTCAAGCTTGTCCACCACGCGAAGCGACTGTTCGTTGTGGCGAAAGGGCTTATCCAGCATGCTGGACAGCGCCTTTTCTCCCGCGTGACCGAACGGCGTGTGGCCCAGATCGTGGCCGTAGTCCGCGGCCTCCGCCAGGTCCTGATTGAGCCGCAGTCCGCGGCAGATCGTCCGTGCGATGCGCGCGACCTCCAGCGTGTGGGTCATGCGCGTGCGGTAATGGTCGCCCTCTGGAGACAAAAACACCTGCGTCTTGTGCATCAGGCGGCGGAAGGATTTGCTGTGGAGAATGCGGTCTGCATCGCGCTGGTAGCAGGTGCGCACGTCGTTGTCAGCCTCCGGCTCCGGCCGACCCTTTGTCTCGGCAGCTTTCTGTGCCTGCGGGGATAAAAACTCGTATTCCTCCTGCTCCATCCGTTCGCGCACGTTCATAAAACCCCACCTTACCTCGTCAGAATACCTGTTAGTTTTGAATTCCCTGTGGAATTTGCGTGAATTTTCTTTAAAAACTTATCGGATTTTAACGCCGTGCAGTTCCGTCCCTGTCCGTTCCGGGCAGAGGCTTCCGGCAGAAAGTTCCCGCAGAGCAGCGGCAAATGCAGCTTCTTCCGGCTCAGGCAGAAGGACGGTCATGGCGATCTCTGCGCTATAGTCCGTGTCCCGGAGAAGCCCGCTGTGCTTTTCCAACTCCAGCTTTACACGCTCAAAAAGCGCATAGGGGCAGGCAAGATGCAGCACGCTCCACGGGCGCAGTTCGGAGATGCCCGCGTCGTCCAGCGCGTCCTTCGCGGCTTTTGTGTACGCACGGCAAAGACCGCCCGCGCCCAGCAGAATACCGCCGAAATACCGCGTCACGACGCACAGCACGTCCTGCACGCCCTCGCGTTCGAGTACGTTCAAAATCGGCTGGCCGGCTGTGCCCTGCGGCTCGCCGTCATCGCTGTAGCGCTTCTGGCCGGAATGCAGGATGTAGGCCCAGCAGTTGTGCCGGGCGTCATATTCCTGCTTTTTGACGGCCTCCAGCCGCGCTCTGGCCTCGGCCTCTGTCGTGACAGGGACGATCAGGCCCAGAAAGCGCGATTTCTTTTCCATATATTCCGATGCGCCTTCTCCGGCGGGGACCAGGAATTGTTCCATTATACTTCCTCTATTACATACTGACGCAGTTTGCCGAATAAGGTTTCGTCCAGCACTGCGTCGATCTGAATTCCGTTGTCTGCATACTCGCTGGAGAGCACCTGTGCCGTGTCGTGGAGTGCCGCAACCATGCTGCCCTGCTGATACGGCAGCAGCAGCTTCACATGATGCTTTCCGCGGCCAAGCTGCGTCTCGATTGCCCCCTTGAGCGCATCCAGCCCGTATCCGTTTGCTGCCGAGATTGCGACTTTATCGCTTCCGCGCGGGATTTCATCATCCGGGACGAGGTCGCACTTGTTATAGCATTCGAGCACGGGCGTGCCGGGCTTTGCAAGTTCTGCAATCAGGCGGTTCACGACCGCGATATGATCCTCGCGCTCGGGATCAGCGCTGTCGATGACATGGACGAGCAGATCGGCGTATTCCAACTCCTCAAGCGTGGCGCGGAATGCCTCGACCAGATGATGCGGCAGCTTTGCGATAAAGCCGA
>OGPH01002575.1_pt1 | contig 10143 bp, 3 predicted proteins | sample 1552891 | NCBI WGS metagenome assembly OGPH01 (sample SAMEA2580272, study PRJEB22360) | human gut metagenome | biome: human gut; feature: human-associated habitat; material: faeces | place: Denmark | collected 2008/2010 | reverse complement strand
CTTTCCCTATGGGATTGCTTAACCGCATGATAGACATACTCGAACGCATATCACCTGAAGAGCACGTCTATGACTTGAAATTGTCAATCATTGAGAACTGCCTCTATGGAAGCGATATACAGAGCATTGCAGCACAAATAACCAAATTGCGATTCTTTATCTCGTTGATTTGCGACTGCGAGAAAGATGGTTCTAAATCTAACTTTGGCATACCTACACTTCCTAATCTGGAAACTAAGTTTGTTTCGGCCAATTCACTCATTGCAAAGAAGAAAAAACCTTTGCAGGGAAACTTGTTTGAGAATCCAGAAATAGAGCCAACCAAAAAAGCTTTACACGATATACGTCACAAGCACTTCTCTGCCAAATCTGCATCGGCCAAACACCGTTTAAGGGCAAAAGACCAAGAACTGCGTGAGAAACTGGCAAGTCTGCTAGCTGATGATGATAATTGTGCTCCAGAGGATGCTAAGCAGTTGGCTGCATGGAATCCATACGACCAGAATGCCGTCAGTCCGTTCTTTGATCCGGAATGGATGTTCGGAGTTGCAGATGGTTTCGATATCGTAATAGGCAATCCACCGTATATCCAACTTCAGAATAACAGTGGTGAGCTGGCTAAGTTGTATGAGCATTGTGGTTACTCCACTTTTGCCCGTACAGGCGATATTTACTGTTTATTCTATGAGCGTGGATGGCAATTGCTTAAACAGGGAGGACATCTGTGTTACATCACATCTAATAAATGGATGCGTGCAGGTTATGGCGAGAAGACTCGCGATTTCTTTGCCACAAAGACTAACCCGATGTTGCTCATCGATTTTGCAGGAGTAAAGATATTTGAGAGTGCAACAGTTGATACAAATATCTTGCTTTTCTCGAAGTCAAATAACCAACACAAGACGGCCTGTGCAGTGACTAATAAGCAGAACAAAGATAGCGTAAAGAATTTGAGCGATTTCGTACAGCAGCAAGGCGTGGAATGTGACTTTGCAGGCTCTGACTCTTGGGTGATTCTTTCACCTATTGAGCAGAGCATCAAACGCAAGATTGAAGCAGTAGGTGTTCCATTAAAGGATTGGGATATCCAAATCAACTATGGCATTAAGACCGGGTATAATGATGCCTTCATCATATCCACGGAGAAACGTAATGAAATTCTCACCAATTGTAAGGATGCTGATGAGCGCAAAAGAACGGAGGAACTTATACGACCGATTCTTCGCGGCAGGGACATCAAACGGTATGGATATGAGTGGGCAAATCTATATCTCATTGCCACATTTCCGTCACGTCATTACAACATAGAAAAGTACCCTGCAGTAAAGCAATATCTTCTTTCTTTTGGTAAGGAAAGATTGGAGCAGACTGGCAAGACCTATACTATCAATGGAGAAAAAATCAAGGCACGCAAAAAGACCAACAATAAGTGGTTTGAAACACAAGACAGCATTAATTATTGGGAGGATTTTATGCGGCCAAAAATAATATGGAAGCGTATAGGGTCAATACTTCGCTTCTCGTATGACACTACGGGTAATTTTGGTCTTGATAGTACCTGCTTTGCCACAGGGCAACACATGGCTTATTTGTGCTGCATATTAAATTCTCTTATGGGGCATTATATGTTCAAAGATTCTCCCAAGACTGGTACTGGAGACTTGCTTGTAAGCGTACAAGCCATTGAACCTATTTTGATACCGATGAATAAAGATATGGAATGCTTGTTTGAAAATTTACTGGAAGAGGTCTTGAAACATCGCTCGGAAGAAACAGAAAAGGAAATAAACCGTTTAGCTTTCAAACTATACGATTTATCTCCTGCTGAAATCAACTACATCACTGATTTTGTTACTCAATCTCAACAAAGCCAATAACTTGTCGTTCTTTCTCTGATAGATTATATAAGTCGAAAATCATGGAATCTATTGCCATGGCTTTCGACTTGCTATATACATTCTGAATATCATTAACAGCAGACCTGAATCGTGCATTCATTTCGTCTGTCACCTGCATTACTGGAATTTTGTCAAAAAAAATTTTGCTCATTTCACGAGTTCCACCTTGTAGTTCTGGAAATGAATCACGGAAGCAGAACTTGAACAAAGAAGAATTGAAGAATGCAGTAAGATATGCTATAGCTTGACCTGTTATAATGAAACACTTTTGATTTGTACAATAAGCATTGTCATCATATACGAACGGCATATATTTTGTCATGTTGGGATAGACAATTTTTGGCTTATTAAAATCCTCCCAATAGCTGATGCTGTCTTGTGTTTCAAACCACTTATTGTGAGTCTTCTTGCGAGCCTTGATTTTTTCGCCGTTGATAGAATAGGTCTTGCCTGTCTGCTCCAGTCTTTCTTTGCCAAATGAAAGAAGATGTCGCTTTACGGCAGGGTACAGCTCTATGTCGTAGTGACGTGATGGAAATGTGGCTATGAGGTACTTGTCAGCCCACTCATATTCATACCTCCTAATATCTCTGCCACGCAAAATCGGTCGTATAAGTTCAGCCGTTCTTTTGCGTTCTTCTTCCGTCTGGCAATTCGCCAATATCGCTTCACGTTTTTCCGTATCAATGATAAAAGCATCATTATAACCTGTCTTTATTCCATAGTTGATTTGAATATCCCAATCCTTCAAAGGTGTTCCTACGGCTTCTATCTTCCGCTTGATGCTTTGCTCGATAGGAGATAGGATAACCCATGAATCGGAAGAAGAAAAATCACACACCGCTCCGCTATGCTGCACGAAAACGCTCAAATTCTTAACGCCATCTTTATTTTGTTTATTGGTGACAGCGCATAAAGTTTTATGCTTGTTATCTTCTTTAGAAAAGAGTAAGATGTTTGTATCAACTGTAGCACTCTCAAATATTTTCACGCCTGCGAAGTCTATAAGCAATTGGGGATTTGTATTCTTAGCAAAGAATCCACGTGTTTTTTCTCCGTATCCGGCACGCATCCATTTGTTGGACGTGATATAACAAAGATGACCTTTGGGTTTCAGTAATTGCCATCCACGTTCGTAGAAAAGGCAATATATGTCTCCCGTTTTTGCGAATGTTTTATAGTCACATGGTTCATAGAGTTTAGCCAATTCACCACCATTATTTTGTAACTGGATGTATGGAGGGTTACCTATTACTATATCGAAGCCATCGCTGACTCCAAACATCCAAGCAGGATCGAAGAACTCTGCTACTGTATTTTGGTCATAAGGATTCCATGCTGCCAATTGTATAGCATCTTCAGGGGCAAAGTCTTTGTCATCCGCCAGTAATCTAGCTAATTTTTCACGTAATACCTTGTCCTTTTCTCGTAAGGTACTTTTGCGGTTAGCAGTTTTTGCAGAAAAATGTTCATGACGGACTTCTATCAATTTCTGTTTTGTTGGCTCAATATCCGGATTCTCAAATAAACAGTGTGAAGCTTGCTTCTTTTTAGCAATCAAAGAATTGGCAGCGACAAACTTTGTTTCGAGGTTTGGTAATGTCGGTATGCCAAAGTTTGGTTTAGAAGCATCTTTTTCACAATCGCAAATCAGTGAGATAAAAAAGCGTAGTTTTGTTATTTGGGCTGCGATACTCTGAATGTCGCTGCCATAGATGCAATTTTCTATGATTGCCAATTTCAAGTCATACACTTTCTCATTTGGAGAAATACGACAGAGCACATCTATCATGCGATTAAGCAATCCCATCGGGAATGCTCCAGAACCACAAGCCGGGTCAAGTATTTTGATAGCCTTTAATCTTTTAGCGACACGCTGATATTCTTCTGGTTTTTCTCTGTCAAGGGTGAAATCTGGATTGAATAAGGAACGTACAAATTGAGTATCTCCTAAATAGGTAATGAGACTTTCGTCTACCATGTAATTGACTATTTCACGGGGCGTATAGAACGAACCACTTTGATTTCGCGCTGTTTCCTTTGTTTCGGGGTTGTATGCGCCTAATAGATTCTCAAATACTTTACCTAACAATTCTGGGTCAAGGGCTACCTGCTGTTCTTCGGGTGAATTTTCCTCTATTGTAAAGTTGTAGCGGCTGAGGATTGAAATCAGTCCTTTCTCTGAATCGAAGAACAGATTGTTAGGGATAATGGCACGATTGCGATAGCGCCCATCAGCAAAACGTTTGTCGTTGCGACTGAAGCCATCATAATTGTAGGCCTGTTCAACACCGTCAATCGTCTTGGTCTTATCAAGGCATTCAAAGAGTCCACCATTAAGGAAGGGGACTTCTGAGAATAAGGTAACGACATCATTCTCGCTGATGTTAAACATTTCGGCATAGCGATAGAGGGTTTTGATATCTTTCTTTATATTGGTAGCGAACTTGCGTTTGTTTCCTTGTTCATCTTCAATAGCACGGTTAAGTGTTGCAAAGAACAAGTTCTGGAGAATTGCATTGTAATAGTTTCCAACAGTCTGACTATATGGGTCAAACTCTTTTAGGATAGTCTGCAAATAATCAATATCGAATATCCGTTGTGGTACCAAGTCCTTCTGCTTGATGAACCATACGAACATAATACGGGTAATAAGTCGAATTACTTTTGTTTCTAAATCCTCACGGTCATCATCTTCAGTTCCCGTATTATTGGGAAAAGAAACATTAGATGATGGTTCTATAGCCCATTGATACCATTCGAATAAATCCTTGTAGAACTGCTTTGTGAGTGTCTCGACAGAAAATGCATTCGTTATGTCACTGAGTGTCTGTTTGCTATTTTTCAATGTGCCAAACTGTTCTATGGCAGTACGGCATCCACGACCTTCGCCAAGCAAATATGTATAGCGTTTTGTATTAGTTGACATCTTTTCATATTCGCCTTGTTTGTTAAACCCCCAAGTTTCACTTACGTATGAGAATCTAAGAATGCTTTCATCCTTACGATAACAGAACATAAATGCTCCAGCATACCCCATATTACGCCAATCTGTAGTGAGCATATCACGAATGCCACGACGGTTACGCTCAATGTCAACTTTGTCACTCAATTCCACTTCGTATATGGCTATAGATTCTCCATCTACAAGAGATATTTTGCCAAGATTCAATGCTTCTTTAGCTAAGCGGCTACTTACGTGGACCGCAGAAGGAGTGTTCCAAAAACTAATTTTGTTTCGGAATATATCATAAAGCAATTTTTGCCAAGCCTCACGATTATATTTAGATTCGATGACTTCTTTGTAGTTCATATTGCTATTTTTAGAGTTTATTGAATGATTCTGATAAAATAATTTCTGCATTAGTCTCTTGCTCATTAAGCAGAGATTCTTGTGCCGTATAATATGGTGCATACTTTTTTGCCATATCAATGATTTCTGCAAGTGCTTCATCATGTGTCATTCTGGCTTTACCTCCTACGCGACGCAAGTTTTTCTGTATGCGTTGTAAGCGTTTAGCTATGTAGGTGATGACACCTCTTTCCGCTAATGTTTTGAGCTGAACTACTTTTATGTATAGTTCATTATCGTCTATTTCACGAATGAAATTATTTAACAAATTTACAGCGGTACTAACTTGCACTCCAACAGAACCTTGTTCTTCATGGGTAGTTTCTTGAGAACGTGCTTCTTCATCCTGCATCATGCGAAATTTTCGTAAAGCCATATTAATATGCTTATGGTGTTGCTCTATACGCTCTGCGGATTGTTCTTCTTTGGGAGCTTTGAAATATTTTAGAGCATCAAGCACAGAAAGTTCTTCTGCTGTTTCTGAGACCAAAAAGAATACCTTACGGAAATTCGTTTTCAGGAATACAAGAGTGTCATTTGCAAGTGTTACTCCATCTACTTTTTTCATTTCACGACCAGTACGGCTACGCAATGAGAGTTTTGCTATGCGATTATATTCTCTACGGTTGTTTTGATAGAGTGCACGGAGTTCCTCATAATATGGCAATTCTTGATTACATTCTTCCTTTTGTTTCTTCATGCCTTCATCAAAGAGTTTACTTAAGTCGCGGTCAAGAATTTCTTCTTGTGAGTAAATTTGGTTGTCTTCACCGAAGGTGGAATGAAAGGTTTGAATCTTACTTAATGCGATTTGATTTAGATTGATTTCACGGTTTCCTTCACGGGATGGATAGAAAACGTAATTGTATATATGTTTGGATGAAGAACCGATACGATTGACGCGACCAATACGTTGCATCAGTCGGGTGCTATTCCAAGGAGTGTCATAATTTACAATCACATTTGCTCGATGCAAGTTTACACCTTCAGCAAGCACATCTGTGGTGAGGATGATATTGTAGTCATTGAGTTTTGTCTTATAGTTAGCATCAAAATTCTCACGGATAGTTTTGAACTGCTTACTACGATTATCAGCGGAGATTACCAATACGTCTTTACGATTAATACGGCGTGCCAAATACTCTACTGTGTCAACTGATTCTGAAAATACAACCAGTTTCTGTTCAGGATTGCGTTCCGATTTGAACAACTTATGCTTAAGCAGCTCATTGAACTTTGTGAACTTGGAATCATCTTCGTCTTTTATATCTGCCCATTCTGAACATAACATTTCAAGTGTATTCTGATCTCCTCTAAGCATTTCTATAAATTCAGGCTTAAAATCATCAGCAGTGAATACTGCATTTTTGGGATTATCTTCCGCTTTGGCATTTAGTTTCTCCTCAATTTCTTCATCACTCAACCCTGATTCTAATAGCATATTGATATCAAGATCCGGAGCAATGAATACTTTGTTGCGGTCAAACATATCTATCATATTTTGGTTTGCTTGACGGAAATTGTCTAATGAAACTTGGAAAGCATAAAAACTGCTTTCTAGCCGCTTCACCAATCCGTTTTTACGGATTCCAGCTAAGCTGCGGCTTATTAATTCCGCGTTATCATACAGTCCTTGTGCCACTTCAGGCTTCAAGTAGGCTATAGCTTGATAACGAGCGTACGTCAAGTTCTTTTCAAGAGTAAGCATAGCATGTTCAAACAAATCAGCGAGATGCTCATTAAGCTCATATCGACTTTCTATAGGACGCTCTACTTTTGGAAAGCCATTCACATCCTTATTATATCGAGGCACGTTCTCGATGTCAGTACGTGTACGCCGAACCGTCAATGGCTTGATAACGCGGTCTCGAACTCGTTCTGCTAATTTCTTGAATCGACTTATGTCGAAATTTGGCTCTCTTTTTAGCTGTTTAAATTCTTTAATAAGAGGTGAAAAGAATGCCGTTAAATTTGATACACCATCAATCGTACATCGGCGTGGATCTTGGAATAATTGGATTTCTGTGTATATATCTGCAGGTGTATTATTCATAGGTGTTGCTGAAATAAGCATTACCTTTTTCTTAAAGCCGGGAATATTTCCATTTTCTATACGGGGCATTTTGCATATTTCCTGCAATTGCTCAAAGGCAGAGGTTGTATGCGAGCGGAATTTATGTGCTTCATCAACCAAAATAAGGTCAAATTCATCAGCATTCCAGTAGTTATAATTGTCTTCATCGAGAATCTTAGACAAACTGCCATTGGAAATAAAATTAACATACTTGTCAATGCCAAAATCTTTAAATGTTGCTTTCCAGTTGTGTTCTACGGCAGGTGGATAGACGACGAGAATTTTTGTTTTGTCACGCCCATTCTCGATCAAGAATTTCTTAGCTATCATTGTAGCAATTACAGTCTTGCCAAGACCTACAACATCAGCAAGAAAAAAGCCATCGTAACGCAGTAGCTTTTGATAACCTTCTTCCACAGCATCCATTTGGTAATCATATTTCTTATACCCTTCCGGCATATCAAATGGATTGTTATCGTCTGTTGCCATGACTCTATCCGAAAAATACTCCATGAGCATTTTAATATAAAGGTCATAAGGTGAAGCATCACCTTTGAGGTATGTATGATCTATTGATGTTTTTACATCATCAGCCGTAATTTCGCATCCTTCGGCTTCTTTCCATAATAATTCAAATTCTTCTTTGGCAAATTTTACATCATCATATCTATCCATTTTTACATTAAACTCATACTGACGTTCCTCCGTGATGCCTAGTCCGTTTCCAGTAAGATTACTGGAACCAGTTATAGCCATTCCTTGGGTGTATTGATTAAAATCGTTTGGATAAAGTACGTATATTTTGGCATGTATTTTTTTTGAAGGATGCGCTCTTAGTTCCAATTTACCATCAATAAGGTCTTTCACCATTTGGAACATTCCATTTTCGACCTCTTTGCTATAATGCGAATGCTCTATATCTCGGCGAATTTCACGTAGACACTCTTCTTTTACTTCTTCTTCTGCTCCAAAAAATATCTTTCCTTGCCTTGTTGCTTGTGCAATGTATTTATCTACATTTATTCCTATTAAGACCCTAACCTTATTTATGTTGTCTAGGAAAGGACGTAAAGAAAAATATCCTGATGCTCTGAGAAAACCGACAACTGCATCAAGATTACAAATATGAGGATTATGGTGTAGTATGCCCTCAAATTCTTTTATGAGGGTATTGTTGTCTCTATTTGTGAAAAAGTTAGAATGAGTATATTTTTTAACATTATCCATGTTCTTGATAATTTAGATATTTATTTCTGAGTGTTTTCTTTTTCCCTTCTTTCTTTTACCTTTTCCAATCCCGGCATCTTTTTAGCCAATGCACTTTCTCCTGCTGGAAAATAGAGAGGAAAAACTTTATATAAGAAACCCACAACTTCACTACGACTTTTATCCATATTGTAAAAAGCAGAGCAGACAAAGTACATTAGTTCTTGCTGACTACATGTTTCTTTGGGCTGTATGCTTATTGAGGGAGCAACTATCAAGTCATGTTCAGCAAATGATAGAGCACTGGCAAGAATAGCTTCCTGTTCTTTTTCGGTAAACATCTTTATTTTCCCAGCTAACCATTCAAGCTCTCTTTGCTGAAGTGCTTGTTGTTTTTCGTTTTGATGCTCCAATAGGATTGCTACATTTTCTTGTTGCTTTTCTGTCAAGGCGTTTTCTAATGCTTGGTTCTTTCGTTTAAGAACATTGAACTTCAGTAAAGCGGCAATATACATACAGAAATATCCTACTGCAATATCGAATATTAGGACAAGCAGATAATTGTTACTTGAGTTTTGTATGCCACCAGCCATATATTCACTAATAGGGATAACAGCTAATAACATGATGATGGCTATTGCATAAAGTACTTTGTATCGCGTTTTATGGTTTACCTGTGGCAAAGAGGCAAACAAAAAGGCGATAATCAAAACGGCAATTATTACACTGAATGGTATGAAAGATGTCTCCATAGTTTTATTGCTCAGTTTGAGGGTTAACAATAATGCGCCAATAGCCACCATGATCTGCTCCTTCACGAGACAAAATTCCCATAGAACGAAGCTTTGAAATATGTTTTTCTACGGCTCGGGAGCTTATTCCTATTTTATAGGCCATTGCTTCTGCAGACATTGATGGGTCGGAAATGACGAAATCAATAATCTTTTGTGCGGTTTTCCCAATGCTTTTAGATTTGTTTTTCGAATCTCCGAACTTTTTCTCCGAACCTTTTGGGATTATCTCCGAACCTTTCTCCGAACTTTCTTGCGTATCACCAAAGGTTTCCACCGAACTTTCTTCGTTTTCAGGGTACTTTTCGAGGGTACTGTTTACCCTGTTAGCCACTTCCTCAACAGGTATTCTTCCATTGTCACCCCAGTTCAGATTATAGAATGTGGTGTAGAAAGAAGTCGCTTCCGTTTGATATTGTGGTTCTTTGCCTTGTAGGAAATTGGGTAGCTTCTCTGTAAGCTCTCGCATTTTGCGTAAGCCGGAACCACGTTTCTCCATATAGTCCAATTGTGTGAACATATCTGCAATGACAGGGTTGCGGCGCATGGACGGCACTTTGTATATGTCACGGTCTTGAATCTGTGTGCCGTCAAGCATGGCACCAGGTGATACTAGTTCTACTCGGTCATCGTAAATGTCAATATGTACTTCACCGCCCATCATGGTGTAATCTCGATGGATAAGGTGGTTTACCAATCCTTCGAAGATGGCGCGGTCGGAATAGTCGGGGAGGTTAAGGCGATAGTTTGGCATCTTCACCCAGCCACTCATGGTATAGTTTTTGATGAAATCCATACCATATTTTAAGAGCAGCACAAGGT
>OGPH01002564.1_pt1 | contig 10182 bp, 6 predicted proteins | sample 1552891 | NCBI WGS metagenome assembly OGPH01 (sample SAMEA2580272, study PRJEB22360) | human gut metagenome | biome: human gut; feature: human-associated habitat; material: faeces | place: Denmark | collected 2008/2010 | reverse complement strand
AGTGTTAATATCTCCCATATTGCAGGAATAGTCAGAAATATCTACTTTAAAATAATCCGAGGCAGAATTATAAAATATTAGACCATTATATCCATTCAATACCCTCCTATGAACCAAAGGATTAAAAAATTCGCTATTAACTTCTAATGATTGGCCATAGCTATACGGAATTGAATCATACGCATGCAATACAATATTTAAATTAATATTAGTAATCTCGCCACCATATATACGACTTATTTCCCCACATGAATTTAATACTACTATTCTTTCATTAAATACATCTCCTATATATATATAATTGTCGATAACCACAGCACAATATGGGAAATTAAAAATATTATCCGATGGGCCTATTCCTCCAAGCGATGAGATATATACTAAATTTTCATCATATATATATATTCTTCCAGTATGAGCATCAGTAACTATAAGTTGCCCCTTGCTATAATCCAAACTCGTCGGCCACATGAAAGAATCAATCCCTTCATATGCTTCTTTCCCCACCTGACTTAATAAACTACCCTCAAAATTATACTTGTAAATTGCCCGATCGTATAAACTTGTAACATAGACAGCGTCATCAGACAATGTAACTCCATGGGCCAATCCCACCTCTTGCTTCCAAAGTAATTCTCCATCCGTGTCAAACATCCAAAGTGCATTTCCATCATAATCGGCTACAGCAACTAAAGAATCTTTTACATATACATTTTCAGGTGACTGCATCCCGTCACAAGAAATTTCCTTTTCAACCCAAAGTTCTATTTTATTATCTAACCATTTCAAACTACATACAAGCACATTGTGACCATAATAATTGGCAATATATAATAAAGATGAGTTCTCATCATAATATATACCCGTCGGGCACCACACTTTTTCTTTATTTCCCTCTCCAAAACGCACTGCTTCCAAACTATAATATCCTATCGGCATAGGCACATCGTATACCATATTGTTAATAAAAAAATATATTTCGCCATAATATGCCCCTAAAAATCCCTCTTCAAATCCAGTTATTGAAGCCACCTTTTTCCCAACTTCCATTCTTCTAAAATCATCCGCATACTCTAATGTAGCCAATTCTCCATTTTCATTGTCCGGAAAATCAAAACCATTTTCTTTATAATATCTAATATATCCTATTATACTAGCTATCATAAGTATTATAATTAATAAGCCTACTATTTTGTATTTCTCTTTAGCAAGTAATTTTTGCCGCATTTCACAATCACCTCGTATAACAAGTTAACAATTCTTTAGGTACTTCATCATCAGCATTATTATCATTCTTCATATGGAAACTAGTTAGTGCCTGCTAATTAAGCCAGTATTGCACCAAATCGCTCTGCTGGATATGACATGAAAACTTCTTAAAATAAGACTTGACACAATAGATAAATCATATCAATTACCCTTTTACTCATCGTAATTATTGCTTATACTTTCTAAATACTCAATAAAATCTTCATATTGAATAATATCTGCAATTCTTTGCTGGGATAGCATAGTACATATATTATTTCTCATCGCCATATCTAACTCTTTATTATCAGCCAAAACAGGCATTGTTGCTTCAGGAATAACAAATAAATCAAAATCTGTATTATACCACATCGGTATTACTCCAACATTCCGATATAACATACACATTTGGGTAGCATAACCAGTAAAAATAATATTTTCCACGCCATCATTTTTTAGAAGTTCACCAAACCCTTCCGTCCCCCCCACGCTATCATAATACAATTCTACCACATTCTCCCCATCTACTAACTGTGATAATTTCGCATTAATCTTAGTATTATAATCTATTGTTTTCTTAGTATTATAATCTATTGTTTCAGGATTGTTCGTAAAAATATATACCGAAATGCCTTTATCAACAGCTAACTCCACCAAAGGTAAAAGGTATGAATCGACATGCTGTTCGATACTTTCATTTACTTCGGGAAATTGCATATCACTCCACGGATCTATTATCATTATCACGGTTTTATTTACATCAAGATATTCTGTATATAGTTTAAATTCAGGAGCAGTAATGTACTTATGGCCATCCGTCTCGTCATAATAACAATAATAATATATGTTCAAGCCATTTTCTATACTTGATTTCATCGTTGCTTTTTCATTATCAAGGCCTGTGCTTTTTAGAAAATTCTCCTCCTGCCCCCCTCCTAGCAAAACTAAGCATATTACCAACAGCATCAATATTAAGCCCAGTGCTCTTTTCATAAAAACCCTCCCTTTATGCTAAGGCTCACTAATCAGATAACTATAAAACATATCTTGTCATATTACTTTTCATTACCCAACATCCAAAATATTATATTTCAATAACATTGTCTCAAAAAGCTTTTTCTGACTTTCATATCCAAATTTATTATGGCAATATCTATAATTACTTTTTAATTCTTTCATTTTTTTATCATCATGTAGCAACGCATTTAGTTCCGTTCCAAACTCCTCGACATCCTTCAAATTTGCGCCATAACCAACATGATTTTCCCCTATAACGAGATTTAATTCATACATAGATGTATCATAAAATATAGGAATCTGAACCTCAAAATATTCCATTAACTTATTAGGTACAAAACATTCAGAATAATCATTCACTGCGGTATAAGGAATAATTCCTACATCTACATTTTGTGTATAATCTAACAGTTCATCCTGATTAATCCATCCTCCCCAAATTACCCTATCCGGATTTCCTTCTGCATTTAAAATTCTCTTGAATTCCTCTTGATAATCTCCAGAAGTCAATAGGAGTAAATAACAGTCCTCTTCAAGATATTTTGTTGCTCTTGCTAAATTTTCGAGATTTCGGAATGTGGACATTCCGCCTTGAAAAATAGCTATTTTGCTATGCTCCGGCAGATTATATTTTTTGTGTATAAAGAGATTATCAGTTTTTATGTGTTGGCTTAATTTTTGACTCATGCAAGAATAAATCACTTCAAATGAGCACTGATAATGTTCCTGCATTCTTTGTGCAAGATTTTCTCCCACTGTAATTCTCAAATCGCATTTCGGGTATAACAATGCTTCAAATTGGTCAACCATTTCAATTTTTTGCCTGTTTTTTTCCTCCCATAATATGGTCTGTTTATACCACCATTCATGACAATCTGCTATAAGCTTGCATCTCGTTACTTCTTTAAGCATTACTCCTATAGGCAAAGTAGGTAAATCTGCAACATATACGACATCCGGCGTTTCCACCCGCAACTCTTCCTTTATCCTGCGCATTATTGGAGAATAATTATAAATTATGTTTTTATAATCAACGTAATCATATTCCTTATCGTTTACCGTATCCTTTTCAGAATCAAATAAATACGGTATAATTTCTGTCAGAGTCTCTTCCTTTTCGTTATATACATACATCACCCTTGGTACAGATACACTGACACTTGCATAGACGCATCTCTCTCCCTTACTATTTATCCGCTGCATCACTGATATGCCATCATAATCGATAACATCCTTTTTTTTATGTATAAGCACATCCATGATCGCTTGCTCACACTTATTTAGCTTCAATTCTTTTTCTGACGGAATAATTCTGCATATAGAATCCGTAACACTATTATAGCTTAATACATACCCTTCACATTTAATGGTAAAAAAATATTGTTTCTCCTGTACTGTAACTTTTACATTTTCCTCCATTCCTAAATCAGCTAAAAAAGTCGCTATCTTTTTTGAATATCTTCCTTTTCTTTTAATGTATACACTCTCCCCCTTTAGTTTCTCTATGATAAGTCTTTCTGACTGTGTCACATCACCTAATTTAACATTATATTCCCTGACAATTCTCTCTGTCACAGGCCTCTTTACATAGGAAGCATCCATAGCACTCAATACATTCATATATATAGCAGGAAAAAGTTTTACCTGATATCCGCTTTTTTCCATTACATCAACAAAAAAGAAAATTCTTCTATCAATATAATCATCGTGCGTTATAAACCATGCCACTTTACTCATGATATGCCCCTCTCATAATTTTAACATACAATTTATTTATTCCTAAAATGCAAAGAATTTTATAGAGCCCAGGACTATTAACTATAATTTTTTCTGCTATACGATCCCAATCAATCTTATTTTTTGTCTTTGACTCTAAAGTACAGCTAATCTTTGAGCATACATATATCCTCAATATTTCGTCGCTGACTTTTTGTTCTTGCAATTGAGTTATATCATACTCAAGTGAATTGATATTCTCTATTTCCATATATCCTCCTAACCTATTTTTATTATTCCATTCTTACTTTCAAAAGCCACTCCTTGTTCAGAAATATAATATCTAAACAACATATCTTCTCGTATTAAACTATAATGATCTCTGTCCACATCATTCTTTTTGATAAAATAATACTCTCTATATTCTTTTCTCTCCACTTTAAGATTTGATAAAATAAAGTCTCTGCTAAAATATATCTTAAGGAATGTACTATGCTCTTTCCACTTCAAACTCATTTTATGCTTATATGAAAAGTTTCCCTTACTAATAAATAATTTTGTTTCTACAAACTCCTGTTCATTCTTATCTATACCTACAATAGTAATCTCCAATTCTGTCTGACATTCTCCTTCTATTGTAATTTCATTTTCAGCGATTACAAACGGAAAGGCAATCCCTACCCACGGAATTTCATTTCCTAAAATATAGATACCACCCTTTACATATTCTATTTTACTTGAGCCTTCAAAAAAGACCGGTATTTGTTCTTTTCCAGTATATATTGCTTTTGTCATAAATCTTTTAGTAAAATCAATTTGATTATTCTTATATAATAATTTTTCATTCCCGATAATATCTTTAACTGCTTGAGCTTGATACTTTCTCTTGCTTTTGCTTCTTCTTTCAAACAAAACGGCTATTTCGCTATATTTAGGCACTATTTCTTTATTATTATCCTGTAAGCAATCATACCTTTCCATCTCTTCTAATTTATCAAGATTAATTGTTGTGCTCGCAGTTCCACACTCTGGGCAATCGAAATTTTCCACGCGGAAAATATTCAAATTATCTTTTTCTATCTTCGCATATATTTCCGGATTATCTATTTCGTTTTTTACCTCCCCAGTATAGTTTATTTGACTAATCTTCCACTCATTATCTTCATATCGCTTTAAAATATCCAATGTAAATTTATTCTTATGGAAGTTTACATGCCAAATGTTTCCACAATTAGGGCATTTAGCGATACCATACCTTAATATTTCATCATGTGGCACCTGAATGTAAATATACTTCTTTGACACTCTTTTTAATTCGGAAACAGCCCTATTTAACTTATCTGGTTCTATATGCTCTAATACGTCACATGATATAGTCATATCTACCGATTTATCTTGCAACGGTAAATCCAATATATCTCCAATACATGTTTTTCTCCTATTTTGTCTTAATATTTCCTGATTAATATCAACTGCTAAGACATCATAGTAATAAGGGATATATTGATTCACCAATCCCGGCCCAGAACCTATATCTGCAATCGTATTGACTTCGCACGGTATTGTCTCAAGCAAAGTAGCCGTTGCATTTTCCATATGCTTCATGCTTTCTTTTTGAATAGCAAATAATTTAAGATATGTCGCTGTTTCGTTATAGTTCACAGCATTTATATTCGTACCCATTTTCAAATTGACTTTTCCCTTTTTTCCATAAAATTCCTCCCATTTTTCAATAAATCTCTCTTCATCTCTCACCGAACCTTCAGTATACAAATACTTTACAATAGTAGTGATTGCTTTATCAACTTTTTCTTTATTTTTCACAAGGCTCTTCAGTTCAAAAATCATCTCTCCTTCTTCAAAAATCTTTGTAGACAAAGCAACTTCTGAAAGTTTTTTTATCAAATCTTCCCAATAAAGATGACGTTTTTTAAAAACAAATTTGCAGTTATTTTTTCTGACAAAATCTACTTTTATTTCGTCAACAAGAAATACACTTCTCAATATAATTCTAACAAATGGATTACAATCATTGTTGTTATAATAAATCACTTTTTTCTTCATAAATTACTTCTAAATCCTTTTACATAATAGCGCAACATCTTTTACAAGGATCCCACTGCTCATTCTCAATGATTTCTTTTCTCAAATTAACAATATCCTCTGAATAAAACAATTCTATCAAACTACTATTTTTTATATTCCCCATTTCCATCTGATAGCATCTGGACATCACACATGCGCTGCCATCTGCATTAATCTGCATTGTTCTAAATGGTGCCTGACAAACCTTTTGTCCAACGGCCCTTTCCGGTCTATGGTATAAATTGGTATACTCCTCAACCGATGAAACATTAGGTGCCTCAATAAAGTTCATTTTTAAAGATTTGGCCTTATTTTTCGCCTTTTGTATACTCTGATACATCAACCATGGATTCACTTTTTTAGGATTCATTTCTTCATGAATACATGACTGACCTATTAAGTAATTTGGATGACACATATTATGCACTTTTGCAACTTCTGCATCTACATAATTCATATGCGTGCACCAGATATCTCTAATCCCATTTGACGCTAATTCCTCAACCATTTCATTCAGACATAAATAATTCATTGGCGTAATTGCACAGCAAGCCACTATATCAAATCCGTGTTTTCTTGCCTCTATAATCTCTTCATAGTTTACTTGTATAACACTCATTATTTCCTGAAATAATCCTGCTTTTCCTCTTATTTTATCATGCAAGTAACCAGGACCATCTAAAGAGATCAGGATTTTATCAACCCCTGCTCTTATTATAGTGCTTAACATATCTCTTAAATTTATGCCATTTGTTACCACAAAAACTTGTTTACCTATTTTTTTTAAATCATCAATTAAAATAGGTAATTCTTTATATAAAGTTGGTTCAGTTCCCATAATATAGATTGTTCTTAAATTTGCGTCAGCCTCTTTGCATCTTTTTGCCAATAATTTTCTATCAAATTTCCGATTTTCAGAGTCACTATTCTCTCTAATTTTTTCTTTACAAAGATATGGTTCTTTATCTTCTATTTCCAAACAATCCTGTGTCTTTAAATGAACTAACAGGGATGTCAATTTAGGTTCTATATCGAAAACATTTTCTTGATTAATATACTTTACAAAATTATTTAATGTGTTGCTTATTAACCGATCAAATTGAATATTTAGTATTTCTTCCATCAGTTCGACATGATACAGGTGATATACCATCGATAATTCTTCGTAAAAACATCTCGTAGGGATAAAAATTTCTTTTTTCATTTTATTTGCATATAAAATAATTTCATTATTAAAGCCAATTTTCTTAAATCCTTCCTTACCGCAATTCTTTTTTAAGATTAATTTTATATCCTTTTTTACTGAATAATTAATAGTGAACTTCAAAACTTTTTCTTTTGCATCAATGTTTGTAAAATTAAGATAAGTATTTTGAATACTACCTGCTGGTAATTCTTCATTTCTAATTTTTCTTCCATCAACTATTTTTCTAAATCCTGCTTCGTTAAATTCATCTCCCCAATCAACTCCACTTGCATAACAATCATTTTGTTCAAAGCATTCATTAACTCTTAGATCAATTACAGATTTCTTCGTGCCATCCTCCAAAAAAATTTCACCCATATAAATATCACAAAAATTTTCGCTATCTACTTGTAATTGAAAGTCTATAGTGGAAGGCATATCATATGCACTGTTAATACCAGTGTCCATCCATTCAACTTTATATTTAAATGCATTTAATGCTTGTATTAGTGACAGATCAAATTCTGTTACTTTTAAAGATTTTCTCACTTCATTAATCGCTATAATACTAATTAAGTGTGCATTAAATATATGTGTTGCATTTTCACCTGGAAGTTCTTCAAACCATAATTTTTCGTTGCCTATTTCTTCAGCGCATCCCCCATCTTCAATTCTAGTTATTAAGCCTCTAATAGCTCCTAATGCATGTTCTCTATAAATAACTTTTTTTGTTTTATTCCAAAACAAAATCATCGCTAAAGCTACATACGCTTGGCCAAATGCACTTTTCCATCCCCTATCCAATTTTTGTTTTTTATATAAAACTGGATAATTGTATAGCCAATAATACTTTTCCTGTTCCTTCACACAATTCTCTATTAGCCATTTCATCGCTACACGCATTTCTGAAGTTATTTCAGCCTCTTCTAAATAGCATATAGGTATATATCTCGGAATCAAATTGAAATCTTCTAACTTATAATCCTCTAAAATACTGTCACCTACCATTGCTTGATATGCAATTAAAAATGGATTATATTTTCTACCTACTATACCTTCAACATAGAACGAAATAATTCCATCTTCATCATACTTTATATCACTAAATTGCATTTAACCTCCTCATTACTCACATTAGCTATCTGGATCTTATTATTTGAGACAAAAAAACCAACATTCAAAGCATATCCAATTGGTTTTTCTATTTTAAATGATACTCCTCGATCTAATAAGGCCAAAAATTTCTGTTCTTTACTATTATCTCTTATATCTAATTCATCGTATATTGCTACACTAATGGTGTATTCTCCAGCTCCCATTTTCATATTCGGAAACTTATAATGAATTTCCATCCTATTTAATTCTTGCTCAATTTCCACTTGTTGGCAACTAGAAAGCACTAAATCACCTTTCATCGAATATACACAAAAGACAAATACAAACTTTCTATATGGCTGATAAAAACTTATATTGATAATACATTCATCAATCCCATTTTCAAAAGAAAAAACCTTTCCTTCTTCTCCATCTTTACTCAGCAACGATACTTTTTCGATCTTAGCCAAAGAAGTTTCTATATTATCAATTACCCTCTCTTCCGTACCATCATCCTCTTCTTTATCCACTAATTCCTTATAACTTTCAAAATCAACTATATATTTATTCTCCCCATTACATAATAAAGGATACGTTTTATAACTACCTGTCTCATAATCAAAAGCCTGAAACTCTAAACCTTCAGCTACTTCGACCTTCATATTAATTACAATTTGCAATTTTCTCTCACGGCAGTCCTTGCTAACTACCATGCAAAATGGAGCATGCTTATTATCCCCCAACAAATTGTTATACTCCCTATAATATCCAATACTATCGCGCTTCGTTTCCCCCCAGCATGCACTCTCTATATCATCGATAATATAATTATCCAATTCCGGATTATTATCCATAGGAGACCCTACATCAATATATGCAACTCTCTCATTATCTGTATAAATTCCGATATCATATACTTTACATATATTTTCCTGCCTATTGCTTATAAAATGAAATAAAAATTCGTCATATAAATCCTGTTTTCTATCAAGCACCATTGCTTGATTTTTAGATATTTTCATATCGCGAATTTTTAAACGTAACTCTTCATTCTTTCTTACCGATTGCGTATATAACTTAATCCCTGTCAATACATCCCCATCATACCGTACTTTACCTTTATCTATCCAAATTACCCTATCACATAACGCCTGTACTGACTGAAGATCATGACTTACAAACAAAACAGTTGTTCCTTCCTCGCTTGTCAATTTGCGCATTCTTTCTACACACTTTCCCATAAAATACGCATCTCCTGCCCCCAAAACTTCATCAATAATTAAAAGTTCCGGACATACTGCAGTTGCTGTGGCAAATGCTAATCTTGAATACATTCCTGCGGAATAAGTCCTAACCGGCTGATCAATATATTCTCCAAGTTCTGTAAATTCTATAATCTCGGCTTCCGCCCTTGCTATTTCTTTTAAACTCAAACCCTGATATGATAAAGAAGCTTTAATATTTTCTCTTCCCGTAAATTCCGGATGAAATCCTGTTCCAAGTTCTAACAATGCTTGTATGTTCCCTTGTATTTTAACGCTTCCTTCTGTAGGCTGTATATTTCCAATAACCGTCTTTAAAAGCGTACTTTTTCCCGCCCCGTTATGACCAATGAGTCCTACTCTCTCTCCCTTTTTTATTGTAATATTTACATCCCTCAATGCCCAAAATTCTTTGTAATAATTTTTTTTGTAAAAATTCAGGCCAAAAGCTTCTTTTATTTTATCCTTTGGATTTTTATAAAGCTTGTACATTTTACCTAACTTTTTAATATCTACCGCTATATCTCTATCACACATTATCTACAAACACCTTCTTCATTCTAATAAAAAATT
>OGPH01002560.1_pt1 | contig 10214 bp, 7 predicted proteins | sample 1552891 | NCBI WGS metagenome assembly OGPH01 (sample SAMEA2580272, study PRJEB22360) | human gut metagenome | biome: human gut; feature: human-associated habitat; material: faeces | place: Denmark | collected 2008/2010 | reverse complement strand
TGCCTGTTTTACAGGCTTTCCGGGGCATCAGTCATTTTGTCTGGTATTGTAAAGCTGTGTCAGATTTGTCGTAAATGTCGTAAATTTGTGGTCAAAAAATGATGAGTAAATGGATATCTGATTCCAAATCTCACCTATAAATCCGGTGAGCAGATGGAGCAACTTGGAAAGTATGGTTTTCTTCGCAGAGATTATCTGAAAAATCATCGAAATTCAACCTATCAGGTGATGCTTTTACAGGATACAATTGGAGAACACCTTCTGGAAGTAGACAAGGCAGCCAGAGAACGGGAAGAAGTGATCCTGAAACAGTTGGAAGAAAAAGATCCATTGTCGGATGAGGAGAAAGACCAGATGGCATGGATAAAGACTTTCTGGTATTGGATGTCAAAACACCAGAGATTCATACAATGAAGTGTACAGCAATTGCTTCCGGATGCAGAGGAAGAATTGAGGTTAAGCGTTGCAGGCCCTCTTCCTATACTCAGAAGGTGTCATTCCGAATTGTTTTTTGAATGCGGTATGAAAATGGCTCTGACTTGAGAAGCAGAGGAATTCACTGATTGTACTGATGGACTTATCCGTATATTGCAGAAGTTCTCTTCCTTCTTCCAGTTTACAGCGAAGGATAAATGCACTGACGGAAAAACCAAGCGTTTCCTTAAAATAAGCAGAAAAGTAGGATTTACTGAATCCAACATAATCAGCAACATCTCCAACGGTGAGATGCTGATTCACATTCTGCTGAATATAACGAATTGCTTTTTGCATGCGCTCGTCTGTAGAGACGGGCGTTTTTGATTGAGCAACTTTCTCTGCAAAAGTATAACTGACTTTACTAAGAAGGTCGGTTAAACGAGCAGCACTTGTCAGTCGTTCAGAAGACTGGATGAAATAATCGGAGAGCTGATAAGCAGTGTCATAATCCAGTCCGCCTTCAATTGCAGCACGGGTACATAAGGTCGTTGTGATGATAATATTATTTTTTAACTGGCGCAGAGCAGTAGAGCCAGTGACACCGATATGAAAGTTACTTTCGCTATACATAAATTCCTTAAATCCGTCGCAGTTACCCGTGCGGACAAGTTTCAAAAGCTGTTCTTCAAGAATATATGTCTGGTTGTGTTGCTCATTTTCCTTTTTCTGATAAGTTTCTTCCAGAAGAAGAGAGGCATCGGTTGTAACATCATTTTCAGAAAATGTCTGCCCAACAGAAGTAAGCTGGTCGAGTGAAATGGTTTCTTCATGCAGACAATAATTTAAAAAGATACATTTTTTCAACAGAGAAGGCAAGGATAGACATGGAATCTGGCGGAGAAACAAATTGAAGTCAGAGCGGCTGTCGTTTGATACCATGTAGTCTTTGTATAAATGCTGCAGATCAGAATCAGAATAAGGCACAGTTGTGACTGGACCAAAAACAATGTAACCGTTTTTCCAGTGATTTAATCTAAGAGAGCAAAAAATAATACCATATTCGGTCGTGCAGTAAGTAATACGGTCTGAACCGGAAAAAAGTTCCTGAAGATATTGGAATGGTGGATAAGTCAGTTCATTCTGTTCCGGCATGCAGAAAATACATTTTTCATCCGAAAAAAGATACAGCGGAATATTTGAGTCCAGGTAGTAAGTTTCAATAAAATGAATCAGGGAACAAGTTCTTTCCATAAGTTTCTGCCTCTGTTCTATGTGTAATAATAATTTGTATGTTACATTCTATCTATCAGCGTAATCGAAAATATTTTCCGAGTCAATAGAAAAACAGAAAATAAAAGTGTAAATATATAAATAAAAGTTTAATAGTGAAATAAAAACAACTGTTTTCTAGTTATTATAAAGCCATGATGAAGAACCGATAGAACAAAGCAGAAAGTAAGAAATCATAAAAAATGGAGGTAACAGCATGGAAAAAGAGAAGATTCAGAATCTGATCTCACAGATGACACTGGAAGAAAAAGCTGGGATGTGCTCCGGAGCAGACTTCTGGCATCTGAAAGGAATTGAGCGTCTGGGGATTCCATCCGTTATGGTGACAGACGGACCGCATGGACTTAGAAAACAGGCACAGGGAGCAGACCATCTTGGAATTAACGAGAGTGAGAAGGCAATCTGCTTCCCGGCAGGATGTGCGACTGCATCAAGTTTTGACCGTGATCTGATTCGCAGGCAGGGAGAACTGCTTGGACAGGAGTGTCAGGCAATGGATGTAAGCACGATCCTCGGACCGGCAATGAACATTAAACGTTCCCCACTTTGCGGAAGAAACTTTGAATATTATTCAGAGGATCCATTCGTATCTACAGAGATGGCAGCAGCACTGATTGAAGGAATTCAGAGCAAGAATGTTGGAACAAGTGCAAAGCATTTTGTTGCAAACAATCAGGAGAAACGCCGTATGACAAACTCCTCTGATATGGATGAAAGAACATTAAGAGAAATCTATCTTGCATCCTTTGAGGGCGCAGTAAAGAAAGCAAAACCTTGGACAGTTATGAGTTCCTACAATCGCGTTAATGGAGAATTTGTAGGAGACAGCAAGGAGTATCTGACAGAGATCTTAAGAGAAGAATGGGGATTTGACGGATATGTTGTTTCTGACTGGGGTGCAGTAAATGACAGAGTATCTTCTCTTGCAGCAGGACTTGACCTGGAGATGCCGCCTGGAGATTTTGAGAATGACCGACTGATCGTGAAAGCAGTTCGGGAAGGAAAACTTGACGAAAGCGTTGTTGACCAGGCTTGTGAGAGAGTACTTGATGTGATTTTCCGCTACACAGAGAACCGCGACACAGAAGCTGTATTTGATTATGAAAAAGATCATGAAGCAGCAGCTGAAATCGAAGCGGAATGTATGGTATTATTAAAGAATGAAAATGAAATCCTTCCGTTAACTTCTGATCAGAAGATCGCATTTATCGGAAAGTACGCAAAGACACCAAGATATCAGGGTGGTGGAAGCTCCCATATTAACAGCTGGAAAGTGGAATCCGCACTGGAAGCGGCCAAAGAGATTCCGGAACTTGCGAATGTGACTTTTGCAGAAGGTTATCAGGACGAGAAAGATGAGGTTATCGAAGAACTTCAGAACGAAGCAGTAAAAGCGGCAGCAAAAGCTGACGTAACAGTTCTTTTTCTCGGACTTCCGGATAACTTTGAATCCGAAGGATATGATAGAAAGCACATGAACCTTCCGGATTGTCAGAATGAACTTGTACAGAAAGTACTCGAAGTACAGAAGCATGTAGTCGTTGTTCTTCACAATGGTTCCGCGGTTGTTATGCCTTGGAAAGATCAGGTGGAAGGAATTCTGGAAGCTTATCTTGGAGGAGAGGCAGTCGGAAAAGCGGTTGCGGAAGTACTTGCAGGAAGAAAGAATCCTAGCGGACGTCTTGCAGAGACATTTCCACTTCGTCTGGAAGATACACCATGTTATCTGACTTATGGAAAAGGATTTGACAATGCAGTTTATCAGGAAGGTGTGTTTGTCGGATATCGCTATTACACATCCAGAAAGATGGAAACAGCATTCCCGTTTGGCTACGGATTATCTTATACAACATTTGCATACAGTGATCTTCAGTTGGATAAGAAAGAAATGTCCGACAAAGAACATGTAGAAGTAAGTGTAAAGGTTAAAAATATAGGAAAACGTGCCGGTAAGACAGTTGTTCAGCTGTATGTTGCAGCTCCGGAGGCAGAAGTTGTACGTCCGGTCAGAGAGCTGAGAGGATTCGAAAAGGTATCCTTAGAGGCAGGAGAAGAGAAGACAGTTACATTTACTTTAGATGAGAGAGCTTTTTCTTACTGGAACACACAGATCCATGATTGGTATGCAGAAGAAGGTAGTTATCAGGTAATGATTGGAGAAAATGCAGATCAAATGTGCTTAAGCGGAGAAATTTTGGTACATCCGACAAAGGAAATTCCAAAGGTATATTCCTTAAATACTTGTCTTGGTGAGCTGATGCGTGATCCGAAAGCACAAGCTGTGATGGCACCATTTATGCAGGATGGCACAAAATGATGCAGCAACGGATATGGCAGAAGCGAATGCAAACGACCAGTCAGGGGTTGTGAATCAGGAAATGATGGCAGCCATGATGGAAGGAATGCCGCTTCGTCAGCTTCTAAGCTTCGTTCCGGGAATTAAGAGAGAGATGCTTGAGCAGATGGTAAATGCGTTAAATCAATTATAGGATGAGATTGTAATAAAGAGTTGTTATTCACAGTAAGCTGAGAATAACGGGATAAGGAAAAAATAAGAGAGGGACAAAAAATGGCTAAAACAAAAAAAGAACTTGGTCTGGACTCAATGGGAGTTCAGAAATCAATGAGAATGACAGATTATCTCGGTGATGGTCTTGGACAGATGCCACTGAACATTATGTCTGGTCTGGTGGGACAGCTGACTTACTTCTATACAGAGAAGGTTGGATTGGCAGCAGGAATGGTTGCGACAATGCTTCTGGTTGCAAAGATTATCGATGCATTTTCAGATCTTCTTATGGGTAAGATCGTGGACGCCGGAAAATCACCAAAAGGAAAATGTCGTCCTTGGTTCATTAGAATGGCGATTCCGGTATTTGTAATGATCGTGTTACTGTTTACAGTGCCAAAGAATGCAGGCAGCGGAGTACAGGCAGCATACGTATTAATCACAAATATATTGATCACAGCAGTTGTTTACACAGCAGTTGCAATTCCTTACGGAGCATTGATGGCTATGCGTACAGAGAGCTCTGAAGAGCGTGGTAAGATGGGTATCTTCCGTGCAGCATTCGGATATCTTGCAGGAATGATCATTGCGATCCTTTTGATTCCGATCACAAATATGCTTGGCGGAACACAGAGTGCATGGATTAAAGTTGCTGTAATCTTTGGATTGATTTCAGTACTTTCTTTATTGTTACTTTACAAGGTTTCAAAGGAAAATGTGCAGATTGTAGAAAAAAGTGAAGATGAGGATGTGCAATTTGCAGAAGGCCTTAAGATTCTTTTCAAGAACAAATACTGGGTGATCATGCTCATACTTCAGTTTTTAATGAATATTTCTTACGGACTTAGCACATCCGGTGGTACATATTATGCAAAATATATTCTCGGAAATGATAACATCATAGCACTTCTTGGAGCAGTCGGACTGATCCCTACATTCCTTGGATTTATCCTGACAGGACCGATGACATCCAAATTAGGTATGACAAAAACTTGTATGGTTTCCTGTGTTATGGGAGCTGTAGCTTGTTTAGTCAGAGTATTTACTCCATATAGCCTTGCAACATGTATTGCAGGTGGTGTTGTTACAACATTTGCCAATATACCTCTGATGTGCCTGTTTGGAGCAATGGTTAATAACTGTGTTGAGTATAATGATTACAAGTTTGGAAAACGTATTGTAGGTATGACAAACAGTGCAAACTCATTCGGAGGTAAGATCGGATCCGGTATCGGAGCATCCCTGATCGGATGGCTTCTCGCAGCAGCAGGTTATAAAGCAGCACTTGAGGTTCAGCCGGCATCGGTAGATACAGCAATCTTTGTATTTGGTATCTACATTCCGCTTGCACTTTTCGTAATCATGTTTATCCTCTTAAAGAAGTATGATCTTGAGAAGAGATATCCTGAGATTGTAGCAGAATTGCAGAAGAGAAAAGAAACAGAATAGAAATGATAGAATAAAATGAAGGGACGGAACTGCCAATGAGGTTCTGTCCTTTTGTGGATTTACTGAAAATGGAGGAAATAGAATGAGATTATATGATTTTAGAACAGAATACAGAGAAAATCCAATCGGACTTACAGAGAAAGCACCAAGATTTTCCTGGAAAATAGAATCACAGGAGAAGGATACTTTACAGACTGCATATGAAATAAAGGTGACTGATGAAAAAGGTAACATTGTCTGGAATAGTGGGAAGAAAGCATCAGACCAGTCAGTTTTGATTTCTTATGAAGGAGAAACACTGGCAGATGAAATGCTCTACAAAGTAGAGGTGTCTGTGGCAGATAACCATGGAAATGTAGAATCCATCGGAGGAACATTTGAGACAGGAATTTTTGACAATGCAGAGTTTATCGCAAAGATGATCACAAGTGATTTCCCAGAAGAAGAGACAGCATGCCCGGTATTTGGAAAAACATTTGCAATTGATAAAAAGGTAAAGAAAGCCCGTCTGTATGCAACTGCACATGGTGTATATGAGGTGACATTGAATGGACAGACAGTAGGTGATTACCGCATGGCGCCGGGATGGACAAGCTATCACAACAGACTGCAGTATCAGATTTATGATGTGACAGAGCAGCTTGTAGAAGAAAATAAAATCGCAATTACAGTCGGAAACGGATGGTATAAAGGAATCCTCGGTTTCTATTGCCAGCCGAATCAGTATGGTACACAGGCAGGAGCATTTGCAGAGCTTCATGTGGAATATGAAGATGGAAGCAAAGAGGTAATCGCTACAGATGAAACATGGGCTGTAAAAACAGGAGAGATTCGTTACAGTGAAATTTACATGGGTGAGACAATTGACACAGATGCACCGGAGATAAAAGAGGGAAAAGTCGTTGTCAAAGAGTTTGATAAGGCTGTTCTGACCGCACAGGAGAATGAACCTGTTCGTATCACAGAGAAAATTGTGGGTAAAGAGTTGATTGTGACACCAAAAGGTGAAAAACTTGTTGATTTTGGACAGATTGTTACAGGTGTTGTAGAAGTGCATGCGAAAGGCGAGAAAGGACAGAAAATTGTGATTCGCCACGCAGAGGTTCTGGACAAGGATGGTAACTTCTATCCGGAGACACTTCGCCAGGCAAAATCAATCGACACATTTATCTGCAACGGAGAAGAGCAGATCTTCCGTCCACATTTTACATTCCATGGATTCCGTTATATCAGCGTAGAAGGAATGGAAGAATTTACAGCAGATCAGTTTTTCGCCTGTGTGACACATTCTGATATAGAAAAGACAGGTGATTTCCACTGTTCTAACAAAAAAGTAAATCAGCTGCAAAGTAATATTACATGGAGCCAGAGAGACAATTTCCTTGATATCCCGACAGATTGTCCGCAGAGAGACGAGCGTCTTGGATGGACCGGAGATGCGCAGGTATTCTCCTGGACAGCGGCATTTAACAGAAATACAGCATTATTTTACAAAAAATGGATGCGTGATGTGGCAGCAGAGTCTTCCCTTGAAAAGGGTGTTCCGCATGTAGTGCCTGATATTCTGGATTCCTACAGTTCTTCTGCATGGAGTGATGTAGCAGTTATCGTTCCATGGGTGGTTTATCAGATTTACGGAGACAAAGGTATTCTGGAAGAAAACTGGAAATGTATGCATGAATGGGTAGATTATATCAAGAATAACTGTGGAGAGAACGGTCTCTGGCAGAGTGGATTCCAGTATGGAGACTGGCTTGCACTGGATAAAGAAGAGAGCGCAGACAGAACCGGTGCGACAGATAAATATATGCTCGCAAATGCGTACTATCTGTATGTAACAGAGCTTGTCAAGAAAACGGCAGAGGTGCTGGGAAAAGACGAAGAAGCGAAAAAGTATGCGGAGCTTTACGAAACAACTTTGGATGCATTTCGACGAGAATATTATACAGAGACAGGACGTATTGTAAGTGAAACACAGACAGGTGCTATCATTTCCCTATACTTTAATCTTGCAAGAGAAAAAGACAGAAAACGTATCTTGAATACTCTGCTTACAAATATTGCAAATCACAAAAATCATTTAGCTACAGGATTCGTTGGAACACCATATATCTGCCATACACTTTCTGAAAATGGAGCTCATGAAATGGCTGCAACTCTCTTCATGAAAGAAGATTATCCGTCATGGCTCTATGCAGTAAACATGGGAGCAACAACAATCTGGGAGCGTTGGAATTCAATCAAACCAGACGGAACATTTGATGAATCAGGAATGAATTCTCTGAACCATTATGCGTATGGTTCTGTAGGAGACTGGATGTATCGTAAGGTTGCCGGATTATCTCAGTTAGAGCCAGGATATAAGAAATTCCAGGTAAAACCAATGTTTGTAAAAGGCATTGAAGAGTGGGGCACAGAGTTTGATTCTGTTTACGGAAAAATCGTGGCTAATACATCCTGTAAGGCTGGAAAGATCCATGTGCATGTAGAAGTTCCGGCCAACACAACAGCTGTGATTGTTCTTCCAGAAAAAGAGGAAGTACACGAAGTTGGTTCAGGTGTATATGATTATGAATATGATACAGAAACAAGTCTTGCGGTAGAGAGATTCAGTATGGACAGCACACTTGGCGAAATCGTTGCGGAACCACTTGCTGTAGAAATGTTTAATCAGATGGTACCGGGAATGCTGGAAGGACCTATGATTCAGTTCGCATATGGAATGACACTGGCGGAACTGTTGGGAGCTACACCACAGGCAAAACCGATGTATGAAGCAGTTTTGAATGCGTTAAACAAGAAGGAGAAGAACTGATATAGCCTCCGGCAGGATTGCAGAGGCATTCTTGAATGAAAATGAAAGGAAAAGAGACGGAAAATAGAATGAAAATCAGAAATCTACAGGTAAATCACCTAACAAAGCCAGTTGGAATCAGTGGGAAAAATCTGCGTTTGAGCTGGAATCTGGAAGGTGGAAAAAAGCAAAACGGATTTGAAGTGACAGTTCAGGACACAGAAGGAAATGTGTTGGAAATCGTGGAAGAAGAAAGCAATACTATGGTATGCATTCTGAAAAAAGAAATCCCATCAAGAACAAAAGTGAAAATCTGTGTGAAAGTCTGGGATGAAGAGAAGAAAGAGTCAGAACCGGCAGGTATTACTGTTGTGACTGGTATTAATCAAGAGAGCCAATTGTTGTTTCGGACGAAACATGGACTGCAACCCAGGATGGTCCGATTGGAGAAAATGACTTTATGGCAGGAGAAGTATATGATGCCAGGAAAGAATTCCCGATGGAACATGGTCTGATGGAAGACTGTGGGGAGCGGTTTCATCTGGTGAAAGTTCAAAATTATGGAATGAAGCAGTTGATTCCGGTTGATACAGTTCCGGTTACCCCGCATGAAACCTTATTCGCAAAGCAGATCATCACTCCGGCAGGAGAGGTGGTTCTTGATTTTGGACAGAACATCGTGGGATATGTTTCCTTTGAATTTGATGAACAGGAAGGAAAGAAGTTGACCTTGATTAATAACCATTTGGAATCGTTTAAACTGACGATGGAGGATCGGACCCGTTATTCATCCCTTATAAAGAGCTTTAGCTCGGATGGGTTGGACGATTTGAAAGGAGCGTTCGAGCAAAAGCTAGGACCTGCTTTCCGGATTCGGGCTAAGCAAGCGGAAGCGGTATCAGAAGAGATTAAGAACGCTAAAGGAGATTATGTCTTAGTATGCGGTGACTTTAATGATACGCCTATTTCTTATGCGCACCGTACGATCCAAGGGGATTTGATGGATGCTTTTGCCGAGTCTGGCCGGGGAATGGGTATTACCTATAATCAAAATTTCTTCTGGTTCCGTATCGATAATATCCTGCATTCCCCGAACATGACCTCTATGAATTGTTCCGTGGATAAGGTCGCTTATTCAGACCACTACCCGTTATGGTGTTATTTGAAACTTGAATAAAAGGGTTTCATCACTCGGATTCTGCGTTCTGCGCAGCGTCAAATACGTCGGCGAACAAGTTCTCGACAAAGAAGAAGGTAGCGTTACAGAATAGCTTAGGATCTTTGATCAGCGCTATCGTATTGCTATCCCCATTATTGGCGATCACATCTTCCGCTTTATAGGTCTTGTACTTTTTATCGTTTAGCGGATCGTATTGATATACGATATCGCTCGCCTCGATCGTGTATCGGTTGTCGAAGCAGGTGATACGCATTTTATATTTAATGATAGTCTTGTCTGTATCATTCAACAATAATTCAACCTTAGAGCTTACGAAGATGGTCCCTTTGTTCTTGTTCGAGTTTACGTTGGATAAGAAGACATCTTTTCCATAAGATTTCTTAGCCCATGCGTTAATAGCGTTGAATATTTCTAGTTTAGAGGTATTCTCGATCTCTACATCATCACTATAGCATACCTTCCCGTTTTTCATGGGGGCGCATTCGTCTACCTCGCCTTTATGCCCCTGCGCCATGACTAGCACAGGGAACATCATATATATTAATAATAGAATCTTTTTCATAAATGCAACTCTC
>OGPH01002557.1_pt1 | contig 10222 bp, 8 predicted proteins | sample 1552891 | NCBI WGS metagenome assembly OGPH01 (sample SAMEA2580272, study PRJEB22360) | human gut metagenome | biome: human gut; feature: human-associated habitat; material: faeces | place: Denmark | collected 2008/2010 | reverse complement strand
ACTTATCTTCTGGCACTGCTACTACGAGAGGAACCTCCACCTGATGATGATCTAGAAGAAGAACCACCGCTCGAATAACTACCCCGAGAGCTACTGCCACCTGACGAAGCTGGAGAATAACTACGTGAAGAAGAACGAGAAGTACCATAGGAAGAAGAACGGGTATTACTATTACTTGCTGGAGAATAACTACGCGGTGCTTCTGAACTACCACGACTATAAGTTGATCTTGCACTACTGCTCCTAGTAGTGGTTCCGGACGAACGCGAATAACCAGAAGAACCAGTCGAACGGGAAGATGAAGAACTTCCGCTACTTCTAGTACTACTTGGACGAGAATAAGTAGCACTGCTACGACTACTTGAGCCACTGCGTTCACCTGAAGTCCGTGTACCCACTACACGTCTGGAAGTAGTTCCCCTACTATAAGTAGAACCAGAAGAACGAACAGAGCTACCTTCTGAACGAACTGCAGAGCCTCCCCGAACAGAAGAACCACTGGAACGAACGGCACTCGAACCATAACGACGAACAGTGGAAGGATTCCTGTAACTGCTTTGTCCGGAAGAACGACGGTTTGTATAGGTAGGACCTGTCCAATGACCGCTTCCACCTCCGCCCCAGCCCCAGCTAGGACCACCGTGCCAGTGGTGATGATGTCCCCAATAGCCACCGCCATACCAGCCACCCCAGTGGCCGCCATACCAGCCGCCCCAATAACCCGGAGAATATCCCCAAGCGTAGTAAGGACGATTCCATCCCCAGCCATAGTTCCATCCCCAGCCGTAAGAGCCATAACGCCAATCCCACCAGAGCGGATTACTGAATGTCGGGAATGCATAAGCATACATACCATCGGTATATACGTTCCAGTCCCATGAATTCGGACCGTAAACTACATCCCAATACAACGGGCTGCTGATGCTGATAGCAAAACGAGGATTGCGGAAACGGATGATACGTTCAGCGTATTCATAGTCGTCTTCCGTACCATTGAATTCACCTGTCACCCATTCTCCGTCCAAATCCGGATTAGATTTTTCTTTTATATATAAGGTATCATTATCCATTACGAATTCATTATCACGTGCATCGTAACGGCGGTTATATTCATCCACATCCCGTGTTCTTCCCTTACGGTCCTGAACCACTACTGTAGTACCCGGTGAAGTATAGATGTTGGTCACCTGTTTCTTCGTTTCCTTCTTAACCGGAGTTTCTTTCTTCTCCTGTTTGTCTTTTGAAGGAATGAAGTAAAGGTCGTCATCAACGCTTTGTGCCATCAAGCCTATCGGGAGGCACAAGGCAAATAGCAAGAAATAAACAATCTTTTTCATATCATCTCGGTTTATGTAATTACTTAAACTTATTCACATTACAAAGATAAGGAAGAGATTTTTCGTTCGAGGGAGATTTTCCCCAAAGGATAATAGGGAAATCCCTATTTCACTACTTTTATAGAGAAAAAGAGGTGTTTGATTCTATCGAAATACGTCTATTTAACTTATGATATCAAAGGTATGGTAAACTTCACATACGATATATACAAATCAAAGAAGTCCATTTGGAGCTTTTGTTGATAGCAACATATACTTCATTAAAAAACTTCGTCAAGACTTCGTTTTTGAGTATCTTTGCCCCATCATTATTCAGATAAAAAGAAAGATTATGAAATATTTTGAGTTTTCATTTCAGACACATCCTTGCACCGAAACGGTGAATGATGTATTGGCTGCTGTATTAGGCGAAGCCGGATTCGAAAGTTTTGTTGAAAGCAAAGGCGGATTGACTGCATACATCCAACAATCCTTATGTGACGAAACTGTTATAAAAAATGCGATAGATGAATTTCCTATACCCGACACAGAAATCACCTATACTTATATTGAAGCAGAAGACAAGGACTGGAACGAAGAATGGGAAAAGAATTTCTTCCAACCTATTATTATTGGCAACCGCTGTGTGATTCACAGTACTTTCCATCAGGATGTTCCCAAAGCGGAATATGACATTGTTATCAACCCGCAAATGGCTTTCGGCACCGGACACCACGAAACGACAAGCCTTATTATTGAAGAATTACTGGACAACGAACTGAATAATAAATCCCTGCTGGATATGGGTTGCGGAACTTCAATTCTTGCCATTCTGGCACGAATGCGAGGTGCACGTCCTTGCACGGCTATCGATATCGACGAATGGTGTGTACGCAACTCCATCGAAAATATCGGATTAAATCATGTAGATGACATTGTGGTTTCACAGGGAGATGCTTCGTCACTGACCGGAAAAGGACCTTTCGATGTCATCATTGCCAATATCAACCGGAATATATTACTGAATGATATGAAACAATATGTTGCCTGTATGCATACTGATTCTGAAATCTATATGAGCGGATTTTATGTAGACGACATTGACTCCATCCGGGAAGAAGCCGGAAAAAACGGACTGACTTTTGTCCATTATAAAGAGAAAAATCGTTGGGCAGAGGTGAAGTTTATTTATAAAGGGGCAACCGAAAATCATGGTTGATATACACTATTAATAAACACAAAACTCTTGATTGATATAAAAAAAATAGTGACGCTATATGACAATGATACCGTCAGTATCCCAATCATATACCGTCACCATTTTTATTGGATAGCGTCACTATCTCGTAGAAGCGAGGAGATCAGGTTATTATGAACGAGGTCTTCACATAGTTGTTACGCGAACTCCTTCTTTATCTGTTGGCACCATTCCTTTATTTTCTCTTCCGCATGTTCAGACTGATTATCCAAATCAACAACCAGACCACACCATTGCCCGCCACGCAAAGCTTTGGAACGTTCGAAAGTGTAACCCTCGGAAGAAGTAAAGCCAACTAGCGTAGCTCCATCCTCTTCAAATACCTCTGCCAACAATCCGATGCCATCCGCAAAGTTTTCCGGATAACGTATCTGATCTCCTAACCCGAAGATTGCAACTTTCTTTCCTTTTAAATTCATTGTCCGTAACTCCGGCAACAATTCATCCCAATATGTAGGAAGTTCTCCGTCAAACCAAGTTGAAGCACCGACAATGAAACAGTCATAAGCCTCAAAGTCATTTTGCCAAGCCTGTTCAATAGGCACTGTTTCTATCTTTTCCTTACTAAATTCTTTCTGTATTTTCTCTGCCACCCAACTCGTTCTTTCAGCTTTGGTAGCATAAAATAAGCCTATCTTTTTCATAATCCACACTATTTAATATTCCAATAATTTCCGGGCAGCCTCGTATATCTTGGCCTCATCCGGCAGAATTTCCTTTTCCAGAATCGGATTAAAACCGACAGGAGTAAAAGTAGACCCCACACGCTGCACCGGTCCATCAAGATAACGGAACATTTCCCCACTAATCATAGCAGCAAGTTCCGCACCAAAACCGGAGAAAACTTTATCTTCATGAACGACCAATGCCTTGCTCGTTTTCTTGACCGATTCGAATATCGCCTCTTTATCCAACGGAATCAAGGAGCGAATATCAATGACTTCCACTTTCCAGCCACCTTCTTTTTCCAATCGTTCTGCTGCGTGCAGGCAGAAATGGGTGGTATTGCCATAGGTAATAATGCTCAAATCTGTTCCCTCACGACGAACACGTGCTTTCCCGAAAGGTACTTCAAAATCTTCCGGCACTACTGCTGCCGCTTCTACCGAATTATACAATGCTTTCGGTTCGAGGAACAGCGTAAAGCCTTTGGATCGCATACTGGTACGAAGTAATCCGGCAGCATCATCCGCAAAAGATGGGCAGACAATACGCGCCCCCGGTAAAGTGGTCAAAGCTCCCTCCAGGTTTTGAGAATGATACAAGCCTCCACCGATATAACCACCGGAAGCCAGACGCAGAGTTATATTCGGAGCAAATTTCCCATTGCTACGCCAGTACTCATGAGTACACTCCACGTATTGTTCTACGGCAGGCCAAAAATAATCGGCAAACTCCGCTCCCTCAATCACCACATGAATTTTAGGATCAAAACGACTCATTCCATTGGCGGTGCCTACAATATAATCTTCCGCAATCGGTGCACTGAATACACGGGCTTCGCCGAATTCCTGTTGCATACCTTTGGTTACATTAAACACGCCTCCTTTTTCCCTGTTTGCCACATCCTGCCCCCAAATAAAGGTATCGGGATTATGGCGGAATTCAGCTTTCAATGTTTCATTAATGGCATTGACCAGAAAAGTCTTCTCCCCTTCCGCCTCATGTGTACCGTCTTTATATTTCTGTGGCTGATAAGGTTCGGGCATTACAAAATCATAAATGCTTTTAGGATCGGGATCGGGAGCAGCCAAAGCCTTCCGGTTGGCAGCAGACAATTCTTTCTTTGCATCAGCTTCTATTTGTTGCAATTCTTCCTCGGTCAGACGTTTATAACGCAGCAGCATCCGGCGGAACTTCATCAAGGGATCAGCATCTTTCACATATTCCAATTCATTCTCATCCCGATACAAGGTGTGTTTATCTGAATTGGAGTGCGAACCGATCCGGACACAATTCGCCTGCACAATAACCGGATTACGGGTGCTGATAGCATATTCCCGTGCTTCGGTCATAGCATTCATCGAATCGAATACATCCTTTCCGTTGCAATAGATAATCTTCAGGTTCTTGAAGCCCGAGAAGTTCTCAGCCACTTTACGGTTGGCAGTCTGTTCCGATTTGGGTACGGAAATACCATACCCATTATCTTGTATTACAAAAATCACCGGAAGACGTTCGAGACTGGCACCATTGATAGCTTCGTAAACGAATCCTTCGGAAGTAGCCGACTCTCCGTGAGAAGTGATAGCCACCCCTTTATGTCCATAATATACCATTGCTCTGGCCACACCTGCTGCATGGAGGTCGTGTGTACCAGTAGCAGAGGAGATATTTTCAATGTGCCATTCCGGTTTGGCGAAATGGTTCGACATATGACGTCCTCCGCTACCCGGGTCCGTCGCTTTGGAAATACCGTTCAGGATCACTTCTTCAGCGGTCATTCCGGCAGAAAGCACGGTTAACATATCCCGGTAGTATGGGAACAGGAAATCTTCACCGAGGGTGAATACCTGACCAACGGCAAGTTGAATACCATCATGTCCTGCATAGGGAGCATGATAAGACCACCCCAATGATTGCAACAGGTAAGACGGTGCCTTTTCGTCCAAGGCACGCCCCAATGTCATCAGATGATACCACTTTTTCAGGGTTTCTACATCTGTAGTCTTTATATCATATTTCTTTTTCATGAGTAATGAAGTTCTTAATGAATGAAACAATCAGTTATCAGCCTTTCCAATTTTCGAGATAGTCGGCTATAAAATGCAGGAAGTTACCTCCCAACATTCCGTCTACTACCCGATGATCGTAAGACAAAGACAAGTACATTTTATGCCGGATTGCAATCGTATCACCCTCCGGAGTCTCTACAACAGCAGGTTTCTTCTCGATATACCCTACTCCCAGGATGGCTACTTGCGGCTGATTAATGATTGGCGTACCGAACAGGCTCTTGAATGTACCAAAATTGGTTATCGTAAATGTGCCCCCATCAATATCTTCCGGCATTAATTTGTTATCCCTTGCTTTCAAGGCCAGAGAATCGATAGCAACAGCCAACCCGTTCAGATTCAGATGATCGGCATCATGTACCACAGGAACAATCAGGTTTCCATCATTCAAAGAGACGGCAATACCGACATTAATATGCTTTTTGAAAAGAATATTATATCCATCTACCGATACATTCACCTGTGGATAGGCAGCCAATGCTTTTGCCACGGCTTCTGTTATCACAGGCATATAAGTCAGTTTCACTCCTTCGCGACGAAAGAAAGCATCTTTATTTTTTTCACGCCAACGCACCAATTTGGTGACATCCACTTCTACCACATTGGTCACGTGAGGAGATACTTTCTTAGACATAACCATGTGGTCGGCAATAATCCGGCGGACACGATCCATCTCTTTGACTTCGACTCCAGGCATTGCTACAGGAGCAGACGATTTAGATAAAGTGGCAGCCGGCTGGGCAGCAGCGGCAGATGTAGCCGGAGCAACCTTCGGACTTGCCTGTTCAGAAGAAACAGCAACTGATGGTTTGCTTGCGGCCGGGGCAGCAGATGCCGGCTTCGGTTCAACGCTACCTCCTCTTTTCTTCTTTTCAATATAATCTTTTATATCTTTCTTACTCAATCGCCCTTCATAACCGGTTCCTTGTATAGCATCCAGCTCTTCTTTCGGAATCTTAGCTTCCCGCGCCAACTGAATCACAACAGGAGAGTACCAACGTTCTTCCTCTGCAACAACAGGTTTCGATGCAGTATTCGCTGATTCGTTCTTAGCAGTTTCCGCTGACGATGGTGATGTTTCAGAAACATTTACCGGCTCCGTTCCTGAAGATTCTTCTCCATCCAAATCAATTATAGCTACTACTGTTCCTACAGCAACCGTATCACCTTCCTTATATAAAATCTCCACCACTTTTCCCGCTACGGGAGAAGGGATCTCCGCACTTACTTTGGCAGTATTCACTTCAAAAAGCACATCGTCTTCCTGAATCATATCACCTACCTTTACAGACCAAGAGACGATGGTCCCTTCGGTTATACTCTCGCCCAACTTAGGCATTTTTATTTCGAATTTCGACATAGACAGTTAATTTATTATTCAACCTTGAGATATTACAACAACGGGCTGAAATAGAAAGTTTTAAGTTAAGTAAATTTTAACCGGATACTGACAAAGCCAGTCCGGACATCAACGACTATATATCCACTCTTTCTGAATATATTTCTCTTTCCGGAGCTGATTGACAGCCTCTATTTCCTTCCCGTTAAAAGCACTGACAGATTGGGACTTACTGAAATACTGAAAAGCCTTCTCTTTAAAATCAGTTACAGTTCCCTCCGGCAAGTGACTCCGAATATTGGTTACCTCACTCCGAACGGAAGGAACAGCATATACTGACGATAAAGTTTCATCATCAACCATCGGTTCCGGATTCAAAGCTTTATACAAGGCAGTCAGATCCGTATCATACAACAGAGTGCAATGATACAACACCCGATTCTTATGTACGCATTGCGCACTCCCTGATATTTTCAATCCATTCAAATAAATCCCCAATCGTTCATCTCCTTTTACCATCAGGCCTATAGAATTCAAGAAATTCAATGTCCGCTGCAAATAAGTAACAAATTCCGGCAGACGGGGAGCCGTTTCTATAAAAGTCAGATTGACATTACCCAAATCATGATACACCGCTCCCCCACCCGAAAAACGACGGGCAATATGTACTCGTCCCTGTTCCGCCCATTTCTTATCGACTTCCGACCGCAACCGCTGATGCTTACCTATTACCACAGAAGGAGTATCCTGCCAAAGCATGAAAATATCTTCATTTCCCTGCTTCAACAGATATTCCTCTGCTGCCAAGTGAAAGTAAATATCAGTAAACGGACTATAGATACATCGAATCATAGATCAAGCGGAATAAGAGTTAAAACATTATTTCGTGATAAATCTCTCCGACCGTAGGATGCGGAAACACAGTCTTCTGGAATTCCTCCACCGTGTACCCTCTCTGAATAGCAATACCTGCTATCACAATAAGTTCTGATGCCGGATTTCCCAACATGTGACAACCGATAATCCTCCCGTCTTCATCCTGGATCAGCTTACAGAGTCCGTTTCCCTGTTCATTCTCCGCAACGAACCGTCCGGAATAAGCCATCGGTAATTTTGAAACACGGTAAGGAACTCCTGATTTTACCAGTTCTTCTTCTGTCTTTCCCACTCCCGCCACTTCAGGGTTGGTATAAACGACTCCCGGAACACAATCGTAATTCATACGGTCTTCCACTCCTAAAATATGATTGATAGCGACTTCCGCTTCACGGATAGCGGTATGCGCCAATAAAGAATAGCCTGTAATATCACCACACGCATATACACGAGGATGCGAAGTCAACAGATGTTCGTCTACTTTCACCCCATTCCGATGCAGTTCTATATTCAGCTTGTCCAGTCCTACCTTGGATAGATTTGCCTTACGTCCTACACTAAGCAAAATCTTCTCCGCTTCAATAGTAGACGTCTTGCCTTCTTTTTCTATCACAACTCCATGAGGATTTACTTCCACCACTTTCGTATTCAAATAGAAAGTGACTCCCCGTTTGGCATATTCGGCACGAAGCATACCGCTGGTTTCCTTATCCATCGCTCCCAGAATCTCCGGCATCATTTCTACCACATGCACTTTCACACCCATACTGTTGAAAAAAGAAGCAAACTCCATCCCGATCACCCCGCCACCAATACTGACCAGCGTCTTTGGAAGTTCCTTTATTTCCAATGCCTCCTTGGAAGTCCAATAACTGATTTCTGACAGTCCCGGTATAGGAGGAATCACTGTATCAGAGCCGGTACATACCAGCAAATATTTCACGGAATAGGTTTCTCCATCACAAATGATTTGTATTTTCCCATCTTTTTCTCCTTCTATCAGAGCTTCCTTTTCTACAATAGTCACTCCGTAAGAATTCACAGTCATCTTCACACCGCCCGTCAACATTTTTACTGTTTTATCTTTACGGCTCATAATCTTGGATAAATCGAACGAAGGAGATTCGGCAGAAACGCCATATTTGGAAGCATTCTTGATGCTATCCAGTATTTTAGCAGAATATAACAAAGTTTTAGTAGGAATACACCCCTCATTGAGACATACTCCACCCATTGCCTTTTTCTCAAAAAGAACGGCCTTTAATCCGTTGGCCCCTGCCCGTTCGGCAGCTGTGTACCCGGCCGGACCACCACCAATAATAGCTATATCAAAGTTCATAATCGTATCTTTTAAGTAATAATACGATTATAACAAATATGAGAAGAGATAAGTTGTAGGGAAAAGAAATACCCGTTACTTAATTGTCAGCTTTTTAAGTTCCTCTAACGAGCCATTGAATACATTCAAATCTACGTCTTCTTTAATACCGGGAACACTTCCCACATCCGTATGTTGCCAAAAGTGCCATTTTCCCTGATACCTTACAGAGTCCACATAATAATGGGCAATCCAATAAGGGTATGCATTGAAGATAGAGTCGTCCAGATAACGGGTTTTAAATTTATAAGAAGTATAAAGAATAGGTTTCACTCCATAATGAGATTCCACCCGGTCCAGCCAGCGTTTGATGCCTTGCTGTAATTCCTTTTTCTCTTTTCGTCCGGTCACTTCCACATCGAGTACGGGAGGTAAATCACCGGAAACAAGTTTTACCGTGCGAATAAAGAAGTCCGCCTGTTTCAAAGCATCCGTGCTCGGAATATAAAAATGATAAGCGCCACGGATAAATCCATGATTACGGGCATTGGCAAAGTTTGCCTCAAATGTAGTATCGTTATGATCTCCTCCTTCTGTTGCCTTCATAAAGACAAAATGCAAAGGAGTAGCCGTCTCTTTATTCTGCAACAGCTTCTTCCAATCAATCTTTCCCTGATAGTGAGAAATGTCAATACCATGAATATCATATCCGTCAGGGATGCAGACACCGTATTCCTTTAAGCCATGGCAAGGTTTCCATCGATAAGCATAAGGACGGATAAAGAAATAATAGAAAGCTGCGGAGAAACAACCGACAATCATCACTGCCAGCATATTACGGAGCCAGGTAGGCATCACAGTTCGATGCTTCACCTGTTCCTTTTTTGAGGTACGGGAAGTTTTGGAAGAAGAGGTCGTTCCCTTTCTTTTAGTGGTGGAAACAGTTCTTTTCTTCTGTACGGCAGACATCGGGTTGTTGCGTTGCGGCATTTACTTTAAACGATCAATGTTTTTAGAGATAGGCACGGATTACACGGAATACACGGTTTATTAAGAAATAACTAAAAAACCGTGTTAATCCGCGTAATCCGTGCCTGAAAGAACCCTTCATTGCAGCTGTTATTGCAACTATTACATTAACAACTGCTCTGAAGTGTATTTATTTAGCTTGTTCCAGCTGCAAAGTCTTAGTTGCCTGGTCGCAAACTTCTGTAGGACCGAAGTACTGGATCGGACCCGGATATACATAATCCGTTTCGATAGCCCAACGTTCGCGTTGTGAAGCAAATGCTTTGAAAGGAGCACCATCCAGTTTTACCAATGCTTTCTGGATAACCGGCTTCATTTCACCGTGGCGACGTTCCATGTTCATCATCATAG
>OGPH01002544.1_pt1 | contig 10276 bp, 6 predicted proteins | sample 1552891 | NCBI WGS metagenome assembly OGPH01 (sample SAMEA2580272, study PRJEB22360) | human gut metagenome | biome: human gut; feature: human-associated habitat; material: faeces | place: Denmark | collected 2008/2010 | reverse complement strand
GTGAATCCACTGGTGTTTGAGACCAGCGCGTCTACCGATTCCGCCATCTGGGCATTGGTTTCAAATGCGGTGCAAAGATACGGCTTTTTTTTGAACTTGCAAGAGTTTTATAAAAAAAAGGAGAAAAAAAGAATAAAAGATCGCATAAACACTTCTATTTTCAGAGAATAAACCGTATTTTAGCAGAAACATTTAAAACAGTCAATATCATGACAAGCAAAGATAATTATTGTGTCATTATGGGCGGAGGTATCGGCAGTCGTTTCTGGCCGTTTAGCCGCAAGACAATGCCTAAACAGTTTCTGGATTTCTTTGGAACAGGTCGTTCACTGTTGCAACAGACTTTCGACCGATTCAACAAAATTATTCCTACGGAGAACATACTTATCGTAACCAATGCGATATACGCAGACTTGGTAAAAGAACAACTTCCGGAATTAGATCCAAAACAAATCTTGCTGGAACCGGCAAGAAGAAATACGGCTCCGTGCATTGCATGGGCATCATATCATATACGTGCTTTAAATCCAAATGCCAACATCGTAGTTGCCCCTTCCGATCATCTGATCTTAAAAGAGGGAGAATTTTTAGCCGCTATAGAGAAAGGACTGGACTTTGTATCAAAATCTGATAAACTTCTCACTTTAGGTATAAAGCCCAATCGTCCAGAAACCGGATACGGATATATCCAAATAGCAGAGCAGGAAGGAGACAACTTCTACAAAGTAAAGACATTTACTGAAAAACCGGAACTGGAACTTGCTAAGGTTTTTGTTGAAAGTGGAGAGTTCTATTGGAATTCAGGCCTCTTCATGTGGAATGTCAATACAATCATTAAAGCAGGAGAAACTCTTCTACCGGAATTAGCATCTAAACTGGCTCCCGGAAGAGAGATTTATGGTACACCTGAAGAAAAAGACTTTATCGAAGAAAACTTCCCGGCATGCCCTAACGTTTCGATAGACTTCGGAATTATGGAAAAGGCTGATAATGTATATGTCTCTTTAGGAGACTTCGGATGGTCAGACCTTGGAACCTGGGGATCATTATATGATTTATCACCTAAAGACGAACAAAGAAATGTAACTCTAAAATGCGACTCATTGATTTACAACAGCAATGACAATATCGTTGTATTACCCAAAGGTAAACTTGCAGTGATAGAAGGTCTGGAAGGGTTCTTGGTTGCCGAATCAGATAATGTATTACTGATCTGCAAAAAGGACGAAGAACATGCCATACGCAAGTATGTGAATGACGCACAAATGAAATTAGGAGAAGATTATATTTAGTACTGTACGAAGTTAATTTCCTAAGTATAGGAAGTTAACTTATTACAGCTAAGAAGTTAACTTCCTATAATTACGAAGTTAACTTTATAAGTGCCACGAAGTTAATAAGAAAAAGGGGCTGAACGTTGCCGTTCAGCCCCTTTACTATTATTTAATGAAGGAAGAATTTTATTTGGCTGTTTCGTAAGCAGAACTAATAGCTTTGGCAATAGAAACAAACTCGTCGTCTGCCAGTTTCAATTTTGGATTAGAGAAAAGCATATCCGATTCTTTTTGAATAGGAATCAAATGAATATGAGCATGTGGAACCTCAAGTCCGATCACTGCTTCACCCACTTTTTTACAAGGAAAAGCTTTTTCAATAGCACGGGCTATTTTTTTGGCAAAAACGTGCATTGCAGCCAGATCTTCATCACTCAAATCAAAGATATAATCAACTTCCTGTTTAGGAACAACCAAAGTATGTCCCTTCACCAACGGATTGATATCAAGGAAAGCAAAAAACTTTTCGTTTTCAGCTACCTTATAGCATGGAATTTCACCCGCTATGATTCTACTGAATATTGTTGCCATAATCCTAATATATAAAATAGGGCAAGCCCGAATATGGACCTGCCCTCATGTTAAAACGAAATGTTTACTACTTCAAGACTGATTTTACCCTGTGGAACTTGGATCTCAGCAACATCACCTACCTTTTTGCCAAGTAATCCCTGAGCAATCGGTGTGCTAACGGAAATCTTTCCTTCTTTCAGATTTGCCTCGCTTTCTGAAACGATGGTATAAGTCATTTTCATACCATTCTTGGTATTCTTCAATTCTACTTTATTCAGAATCTGTACTGAATCTGTTTTCAGTTTCGATTCATCAATAATCTTAGCATCTGCTATAACAGCTTTGAGTTTGTTGATTTTCATTTCAAGCATACCCTGAGCTTCTTTCGCAGCATCGTATTCGGCGTTCTCCGATAAATCACCTTTATCGCGCGCCTCAGCTATAGCCGCAGAAATTTTGGGGCGTTCCACTGTTTCCAGTTCTTTAAGTTCCGCCATCAATTTCTTGTAACCTTCTTCTGACATATAAGCCATGATGTTTTCCTCCTTTTATTTTTAACGGTCATATAAAACAAAAAAGAATTCCAACATGAGTCATGCTGGAACCCTCTTTTCAATTATTTCTTCGCAAAGATAACCTTTTAAATGACATGTGTCAAGCAAAAAGCAATGCTATGTAACATATTTAAACGAAATCTTCTAATTTATAACAACTTAAAGCATAGACTTGATAGTACCTTCCAGATCTTTCACCGTCTCCCCACGGGCCCTCAGTTCATTGTTTCGGTTGATCAGGAAGAAAGCCGGCAGGTTCTGTACGCCATACAAAGCTGCATTGGTTGAGTAAATTCCATTCTCATCGCGCACGCATACCCAAGGCAGATTATCAGCTGATGTTTTCCAAAAATGCTCGTCGGCATCCAACGAAACCTGATAAATCTCCAAACCCTGACTTGCATACTTATTGTATAAATCACGCAGCATCAAGTTATGAGGAGCTGCCACCGCACTTTGATAAACAGTAAAATCAAGCAGAACCACTTTACCTTTCAAGTCAGTCAGCTTACGGATATTACCTTTCATATCTCTCAAAGCAATATCAATCACACCGGTTTCTGCAATTTTTTCTTCCGGTATCTCAATGGTCTTCTGTTGTGGAGTACGGGTATTCTTCATACCTTTTATCACTATATTATATAGATTCTTTGAACGCACCGCGTGCGGATAAGTATTGTTCAGACTGGTAGCCACTGCACCAAAACATTTAATATCATCCTTATTATTCAACGGATCAAAGATCATATAATTGTTTAATTTCTGAAATAGTGCAAAATAAGCAGAAGCAGTATTGGGTGCCGCAAAGATATAATTGATTTTCACATCATCTTTATAATTTTTCAGTAGTACGGCCAAGCTGTCTTCAAAAACATCGTTACCCAATTGATGAGCCTGTGCAGCCTTTACCAACGCATCTACATCTTTTTGCAGACGAACCTGTTTCAGAGTCAGCTCTTTAATTTTTGCAGAGTTCTCCGATCCTTCCACTGTATAAGCAGTAGAGAAATCTGTATAAGGTGCTTGAATGCTAACAGTTTCTGTTGAGTCAACCGAGAAATTAATTACTTTATCTTCAACCCGTAAACGATAAAACTCAGGAGATTCGGGACGCAATTGTTTAAAACTGAATGAACCGTCTCCTTTCAATTTTATAGAATCCAAAGGCACAATTCCTTCAAGTCCGGAAGCTTCCAGATAAAGCATTTTTCCATCTGCTCCCGAAACATCTCCCTTTACATTAAATTTAGGGTCAGAATTACAAGAACTTAAAGCAAGAGCCACAAGAGCTACTAACGTTACTTTTTTCATAATATTCGTGTTATTTTTCAAGCTGCAAATATACTTCTTTTCAAGATTAGTCAAAGCATTTTGCCGCGTTCTTCGTTCCAAAATTGAAAAAAATCAAATTCCTGCTAACTTTTTATCTCATTTTCACGATATTAGTGCAATAAATGTATATCTTTGCGGGAATTTTGAAAGAAAGATATTAGATAAAACAATTTTTATGATTAACCCAATTGTTAAGACGATCGAGTTGGGAGATGGCAGAACCATCACACTCGAAACGGGAAAGCTGGCAAAACAGGCAGATGGTTCTGTGATGCTTCGCATGGGAAACACCATGTTGTTAGCTACTGTTTGTGCCGCTAAAGATGCAGTTCCCGGAACAGATTTTATGCCTTTACAGGTAGAGTACAAAGAAAAATTTGCGGCATTCGGCCGTTTCCCCGGTGGTTTCACCAAGCGAGAAGGTAGAGCTTCTGATTATGAGATTCTCACTTGCCGTCTTGTCGACCGTGCTCTCCGTCCTTTATTCCCCGATAATTATCACGCAGAGGTATATGTGAACATCATCCTCTTTTCTGCTGATGGTGTGGATATGCCGGATGCATTGGCAGGACTTGCCGCTTCTGCAGCACTTGCCGTTTCAGATATTCCTTTCAACGGACCGATTTCTGAAGTACGTGTAGCACGTATCGACGGTCAGTTCGTTATCAATCCTACTTTTGAACAACTGGAAAAAGCTGATATGGATCTGATGGTAGCCGCTACTTATGAGAATATCATGATGGTAGAAGGTGAAATGCACGAAGTATCCGAAGCTGAATTGCTGGAAGCAATGAAAGTAGCTCATGAAGCTATCAAGGTTCATTGTAAAGCTCAGATGGAGTTGACTGAAGAGGTTGGAAAAACTGTGAAACGTGAATACAACCATGAAGTGAACGACGAAGATTTGCGCAAGGCTGTTCGTGAAGCATGTTACGAAAAAGCTTATGCTGTTGCCGCTTCCGGAAACAATAACAAACACGAACGTTTTGCTGCTTTCGAAGCTATCCGTGAAGAATTTAAAGCTCAATTCTCTGAAGAAGAGTTGGACGAAAAGGGTGCGTTGATCGACCGTTACTACCACGATGTAGAAAAAGAAGCAATGCGCCGTTCTATCCTTGACGAAGGTAAGCGTTTGGATGGTCGTAAGACTACTGAAATCCGTCCGATCTGGTGTGAGGTTGGTCCTCTGCCTGGTCCTCACGGATCTGCTATCTTTACTCGTGGTGAAACACAATCACTGACTTCTGTAACTCTGGGTACCAAACTGGATGAGAAGATCATTGACGATGTTTTGGAACACGGAAAAGAACGTTTCTTGTTACATTATAATTTCCCTCCTTTCTCTACAGGCGAAGCAAAAGCACAACGTGGTGTAGGCCGTCGCGAAATCGGTCACGGTCACTTGGCTTGGCGTGCTTTGAAAGGACAGATTCCTGCTGACTATCCGTATGTAGTACGTGTGGTTTCAGATATTCTCGAATCTAACGGCTCTTCTTCTATGGCTACTGTATGTGCCGGAACATTGGCATTGATGGATGCTGGTGTGAAGATCAAGAAACCGGTATCAGGTATCGCTATGGGATTGATTAAGAATCCGGGCGAAGAGAAATATGCTGTATTGTCTGATATTCTGGGTGACGAAGACCACTTGGGTGATATGGACTTCAAAGTAACGGGAACAAAAGATGGTATTACGGCTACCCAGATGGATATCAAGGTAGACGGTCTGTCTTACGAAATTCTGGAACGTGCTTTGAATCAGGCAAAAGAAGGACGTATGCACATCCTGGGTAAGATTACTGAAACAATCGCTGAACCACGTGCCGACCTGAAAGAACATGCTCCACGCATTGAAACGATGACAATTCCTAAAGAATTTATCGGTGCTGTGATCGGTCCTGGTGGAAAGATCATCCAAGGTATGCAGGAAGAAACAGGTGCTGTGATTACTATCGAAGAAATTGATGGTATGGGACGCATCGAAGTTTCCGGAACAAACAAAAAATGTATTGATAATGCAATGCGCATGATTAAAGCAATCGTTGCTGTTCCTGAAGTGGGCGAAGTTTATAAAGGTAAAGTTCGTTCTATTATGCCTTATGGTGCATTCATCGAATTCTTGCCGGGCAAGGATGGTTTGCTGCACATCTCTGAAATTGATTGGAAGCGTCTGGAAACAGTAGAAGAAGCTGGAATTAAGGAAGGTGATGAGATTGAAGTAAAACTGATTGATGTTGACCAGAAAACTGGTAAATTCAAACTTTCAAGAAAAGTGTTGATGCCAAGACCGGAAAAGAAATAAAAGAGTCATATCTTCTATATAATGAATAGTCTGAAAACTTAGTTTTCAGACTATTTTTTTTAATTCCACTTCTCAGAAAGTATAGTATCAATGAGGTGATACCCTCCCCTTGAAGCGTGATTGTTCAAGGGCTTTTTTGTATATGGATGTATAGGGATCTATTCGTTGCGAATTTCGAATATCGAAACTTGGGTTTTACGGATTTTGTGAAATCCGCAAATGCTGATGCGCTGTCAATACGCTTTTTGCATTTTACAATGTATGTGCCTTTGATTTGCATAATCAGTTGTTATTCAATACGTTTATTGCTTATATCAGAAATGGATATAATTCATAGAGTTACGCGAATTCACGATATTTGCATATTGAGAATAGAGAGAGAATTTGATGTTGTGTAAAAGGAAACAATGAATGATGAAGAGTGGAAATAGAATATATAGAAATTGGCTTTATGCGTTATTGCTGATTGTCTTTTCTTCTTGTATAGATGAAACTTTCACCGAGAATACTGTGGAAGGGACATTTCTGACAGTGAGAGGGATAACACCTCTGGGAGCAACCACACACGAGGGTACTCCGGAAGACCGAGTAGTGCGCACCCTGCGTATTCTGGCATTTGACCGGACGACTGGAAATAAGATTAGTAATGTATCTTATGCTGCATCAACAGGAGATATCATTCGGCATCCTATTGATCCGGGAACGTATGATTTTGTGTTTTTGGCCAATGAACCTCCTCATATACCGGTTAAAACCAAGTTGGAAGCTATTGGTAATTACAGTGATTTGAATCATATTGCTTATCCGGCAAGTTTTTTCTCATCGGAGCAACTCATCCCGATGATGCAGGAGATAAAGAATGTAACCGTACTTTCCAATGGTCAGGGGGCCACACTGGAAAATGGTACGACAGTGTCCATGCTACTATTGGCTTTGGAGCGACTTGGAGTGAGGGTAGATGTTGAACTGAAAGCAGTGGATGACTTGAATAGTGTTTTTAAAGGAGTAATATTCAGTAATATTCCCAATCTCGTTCCCTTGACGGCAGGTTATGATGGTCCGGCTATTGAACGGAATGTAGTACGTAAGTTTACCCTAACCGACGATGGGGGGTATTTTGCTGACGGCACTGCTACCGCCGAATGGGGATGGGGCAAGAAAGTCAACCGTATTATCTTGCCGGCAAGCGAACCGGCATCTGTCAATGACGAGGATGAGGCTGTGATTTTCACCGTTGATATGGTAGATAATTATAGTCCGTCTTGCGAATTGAAGATAAATTCGAGTCCGGTGAATTATAGTTTGCCTAAAAATACGAAGCTCGACTTGACAGGATATATACAAGACCCATTGCAGGTGAATATAATAGCATCGAAGTGGGAAGATGTGGATGAAGATTGGGACATAGTAGGTGTCAAAGTCTTGAATGTATCGACTTTGGAAACCGGTATTACCGATTTTAATGGGGCGCGGATCTCTTTCAGTTCCAATATGCCGATAGTGAAAGTGTTACCCGAATTGTATGTGGGTGCTACGGGAACTACTAAGGTCGAAACAGAAAAGATATTTAATGACCTTGTATTAAAGTCTAATGATATCAAAGACAATGGGGCGACGATCACATACGCCACTTCCCGTTTTCTGTACACCTATGATAAAGCATCTCAAACCGGTACAGGATATATGGATGTGTTGCTTGATGAACAGAATGTGAAGGGTGCACGGGAAACTTATCGGATTGTTTTGTCTGTTGAAGACGAAGACGGTGGCAAACTGCAAAGAGAAATAAAAGTCAATACAGTTCAAGACGGAAAACGTTTTGCATTTAATGCATACGGAACTGGGTACATAGGTGCTTTTTTTAGAGATGATGAGATTGGTGAAAGGATTATTTCCGGACAGCAGGCTAGGATAGCGGGAGCAAGCGAGCGTCCGGAAGATTTGGGAGCAATTTCTCCTTGGAAGGCGACTGTGGAATCCGGTGATTTTGTAGTCTTGAGTTCTACTCCAAGCTTCGACCCTCGTGTCGGAATGGATGATCCGGGGAATCCAGAACACTATCAGGTGCTCCCTAATGCATATAAAGGAGAGGGAGGAACCTATGTGGAAGGTAGGGGACGTGTCTATTTCCGTATTGGTGTAAAAGGGAAAAATACGGGAGCAACTCCAAGGTATGCCAGAGTTAAAATTGAACGTTATGGAGGTAGATGGGGGACAGGGGACAATCAAGTGTGGTACAGTGCAGAATATCTGTATGTCCGGCAGGGGGAAGAGCCCGATTATATTATGAGGCCGGGAACTGCAGACCCTATATCTAAAGGGCCATTGCAAGGTAAATCCCGTGATTATGCTCGTAAAATATCACCTTATAATCTGACCTCTCCGGCTTATTATAACGGTAGTAATGCCCTGTATACTCCGGTGGATCATAAGCAGGCAAAGTTTGTAAAGTATCCAAGTCAGGCTGGGGCTTTCTTTCAATGGGGACTTCCCAAGAAGGCGAATCAGGATTATTTCCGGTTAGCTTATCATCCTACTGCCCTCACTGTAGACCATTGGATTAAAGATATACAGTTCCTCAATGAAACGTATAAGCTGTTTTTACCGGTATGGGGAGCGGCTCCTTCATCACCGGAAATTATATATGATTATGGATACACAGAGGTTTTTGAATCTTGTCCTGAAGGATATCACCGCCCGTCGGATGGGTATATTGATAGAGTCTCTTATAACGGACCGTATCCCAATAATTTGGATCAGAATGGCGATCATGTCATTGTTGATACCGATAAAAATGTCATAAAGGCAAATTTGGTGGATTATAGCGATGATATAGCTTTTTCCGAGTTGCGGCAATCTTTATTTATAAATCCATTAAGTGGAGATGCCGGTTTGAATTCGAATATTGGAGGATATGATGGTTCGGCGGGAGTGGGTGGAATTAAGGTAGACCGATATCAGAACTTTTGGAAGGATAGAAATAGTACAAGTGAAGCACAAGAACATATGAAATTCTCTATAGGTTTTTATGCTGATGGTTTCTTTGACCGCCGACCTGTCAAAATGGGATCGGGTGACGGGAATTATCCTTATTGTGTTTCATCGGAGAATGCGCAGGCTGCGTATATGGGAATTCTGGTCTATAATGAGTCGAATGGTGCTTCTGTTTTCTTTCCTTCGGCGGGAAGACGTCGTAATCAGAATAGTAGTCTGGAGTATGCTGGGCAGACAGGTTATTACCATACCTCTTCCATAGCTGCATCGTCTGCCGAAGATCCTCATGCTGTATGGAGTATGTTTTTGGGTAAATGGCCGAATCCGGGACTTATGTATCAGTTGCCGACATTTGGGCAGTCTATCCGCTGTGTTAAAAATGAAACATCGGGTACGAGATAACCCACAGTATATTCTAATCTGACTCTGACTTAATTTATTGCTTTGGTTAAGCCGAGTCTGTTTTTCTTTGCATTTAATCCCGTTTTTTTTAAAAACGGGATTTTTTATTAGTAACATTCAGAGTTGACCTGTTTTATATAAAAAGAATCGGAAAGTACCCCCATACTTCCCGATTCGAAACAGTCAAAAATCGACCTTAATCAATTTATTAACTTAACACGTCGCAAAGATATGAGAAAAATTTCTTTGAAAGAGCTTTTTTGCTCAAAAAGTTTATGATACAGGCAAATATACCCGCTAATAAAGCCGCTTTTCTTGCTTTAAAACCAACGCTTCGTTCCTTTTAAAGGAGCGACCCCTTCCTTTTAAAGGAAGAGGCCGTTGGTTTAAAAGGAACTGATAGGGTGTTTATATAGAGATTAGGATTAATGATTTTTCGATTATATCAGTTAGTTTATAAGTTTGTTTTATACTCCTCTTCTATTCGTTTTATATGTGCGAGGTTTCTTTCCAGTAATTCATTTAGCTCGTGATTAGAAAAGCAAGCTCCTAAATAGATCGTGCTTTCTGCTTCAAAGTCAAACGATTCATTGTCTTCATTCACTACAATCTCAATTTTTCCTTGTGCATCTGTAGAGATTACTACATTGTATCTAGCCATCAATCCTTTGAGCTCTTTTATGAATCTATATTCTTTGTTTGTTAATATTCTTTTCATGTCGGTCAGCTCTTTTGTTTTGCTATTCTTTCGTGTGGTAAAGTTCGTAATTATTTAACACATTACACGCTATTTGAAGTATTCATTTTATTCTATTTGTCAGGTTGTAATATTCCTTTTATCCATA
>OGPH01002541.1_pt1 | contig 10289 bp, 10 predicted proteins | sample 1552891 | NCBI WGS metagenome assembly OGPH01 (sample SAMEA2580272, study PRJEB22360) | human gut metagenome | biome: human gut; feature: human-associated habitat; material: faeces | place: Denmark | collected 2008/2010 | reverse complement strand
GGAATATTTAATATTAATCCTAAAAGGTTTAAGGTTTATCCTGATTTTGAAAATAAAGTGTTTAAAGGTGACATTATTTTTAAGGGACATATTTACTTAGGCGTGGTTATAGTATATTGTTTGAAATTTTATTTTAATGAAAATATAAAGAGAATTATAAAGAAATTTATTTAGGGAGGCATTATTATGGCAGATAACAAAAAACCTACAGATGATTTATTAAAGGCAATGGAAAAATTTATTACAACAAAGTCTGTTGTGGGAGAACCGGTTGTGGTAGGAGATACAATAATCCTTCCTATGGCTGATGTTTCTTTTGGAATGGGAATAGGTACTTTTTCAAAAGGAGAAACAGGATCAGGCGGAGTTGGGGGAAAGATAGTACCAAGCGCTGTTTTGGTTATTAAGGATGGTTCATCTAAGCTTATCAGTATTAAAGATCAGGACGGATTATCAAGGATTATTGATATGGTACCTGATGTGGTAAACAAGTTCACTTCAAAGAATGATGTAAAAGATGATTTTAGTGACTTTGAGGAAATGGATGAAGATATTAACGACTAAAAACTAATTATATGCATATGCTAATATTATAAAAAATAAATTAGGAAGAGTTATGCATAAACTATGTGGATTTGCGTTATTTTGGCTTGCAGTTGGAATGACGCTTTCATTATTAATAGAGAGTACATTTTTTGTGGTGTGCATAATAGTAATATGTCTTTTGGCAGGATTTAATCTGTTTTGTTGCAAACCATAAAAACAAAAGAAGAGGAGACAGAGATTAATGAACATTGCAGATTTATTTAAAAAAGAACACACAGTATTTTCTTTTGAGGTTTTTCCACCAAAAAAGGAAAGTGGTATAGAAACAATATATTCAACATTAAATGAGTTAAAAAACTTAAACCCTGATTTTATCAGTGTAACTTACGGAGCAGGTGGAAAAGGCGTTGCAAATGCGACAACAATTGACTTATGCTCATATATTAAAAATGAATTAGGAACTGAAACAATAGCTCATCTTTCATGCTTATATAATACTAAAGAAAGCATTGATAGAATTTTAGATGAATTAGATGAAAAAGGTGTAAAGAATATATTAGCTTTAAGAGGCGATGTAAATCCTGATTTTGCTATTGAAAAAGATTTCAAATATGCATCAGACTTAACAGAGTATATTATGTCAAAAAACAGAGGCTTTAATGTTTCAGGCGCATGCTATCCTGAAGTTCATCAGGAAGCAGCGAATATGATTGAAGATATTCAGAACTTAAAGAAGAAAGTTGATTCAGGGGCAGACCATTTGATTTCACAGTTATTCTTTGATGATCAGGTATTCTTTGATTTTCAGGAGAAAGCAAGAATAGCAGGAATTAATGTTCCTATTGAAGCAGGAATTATGCCTGTAACAAACAAAAAGCAGATTGAGAGAATGGTTTCAATGTGTGGCGCAAGTATTCCGGCAAAACTTTCAAAAGTTCTTCAGAGATTTGGAGATAATCATGAAGCCATGCGTGATGCAGGTATTTCATATGCAATTGACCAGATTATTGAATTGGCAGCTCATGGAGTTGACGGAGTTCATATTTATACAATGAATGATCCATATGTTGCAAGAAGAATTTCTGAAGGTGTAAAAAATATATTAAAGAGCGGAAAATAAAATGTCAGAGCAGAGAAATATTATTATAGACAATATAGATTTTAGTGAAGCTTTAAGATATTTAGGCTATGGAAACAGCACTCCTGATGAGAAAACGAAAGAGATTTTGTATAATTGTGCAGATCAGCTTAAGTCAGTAATGGAAGGCAAATATACATATAAAGTTTTTGATTTGGTAGATGGACAGGTTCCGGGGATTAATTTTACATTGGAAGGAAAGTCTATTGCCAACCATTTGAAAAATTGTGAAAAGGTAATATTTATGTGTGCTACTCTTTCAGCAGGAGTTGACGGACTTATAAGAAAGATGCAGATTAGGGGAATGGCTGATGCCATGTTTACTGACAGTCTTGCATCTGCTGTAATAGAACAGGTATGCAACAAAGCGGAAGATGAAATTCTTGAAGATTTTAAGGAATATGAACATACATGGAGATTTGGCTTGGGATATGGAGATTTTCCTTTGACAGGTCAGAAACAGTTTCTTGATATATTAGATGCAGGAAGAAGAATAGGCGTATGCGTAAACAGTGGAATGACTCTTGTGCCTACTAAGTCGGTAACATGCATAATAGGACTTGGTCACAATTTAGAAGTATCTAATGTTAAAAGCTGTGACTTATGTAATTTTAGAGAAAAATGTACCTTTAGAAAGGATGGAAAAAACTGTGGCAAATAAAAATATATTTGACAAAGATTTTATATTGTTGGATGGTGCAATGGGAACAATGCTTCAGCAAAAAGGAATGGAGCTTGGAACTGTACCTGAAACATTAAACATAACAAAGCCGGATTGGATTATAGATATACATAAACAATACATAGATGCAGGTTCGGATGTTGTTTACGCCAATACTTTTGGTGCAAATCGATACAAAATGGCTAATACGGGATATTCAGTTGATGAATTAATTGGTGCAGCCATTAATAATGCAAAAGAAGCAGCCAAAGGAACAGAAACACTTGTTGCTTTAGATATAGGACCTATAGGTCAATTACTAGAGCCTACAGGAAGTCTTTCTTTTGAGGAAGCGTATGATATTTTTAAAGAAGAAGTTATTGCAGGAAGAAATGCAGGAGCTGATATTATAGTTATTGAAACTATGACAGACTTAATGGAAACTAAGGCAGCAATTCTTGCCGCAAAAGAGAATTCAGACCTTCAGGTTATGTGTACAATGACATTTGAAGACAACAAAAGAACATTTACAGGCTGTTCAGTTTCAGCAATGTGTCTTACAGTACAGGGGCTTGGAGTAGACGCACTTGGTGTAAACTGTTCACTTGGACCTAAAGAATTAATGCCAATTGTAGAAGAAATTTCTAAGTGGACAACTGTTCCAATTGTAGTAAAGGCTAATGCAGGTTTGCCTGATCCTGTTACAAATACATATAATGTTTTACCTGATGAATTTGCAGATACATGTAAGGAAATGGTAAAATACGGAGCAAAAGTTCTTGGTGGATGTTGTGGTACAACACCGGCTTATGTAGCCAAACTAAAAGAAATGGTTGCAACAGTAAACGCAAGTGTTGTGAAAAAGAAACCAAGACAGCTTGCAGTATGTACACCTTTAAAGACTGTAGTTGTTGACCAGCCAAGAATTGTAGGTGAAAGAATTAACCCTACAGGAAAGAAAAGATTTAAACAGGCATTAAGAGACAATGATATGAATTATATTTTGTCACAGGCAATTGAACAGATAGACGCGGGGGCAGACATTTTGGACGTAAATGTAGGTTCACCTGACATTGATGAAAAAGAAATGATGGTAAAGGTTATTAAGGCTTTGCAGGCAATAGTAGATGTACCTTTACAGATTGACTCAACTAAACCGGAAGTTCTTGAAGCGGCTCTAAGGGTTTATAATGGTAAGCCTATTGTTAACTCAGTTAACGGAGAAGAAGAAGTTCTTGATACAATCCTTCCTATTGTTGCAAAATATGGTGGGGCAGTCATTGGACTTGCTCTTGATGAAAATGGTATTCCACCAACAGCAGAAGGACGAGTTGAAATAGCAAAACGTATTAGAGATAAGGCAATGTCTTATGGAATCCCAAAAGAGGACATTATTATTGACTGCCTTACACTTACAGTTTCAGCAGAACAAAAAGCTGCTGCAGAAACACTTAAAGCTATGAACATTGTAAAAAATGAATTAGGCTTAAGAACAGTACTTGGTGTTTCAAATATTTCTTTTGGTTTGCCTAACAGAGAAATAATTAATAAAACATTCTTAACAATAGCTATGGCTAATGGACTTGATCTTCCGATTATCAATCCAAATGTACCGTCAATGGTATGGGCAGTTAAGGCATATAAAGTATTGGCTGCAATTGATGAAAATTCAATGGATTTTATTGATTATTCAAGCAAAGTTCAGCCTGAAGTTACAACAACTAAGACAGAAGTCGTAAAATCAAATGATTCCACGGTAAGCCTTGGTTCAGAACTGGCAGACAAAATTCTTAAGGCGATGGAAACAGGAATGAAAGATGATGGAAGAAGGTACACATCTCAATTGCTTAAAGAAAAAGAAGCTATGGAGATTATAAATCAGATTTTAATTCCGGCATTGGATGTTGTTGGAGATAAGTTTGAAAAAGGTACAATATTCCTTCCACAGTTGATTTTGGCGGCGGATGTTGCAAAAGAATGTTTTGATGAAATAAAGAATTATCTTGCAGATAGTGGTGATTCTTCTGAATCAAAGGGGAAGATTATTGTTGCTACAGTTAAAGGTGACATACATGACATTGGAAAGAATATTGTAAAAGTTATTCTTGAAAACTACGGATATAACGTTATTGACTTAGGTAGAGACGTGGATTGCATGGAAGTAGTTAATGCGGCAATTGAAAATGATGTTCATTTAGTTGGACTTTCTGCACTTATGACAACAACACTAGGTTCAATGGAAGAAACAATTAAGCTTTTAAGAGAACACAATGTTGATTGCAAGATTATGGTAGGTGGTGCAGTTCTTACTGAAGATTATGCTATGAAGATTGGTGCAGATTATTATGCTAAGGATGCAAAAATGAGTGCAGACATAGCAAAGAAAGTTTTGGGATAAAAAAAGTACTTGCAAAATTTGTCTGTATCTGATAGAATGCTCTTTGTGTCAGGTCGATTGAGAGTTCGACCTAATTTATTAAAGGAGGTGCTATTATGGCTAAATGTAGTATTTGCGGTAAGGGTGCTCACTTTGGAAACGCTGTGAGCCATTCTCATAGACGTTCTAATAAAATGTGGAAATCAAATATTAAATCTGTTAGAGTTAAGACTGAAGGCGGATCAAAGAAGATGTACGTTTGTACTTCTTGCTTAAAATCTGGTAAAGTTGAAAGAGCATAGTTTGTTAGAGCATGTATGCACGAAATAAAAAAAGTTATCATTTATGAATGATAACTTTTTTTAGTATATAAATGTAACTCTTTCCTTTTTCTAAAAAAGATAGTATAATTATTAGAAGTTCGATTTTAGGAGGAACATATATGAAAGGTAAGTTAAACACTGATTTAGGTCAGGTATTGATTAGCCCTGAAGTTGTTGCAAAATACGCATCAGAAACAGCATATGAATGCTTTGGTATTGTTGGTATGGCAATGGTAAGCATGAAAGATGGTCTTGTAAGACTTCTTAAAAGAGATAGCTCAACTAAGGGAATTAATGTAATAATTGATGAAGATAATGAAATCACTATAGATTTTCATATTATTGTATCTTACGGTGTTAATATTGCAACAATAGCAGACAATATTATTTCAAATGTAAAATACAAAGTAGAAGAATTTACGGGTATGTCAGTTAAGAAAGTTAATGTGTACGTTGAAGGCGTAAGAAACATTGATTAGTACCCCAGGAGGATATTATTTTGGAAATGACAACAATTAATGCAGAAACATTACAAAAAATGTTTATTGCAGGTGCTAAGAATTTAGAAGCAAAAAAAGAATGGATAAATGAGTTGAATGTTTTCCCTGTACCAGATGGGGATACAGGAACAAATATGACTTTAACAATTATGTCCGCTGCTAAAGAAGTAGGCGCAATTACAGAACCGACAATGGAAACGATTGCCAAGGCTATCTCAACTGGTTCTTTAAGAGGTGCAAGAGGCAACTCAGGTGTTATTTTATCACAGCTTTTTAGAGGATTTACAAGAGAGATTAAGAAGGTAGATCAGATTGACGTAGATGTTTTGTCAAGAGCTTGTGTAAAAGCAGTAGAAACTGCTTATAAGGCAGTTATGAAGCCTAAGGAAGGAACAATCCTTACAGTTGCTAAAGGAATGGCTGATAAGTCATGCGAGCTTGTAGGCGAAAGTGATGACCTTGTGCATGTAATTGATGAAATAATTAAGCATGGTGATTATGTTTTAAGTCAGACACCCGAAATGCTTCCGGTTTTGAAACAGGCAGGAGTAGTTGACTCAGGTGGACAGGGATTGATGACAGTTATTAAGGGGGCTTTTGATGCTCTTTTAGGAAAAGAGATAGATTACACATTAGAACCTGTACAGACAGCAGGAACTAAGGTTACAGAAGAAGTTCCTATGGATGATGTTGAAATTAAATTCGGTTACTGTACAGAGTTTATTATTAATCTTGATAAAGAAATGCCTAAGTCAGAAGAAAAGGCATTTAAAGAATTTTTAGAATCAATTGGTGATTCAATTGTTCTTGTTGCTGATGATGAAATAGTAAAGGTGCATGTTCATACTAACGAGCCTGGTGTAGCGATTACAAAAGCTTTAACATATGGTTCATTGTCAAGAATGAAGATTGACAATATGAGAGAAGAGCATCAGGAACGCTTAATCAAGAATGCAGAAAAGATGGCTGAACAGCAGAAAGCTGACGAACCAAGAAAGAAATATGGTTTTGTAGCTGTATCAGTAGGAGAAGGATTAGATGAAATATTCAAGGGATTAAATGTTGACCATATTATTTCAGGTGGGCAGACAATGAATCCAAGTACAGAAGATATTTTAAACGCAATTGATAAGATTAATGCAGACAATATTTATGTATTGCCTAACAACAAGAATATTATTCTTGCGGCTCAGCAGGCGGAAAGCCTTGTTGAAGACAAAAATATTATTGTTATTCCATCTAAGACTATTCCACAGGGAATTTCAGCAATGATAGGATTTATTCCGGATAATAGTCCTGAAGACAATAAAGAAGCCATGATTGATAGTATGTCATATGTTAAGACAGGTGAGGTTACTTACGCTGTAAGAGACACAGTTATTGATGACAAGGAAATCAAAGAAGGCAACATTATGGGTATTGGCGATGAAGGAATCCTTGCAGTAGGAGAAGAAATCGACGATACAACAATTAATATGATTAAAGAGATGCAGGATGAAGAATCAGAAATCGTAAGTTTATATTATGGTGCTGAAGTTACAGAGGAAGCAGCAAATAAGCTGGCAGATAAGATTGCAGAAGCTTTGCCTGAAATTGAAGTAGAAGTATATCCGGGTGGACAGCCTATTTACTACTATATTGCTTCAGTAGAATAGTAGGAGACTTAACGTATGGATGAAATTTTTATAGAAAGAATAGTAAAAAGAAAAGTAGATATAAAGGGAATGTTATTAAGAGTGTTAGCTGTTGTATTGACAGTTTTGTCATTATGCACAATTTTATTCTTAGGAATGCTTGGGTTGACATTAACTATATTATTCGCATATTTAACATATCTTGTGTGGGCTTACACTAGTGTAGAATATGAATATTCTTTTCTAAACACAGAGTTAACAATTGAAAAAATCATGGGACAAAGAAAAAGAAAACATGTTGATGAGTTTGATATAAAACAGGCTGAAATTATAGCACCTGCTGTATCTGACGAAATTAAGAGCAGAGCAGGAAATATAGTGACGCTTGATTATTCAACAGGATATGGAAGTAGTGATCTTTATTCTATGATAACAAATACTGACAAGGGAGCAGTACAGGTCTTATTTAATGCTGATGAAAAGCTTATTGAGGCAATGCGTCATATGAGACCATCAATAGTAAAGAGATAAAATAATATTTTTAAATAAGCAATTATAAAGTGCTTGCGTTAAAATAAATCAGGTTTGTCTCTTGAAAAAATATTGACAATACTATTGTTTTTTGTTAGTATGTTGAAAATACAAATAAAAGTGTCGTCTTAACGTATCTTGAAAGATAGATATACGGGATGGCACTTTCTCTGCAATGCAGACAATACATTAAGAATAAAAAGAGAAAGAGAGGAAAGAACCAATGGGAAAAATTATTGGTGAAGGAATTACATTTGATGATGTTTTATTAGTGCCACAGTACTCAACAGTTACACCTAATATGGTTGACTTATCAACACACCTTACAAAGAAGATCAAATTAAATATTCCGATGATGAGCGCCGGAATGGACACAGTTACAGAATACAGAATGGCAATTGCTATGGCAAGACAGGGTGGTATTGGAATTATTCACAAGAATATGACAATCGAACAGCAGGCCGACGAAGTAGATAAAGTAAAACGTTCAGAAAATGGTGTTATCACTGATCCTTTCTACTTATCTCCAGAACATACAATTAAAGATGCCAATGATTTAATGGCAAAATTCCGTATTTCAGGTGTACCTATTGTTGTAGGAAAGAAGTTAGTTGGTATTATTACAAACAGAGATCTTAAGTTTGAAACAGATGAAACAAAACTTATTAAGGATTCAATGACTTCAGAAGGACTTATTACAGCAAAAGAAGGAGTAACACTTGAAGAAGCAAAAGCAATTCTTGCAAAATCAAGAAAAGAAAAACTTCCAATCGTAGATGATGACTTTAATCTTAAAGGACTCATTACAATTAAAGATATTGAAAAACAGATTAAGTATCCACTTTCAGCAAAGGATTCACAGGGAAGACTTTTATGTGGTGCTGCTGTAGGTATTACAGCTAATGTTATGGAAAGAGTTAAGGCCTTAGTTGAAGCTAAGGTTGACGTTATTGTTATTGACTCAGCTCATGGACATTCACAGAATATTTTCAATACATTAAAGCAGATTAAGGCAGCATATCCTGACCTTCAGGTTATTGCAGGTAACGTTGCAACAGGAGATGCTACAAGAGATTTAATTGAAGCAGGAGCAGATGCAGTTAAAGTAGGTATTGGACCTGGTTCAATCTGTACAACACGAGTTGTTGCAGGTATTGGTGTACCACAGGTTTCAGCTATTATGGATTGTTATGAAGTTGCTAAGGAATATGGTGTTCCAATTATTGCAGATGGTGGTATTAAATTCTCAGGTGATATTGTAAAAGCCATTGCTGCAGGTGGAAACGTATGTATGATGGGTTCAATGTTTGCAGGATGTGATGAAGCACCTGGAGATTTCGAATTATTCCAGGGACGTAAATACAAAGTATATCGTGGAATGGGTTCAATTGCAGCTATGGAAAATGGTAGCAAAGACAGATACTTCCAGAGTGGTGCTAAGAAGCTTGTACCTGAAGGTGTTGAAGGGCGAGTTGCATACAAGGGAACATTAGAAGATACAGTATTCCAGTTAATGGGTGGTCTTAGATCAGGTATGGGATATTGTGGAGCAAAAGATATTGAAACACTTAAGGAAACAGGTAAGTTTGTTAAGATTTCAGCAGCATCTTTAAAAGAAAGTCATCCACATGACATTCATATTACAAAAGAAGCACCTAACTACAGTGTAGATGAATAAAGTGAAGGAGTGCCGGAGCAGGAAACTGTTCCGGCATTTTTGAAATCAGGAGTTCAGATGAAAATAAGATCCAACAGAAGAAAAAGAAGAAGATATGGACGGGGAAGAAGTGACAGGAAAGTATTCTATGCAAGAGCCGGACTGGCAGCGCTGCTGTTATTGACAATAGTGCTGATCTTAAGGTCATGCATCTCAAAAAAGCAAGGAGAGATGCGGGCGGATGTGGATGCGTCCAGACCGGAGATTGATGTACAGCTTCTGGATATCAATGAGTACTCCAGACCGGGAATCGAGTCAGACGGGATCACAGGAATCGTGATTCATTATACGGCGAATCCGGGCTCTACTGCACAGGAGAACAGAGATTATTTTGAAGGACTTAAGGACACCCATGAGACATCAGCAAGTAGTAATTTTGTCGTGGGACTGGAAGGAGAGATCATTCAGTGTGTGCCCACATGGGAGGTGGCATATGCATCCAACGAGCGGAATAAGGATACCATTTCGATCGAATGCTGTCATCCGGACGAAACAGGAAAGTTTACAGAAGAAACCTATCAGTCGATGGTGCAGCTGACCGCATGGCTTTGCAGAAAGTACAGTCTGACTGCGGATACAGTGATCCGCCACTATGATGTGACCGGAAAAAATTGTCCGAAATACTTTGTGGAAAATGAAGAGGCATGGGCGAATTTCAAAGAGGATGTGGCGAATGCACTGGCGAAAGGCGGTACGGATTAAAGGAAACGAAAAAGTATATCTCTTGCGGTCTGAAACAATGCTTGTTATAATAAACGGACAAAAGAGTTAAAGGGAAAGAGCAGAGGGCGAAAATATGAATGAATTGATGATAAAAAAGTTTCGGGAATCATGTGATTATAATATCGTACTGATCGGATTT
>OGPH01002540.1_pt1 | contig 10293 bp, 7 predicted proteins | sample 1552891 | NCBI WGS metagenome assembly OGPH01 (sample SAMEA2580272, study PRJEB22360) | human gut metagenome | biome: human gut; feature: human-associated habitat; material: faeces | place: Denmark | collected 2008/2010 | reverse complement strand
ATTAAATGAAGATGTATTTAAAAATCGTTTTAATTTATGGGATCAAAAGACATACCTTAGTTATGCGTCTCCTATTAAGGCAATTCAGGCAGCAGCACCTAAAATCTTGATTTATAATTGGCTTCCTTTTGACAATCCATGGAACTGGGGAGGCGGTGTGACAGTATATTGTAAAAATATAATCGAAGGTATATTGAAAATATTACCTAATATAAATATTTATTTCTTGAGCAGTGGATTCGCTTATTCTGCAAAAGAAGATTACACTTATGTAAGAAAAATAGGAAATATATTTGGAGAACGAGTGCATCAATATGAAATTGTGAATTCACCAGTTCCTGCAGAGCAGAGGTGGATGTATGTTAATCCCCTTGTGGCATTGGAAAATTCAGAGTTAAAAGCGGTAGTAACAGAATTTATGAAGAAATATGGTCCGTTTGAAGCAGTACATTTTAATAACATAGAAGGGTTATCGCTGGATGTTTTGGATTTAAAAGAGAATTATCCAAAGACAAAATATATTTTTTCTATTCACAATTATGTACCTATTTGTGTAAATGGAAGTTATTATATGCGGCATAAACATTGTAACTGTAATCCGAACCATACAGGACAGGATTGTTTTAAATGCACAAGGGCAGATATTCGGAAAAATATAGCCGAAGAACAGTACAAACGGGGACTATATGGTCATGCTTCTTCAGAGTGCATTTCACAGGGAAGATGGATTAAAAAATTTGGATTTGAACGGTTAGATCAGGATGTTTCTGTGGACGAAATATTAGACTTTCAGAAGACAGCAGTGGAAAAAATAAATAAGAATTGCGATGAAATATTGGCAGTCTCTAAACGAGTTTATGATATTGCAGAAGAAAATGGGTTGGGAGCAGGGAAAATGCGGGTATCATATATCGGCACAAAGGTTGCAGAACACCAAAGTGGACATTCTACAGCTAAAACAGAGGATGGCTTGAAAATTGTATTTCTTGGCAACGATATTAACTATGAAGAAAAAGGATATCCTTTCCTGCTGGATACGCTTTCTAAACTAGAGTATAAATACGCATCAAAAATAGATATTCTTCTAACCGTAAAACAAGCGGAACATGCAGAGATATATACTATGCTAAAAAACTTCAGAAATGTTAAAGTAATACAAGGGTATACGCATAGTGATTTACCATGGATTTTTGAGGGAGCTAATCTGAGCATAGTTCCTGTATTATGGGAAGACAATTTACCACAAATAGCTATCGAATCTGTAGCATATGGAGTGCCGGTATTGGCGAGTTCGGCAGGAGGAGCATCTGAATTATGCGATAGTGATTTATTTCGGTTTGAATGTGGAAATTCAGAGGATATGTTACTTAAATTATGCCATTTCATAGAGAGGCCAGAAGATTTATCCCAATATTGGGATTATCATCATGGCCTTGTGACCATAAAAGAACATTGTATGGAACTATTGAAAGTTTATGGACTATCGGGAAAAAAGATAATGATTGAAATTTCAGAAGAAGATTGGGGATGGTTATTAAAGGAGCACGATTTTCTCCAAAAGAATTTTAAGGGGAATCACGAGGAAGGAGAATACGAGAACGAACACTTACAGAAAGTAAATGAAGAACTACTACGTCAAAAAGAAGAAGCCGAAAGGCAGAGGGATGATTTGCAATTTCATTTAGATGAAACAAGAAAATCAAAGACATATAAAATTGGAAGAGCGATTACTTATATTCCCAGAAAAATCAGAGGAGAAAAGGGGATATAGTTTTAGAAAAGCTGATTCAGAAAGGAAATATGCATGAAAAAGCATTATGACATATGTATAGCAGGATTTTGGTATGGCTGGAATTATGGTTCACTATTAAATGGTTATGCTGAATACCGTATTTTGAAGGATATTGGTAAAGAGGTACTTATGCTTCAAAAGCCAGGAGCTAAAAAAGGTGATCTGGAGATTACAGAAGGACATAATGTCAGATTTGTAAGTAAATATTATGATGAGGAGGATATCAGTCCAGCGCTTCCCTATCATAGGCTATCCGAGTTGAATGAGATATGTGACTGTTTTTGCGCAGGTTCCGATCAGATTTGGAATTATGATTTATCTTTTCATGAGAATTTATATCTTCCTTTTGTGAATGATGATAAGAAGATTATCAGTTTCGCTACGTCTTTTGGATCTAAAAAGGATAATACACCAAAAGAAGCAAGATTTAGAATAAAAAGGTATCTTGAAAGATATTCTGCAATTTCAGTACGCGAACAGTTTGATGTGGACATTCTAAGAGAAAATTATGGACTTATTGGAAATTTGGTTTTTGAACCGGTTTTTTGCATTGACAAGAGTTACTATACAATTATGGCAGAAGATTCAAAGTTTAATGAAGTAGAGCCGTATTTGTTAACATATATTTTAGATCCAACACCTGAAATAAGACAAGCAATTTTATATTATGGGCAAAAGTTTGGGTGTAAAATTGTGAATATATTAGATGGTAATGAAACTAGATGGGACAGAATAAAAAAAATTTTGGATTTGCCAAATGTAATATCTAACGTGGGGGTAGAGGATTTCATAAAGGCATTCATGAATGCAAAGTATGTTATTACGGACAGCTTTCATGGGAGTGCATTTTCCATTATCTTCAATAAACCCTTTCTTGCAATTGGAAATTATAACAGAGGCTATGAGCGATTTGTTGATTTGTTAGGAAGATTGAAGCTGAAGGAGAGGTTGATAACAAATCCGAAAAATATTCCTTTTGATGAAAAGTATTTGGAACCAGTTGACTATACAGATGTCAATGAAATTATTAAAAAAGAGGTTCAAAAGACATTGGAATGGTTTCGGGATGCATTAGATACACCAAAGGAAAAATTCCCTTCTATTCTGACATGTGAGAGGGCAGTTACGTCTATGTTGGATAAGAAGCTGTGCATGGGGTGTGGGGCCTGTGTGTCAGTCTGCCCAACAGGTGCTTTATCCTTCAGGCAGGATGAGGTAGGATATTATCGTTCTGCTATAGACTATACAAAATGTATTAATTGTGGAAAATGTTCCGAAGTATGCCCAGCGTTAAAGCTCCCACAAAATAATAATACAAAGGAACCGGTTTGTTATGAATTTATAGCTGCGGATAAGGAGGTGTTGTACCGTAGTTCCAGTGGGGGTATTTTTCCGCTTTTAGCGCGGCTGGCGTTTCAAAAAAAGGGTGTAGTTGTTGGAGCTGCATGGCGTGACGATTTTGCGGTGGAGCATATTATCATTGAAAGTGAGGAGGATTTACCTCGACTGCAGAAATCTAAGTATTTACAAAGTTATCTTGGCGATACTTGTAAAAAGGTTAAAGAAAAATTAGAAGAAGGAATTTTTGTGCTTTTTTCTGGTTGTCCATGCCAGGTGGCAGGGCTGAAGGGATATTTAAAAAAGGATTATGATAATCTGATAGCGATTGATCTATTGTGTGGGAATTCTCCTTCTACTATGTTTTTTCAAAATTACTTAAAAAGTGAATTTCCAACAGGAATAAAAAAATATGAATTTAGACACAAGAAGGAAGGCTGGAATTGGGATTGTGTAACATTAACATTAACAGATGGGACAACCGTAGTAAGAAGGGGTGGTATAGAGGACAGCTATCAGCGAGTCTATCATAATCATACTATGTGTAGTTATCATTGTGAGAATTGCATATATCAGAAAGCTCCAAGATTTGGAGATATTACTATAGGGGATTTCTGGGGAATTGAGAATAAGGACATTTCCCTTGATACTCATCAAGGGGTATCTGTGGTACTTTGTAACAATCAAAAAGGACATGTATTTCTGGAGAGTATTCCGGAAGAAAGTATAGGAGTAAAGAAAGAGGTTCCACTGGCATGGCTAGGAGGAAACGGTTATGTAATTAATAACAGTCATAATTATTGTTCTCCTAAACGGGACATCTTTTATGCTGCTGTTACACGCATGCCATTTAAGGAAGCAGTAAATTATGCATTGAAACCGAACCATGGGAGATATAATCGGGAGACATTAGAGTTGGCGTTTTTGTCCTATGATACTCAGGCTCTTCATTTTAAATTTGATACCGATATCTGGGAAGAACATTTTATTATGGGAAAAACAGTACTTACGGTAAAAGAAGGGAAAACAATTCCAGGGAGATATGCAGTTTTACCACTAAACGGTTGTTTAAAAGAAAAAACGATATATGTCTTCGCCATTCGATTTAGAGTGAAGACAGATTCCAGTTATCTTAACTTTCATATAAAGGATTCCGGAAGTAATTATTATCAGATTATATATTCTTATCGAGTGCCTGCGAAGAAAAATAAAGACTGGGTAGAGTTGCGAAAAGAATTTAGTGCTAAATCAGATATTTTTGATGAATTTATGGTAGGGGCATCACAGTTGACAGGAGAAGAGCGATATCTTGAAATAGATTATATTCATATTTTCGAAAAAGGAGCTGGACAAAAATAATGTTTATTGGAGGAAAACAAGGTGAATAAAAAAGTGATGGATGATATAGCTATGCTGATTCAGGAGAAAGCAAATGGTAGAAAACTGGCTTTAAGATGGAAAAGCAGAGGGTTCGAAAATTTGCTGGAAGTCTATGGAATAAAAGCAGATATATATGTATCATCAAGCCCTGAACGATTTAAAGAAGAAAATACGCGACCGATAGAATTTTTATCTGGTAAAAGTAAGGAATATTACTTAGTAATTCCAGAGTGGAGACAAAATCCAGCAGATGTAAAACGTTATGAAGAGATGGGGTTTAGAAATATAGAAGATGTATTATGGATAAACCATACGCCGACGGATAAGGAACAAGAAAATTTTATTTATGGAAATTCTTGTATTAATAAATCGGAAGGGAAAGTATTGTTCAGCGGCTTTGGAGCAGAGGTAAAGATTGGAAAGAATGTTAAGCTTCCTCCAAATGGGATATGCGTAGGAACAGGATGTGTTTTGGAAATAGGAGACAATACAAATATAAGTTCCAGTACATTGACTATAAGTAAAAATAATATATTAAAAATAGGGATGAATGTTTGGGGGGGGGCAGAACGGATTTTTCTAAATTATGATAGCAGACTGGAAATTGGAGATAACTGTACTTTTGGATCTGGGCGTATAAGAACAGGAAGAAACCAGGAAATTAGAATAGGAAAGGACTGTATGTTCTCTTGGGATACTACATTATTGGCACATGATGGACATATGATTTTTGATTTAGATGATGAGTCGTGTGTAAATAATACAGATGGAGAATGCCGAAGTAGTATTATTTTAGGAGAACATGTTTGGGTGGGTGGAGAGACAGCGATTTTGCCTAATACAAGGATTGGAGATGGAAGTATATGTGCTTATCGCAGTTTAGTGAAAGGGAATTATCCCAATAATTGTATAATAGGCGGTTCTATAGCAACTGTGATAAAGAACAATATTGCATGGAGTAGGGATAATATATGTCTTGATGAGAAAGATTTAAAAAAACTTCCAGTTCAGTACAGATGCCGAAGCGATTTATCAAGGAAAGGATAATAAATAAAGATATTTGTGAAATTGGCTCTTCTTAAATTAAAGGGGAAATGGATTATGAATTACAATTACCTCATCATCGGCGCCGGCCTCTTCGGCTCAGTCTTCGCCCACGAAGCGCATAAGCGCGGTAGGTCGGTCCTCGTCATCGACCGCCGCCCCCACATCGCGGGAAATATCTATACAGAAGAGATCGAGGGTATCCAGGTACACCGCTATGGAGCCCACATCTTCCACACCAGCAACAAAGAGGTCTGGGACTACGTTCAGCAATTTGCCGAGTTCAATCGCTATACCAATTCGCCTGTGGCACGCTATAGGGACGAGCTTTACAACATGCCCTTCAACATGAACACCTTCCATCAGATGTGGGGCGTCATTACGCCGGATGAGGCAAAGGCGAAAATCGAAGAGCAGATCCGGGAAGCGGGGATTAAGGAGCCACGCAACCTGGAAGAACAGGCGATCAGTCTGGTTGGCCGCGATATTTATGAAAAACTGGTAAAGGGCTACACCGAGAAGCAGTGGGGAAGGCGGGCCACAGAGCTTCCAGCCTTCATCATCCGCAGGCTGCCGGTTCGAATGACCTACGATAACAACTACTTTAATGACAAGTATCAGGGCATTCCTGTGGGCGGCTATACCAGAATGGTGGAGGCCATGTTGGGCGGTATAGAAGTACGGCTGAATACCGATTTTTTTGAGGATCGTGAGAACTTTGAGAAGATGGCGGAAAAGATCGTTTTCACTGGAAACATTGACCGATATTTTGATTTCTGTGAGGGAGAGCTGGAATACCGCAGCCTGCGTTTTGAAACAGAAGTTCTGGATGCTGAAAATTATCAAGGGAATGCCGTGGTGAATTATACAGAATACGAAGTTCCCTATACGCGGGTCATTGAACATAAGCATTTTGAATTTGGCTGTCAGGGAGGGAAGGCCACTCCCCATACAGTGGTTACCAGAGAATATCCTGCTGCATGGAAGCAGGGAGCGGAACCCTATTATCCGGTTAATGATGATAGAAATAACGAGTTGTATCGCAGATATGCCGCTCTTGCGAAGAAATGTCAGAACGTGATTTTTGGCGGCCGACTTGGGAAATATCGCTATTATGATATGCATCAGGTTGTAGAGGAGGCGCTCTCCTGCGTCCGTAATGAACTGCAGGATTAAGTAAAACGAGGACATGAAAGCCAACATCAGGGGAATCATCCTTGCGATTTTGGGTAATTTTAGTTTTTTCGGCTATTTTCTTCTTCGTTTCGACAGAAGTGGAAGAAAAGAATGGAAGCAGCATATGCCATATAAACAATGAAAATATCAAAATTTTAATACTGTACCAAAATATTTTTAATATTGTTAAAAAAGAATAAACATACCCCAAAAGCTTGCATAAGTTCCGCCAGTCGTCTATAATAACTTTAATGAAATTGCGTTCAGAAATTCATGGCCTAAAAAAGGGCATGAATGAAAAAATTTGATTTAATCAGTAAAAACTACATAGCAAACAATGAGAGGTTCGCAGATTTATTTAACTGCTATATCTTCCGCGGCAAGCCCGTCTTAACTGCAGAAAGCCTTGAGGAAAGAGATGCGGAGGAAATTGTCGTTCCCTATTATGGAAAGCAATATCAGGCAGTCCAAAAGTTCAGAGACATCCTGAAAGCCTGCGTGGTGAAGGAAGCGGAGGGTGCGGTTTATGTGCTGTTCGGCGTTGAAAACCAGACGCATATCCACTATGCCATGCCGCTTAGAAACATGCTTTACGATGCGATGAACTTTGCTTCCCAGGCAGAAAAGCTGGCGGGAAAGAACCGGAAGGAAGGACTTCTTCGAGGCAGCGCAGAGTATCTGTCTGGGATGAAGAAGGATGACAGGCTGCTCCCTGTGGTCACACTCACTCTGTACTGGGGAACAGAGAAATGGGACGGCCCGAGGAGCCTGCATGAGATGCTCGCGGACGGGAACCCTGCGGTGATGCGCCATGTGCCGGATTACAGGATGAATCTGATCTCACCGGCGGAGATGGATGCGGCGAGCCTGAAGCTGTTGCACACGGATTTAAGCCAGGTATTCGGAGGGATTCGTGCGGCTGCAGAGGGAGCGGAGTCCCTAAGGCGGTTAGGGATGGATCCGTCCTACCGTTCACTGAGCGCAGAAAGTGCAATGGTTCTGAGTGCGGCGATTGGTTTAGAAGTGGACATACCAGAAGAAGGAGTGGTGGATATGTGCAAGGCATTGGAGGAACTAACCCGGGAAAGCAGAGATAAGGGCCGCGCGGAAGGGCGTCTGGAGGCGATTTCCGAAAGTGTGTTAGCTTTGGCAGAAACGCTGAAAATAGGAATTGACCAGGCGATGGACTATCTGAAGGTAGCACCTGAGTATAGGGAAGAATGCAGAAGGCTTCTTGGCAAGTAGTCTGGCTGCTTTTCCTTATGAAATGCGGTATGAAATCAAAAAAAGATGAAAACGGATACCTATAAAAACAGAAAAAAATCAACGGCGTTCCTGCTCGTCAGAATTGTATTCCTGCTCGCTTATTTTGCGCTGTTGCTCTCAGCAACCTTCCTGAATCGGGAACCTGAGCCGGAACATATGGCCTGGCTCACGCTGTTTGGCTCCTTCCGGCGGGCCTGGGATGAGCGTCATGCATTTATCTTTTGGGGGATAGTGGCCAATTTTATGATGATGCTTCCTTTGGGCTTTCTTCTGGGCTGGGGAAAGCGGGGGCTTTCCTTTGGAAAGGTATTGCTGTGTGCGGCGGCCACATCCTTTTTAATTGAGTGCATTCAATATCTGACCCGCCTGGGATACTTTGACGTGGATGATATTCTGACGAATATTTGGGGCGCGGCCGCTGGCGGAGGATTCTGCTGGAGCCTGAGGGAACTCACAGGGAGCATCTGCAGAGAGCGTGCGCCCAGGTGGGGAAGAATTCTTGCAGGCGTTCTTCCTTTTACGGCCTTTTTCATTTTCTTTGGTTATTTTCTTCTCCGGATGCGGCAGTGATTCCCTTAGTCCATATTCCAGCCTGCGCGGGGAGGAAGAAGCGGGCTGAAAACAGGAATCGACCAGGCGATGGATTACCTGAAGGAGGCGCCTAAGTAATAGTGATGACACCCGGATTTTAATATCGTATCAAAGCAGTTTTAATTTTGTTAAAAAAGAATAAACACGGCCTCCAAACCTTGAATAATAATGTCCGGTCTTTTATAATAAAATTGCGTTCAGAAATTCATGGCCTAGAAAAGGGCATGAATGAAAAAATTTGATTCAATCAGTAAAAACTACATAGCAAACAATGAGAGGTTCGCAGATTTATTTAACTGCTATATCTTCCGCGGCAAGCCCGTCTTAACTGCAGAAAGCCTTGAGGAAAGAGATGCGGAGGAAATTGTCGTTCCCTATTATGGAAAGCAATATCAGGCAGTCCAAAAGTTCAGAGACATCCTGAAAGCCTGCGTGGTGAAGGAAGCGGAGGGTGCGGTTTATGTGCTGTTCGGCGTTGAAAACCAGACGCATATCCACTATGCCATGCCGCTTAGAAACATGCTTTACGATGCGATGAACTTTGCTTCCCAGGCAGAAAAGCTGGCGGGAAAGAACCGGAAGGAAGGACTTCTTCGAGGCAGCGCAGAGTATCTGTCTGGGATGAAGAAGGATGACAGGCTGCTCCCTGTGGTCACACTCACTCTGTACTGGGGAACAGAGAAATGGGACGGCCCGAGGAGCCTGCATGAGATGCTCGCGGACGGGAACCCTGCGGTGATGCGCCATGTGCCGGATTACAGGATGAATCTGATCTCACCGGCGGAGATGGATGCGGCGAGCCTGAAGCTGTTGCACACGGATTTAAGCCAGGTATTCGGAGGGATTCGTGCGGCTGCAGAGGGAGCGGAGTCCCTAAGGCGGTTAGGGATGGATCCGTCCTACCGTTCACTGAGCGCAGAAAGTGCAATGGTTCTGAGTGCGGCGATTGGATTGGAAACGGACATACCAGAAGAAGGAGTGGTGGACATGTGCAAGGCATTGGAGGAACTAACCCGGGAAAGCAGAGATGAGGGTCGCGCCGAAGGCCGTGCGGAGGGGCGTCTGGAGGCGATGTCCGAAAGTGTATTAGCTCTGGCTGAAACGCTGAAAATAGGCATTGACCAGGCGATGGATTATCTGAAGGTAGCGCCTGAGTATAGGGAAGAATGCAGAAGGCTTTTGAATAAATTTTAAGACTTTTTGTAGGGAGAGCGTGTAGTGAATAAACAGTATTCAATGAAAGTATATCCTGCTGGCATGGGGCGGGATGTTTATAGAAATATTGAAATCTGTGGGAATCATTCGCTGGATCAATTGTGTGGAATTATCCTGAAAGCTTTTGATTTCAGTGATGAACATCTGTACGAATTCTGTATGGATAGTCGTAAGTATAGTGAAAACACATATCAGTTAATTCCAGAGGGAGATGAACCTTCAACGAAGATCGTCCTTGATAATATCGGACTTTATAAAGGACAGAAATTTTCGCTTCATTATGATTTTGGAGATGATTGGATGTTCACCATTACGGTATCCAAAATCAGTGAAGCGGAGAAGAGTTTTGAGCCGCGTATAGTCAAGTCTAAAGGGCATATTCAGCAGTATCCGGACTATGATGAAGAGGAATGGGACGATGAATAAAGAGCGCGCTCAGATAAGAAGGAGTGGTGGACATGTGCAAGGCATTGGAGGAACTAACCCGGGAA
>OGPH01002536.1_pt1 | contig 10301 bp, 12 predicted proteins | sample 1552891 | NCBI WGS metagenome assembly OGPH01 (sample SAMEA2580272, study PRJEB22360) | human gut metagenome | biome: human gut; feature: human-associated habitat; material: faeces | place: Denmark | collected 2008/2010 | reverse complement strand
TGGACGCCAACACCGGCGGCTACAACCTCCAGATCGCATTCTCGACCGGACGGCTGGCCGGACAGCTCAAACAATGAAACCCGCCGTCCGATACCGTTTCCGCCGCAACGCCGAACGACTCCGCAGCCACTTGGCGCGCGCACGGTTTTTCAGGGGACACGGCGTGCACTCGCCGTTCGTCTACGCGATCGTGCGGCAGGTATTCATGAAAACCGAACTGGCCGAAGGCGACCGTTCGCTCTACGCCGCCCTGCGCGAACGGGACGTGAACGAACGCCGCGCCGTGCAGTTGCAGAACCTCTTTATCCATTGCGGATACAACCGGTTCGGCATGAACCGTGCAACCGAAGCCGATCTGTGCATCGCAACCGCCGACACGCCGACCGCCCGCCTGCCGCAGCTGGCGGAGGCCGCCCGACGAGAGGGGGCGACGCTCTGCATCATGGAGCCGTATGCCGACGTCGAACGCCGCAACTGTTGCAGGCATCTGACGGCGGAACACCCCTCGACGTCGATCGACAACAGGGGTTATCTGCTGCTTTTCAACGGAACATTGCCGAAACAACATTTCAAATTATGACGAAAGTATATACGAAAACAGGAGACAAGGGAACGACGTCGCTCGTCGGCGGCGAGCGCGTGTCGAAGATCGACGAGCGGGTCGAAGCCTACGGAACGGTGGACGAGCTGGGCAGTTTCACGGCCTATCTGAGCGACCATCTGCGCTCGGACGAGGGGCTGGCCGAATACCTCGGCGACCTCGACCGCGTCGCATCGCAACTGATGAGCGTCGCCGCACTGCTGGCCGTAGGGCACGGCGGCGAAGGGAAACTGCCCGACATAAGTCCCGAGGCGATCGGGTATCTGGAAGAGCGCATCGACGCGATGCAGTCCCGCGTGCGGCCGATCACCAAATTCACGATTCCCGGCGGCCATCCAACTGTCTCGCTGTGCCACGTCTGCCGCACGGTCTGCCGCCGCGCGGAACGCGCCAGCCTGCGCGCAGCAGCACTTCACCCCACGATCAGTGCCAACACGCTGGCCTACCTCAACCGGCTGGCGGACTACTTCTACCTGCTGGGACGCGCGCTCACGGAGTATTACAAGGTCGAAGAGACACTCTGGCGCCCGTAACGCACCGCCGGACGCCATGTAAGGCAGGTCGGCACCGAAACTTCCGCCGTGCCGTCGTCGTTTCCTACGAAAAAAGGGCCCGACAGAACATTTTCATACCCGCGCGAAGATTTTTCGATGATTTGTTTGCAGGTTCGATTTTTTTTATATTTTTGCACCTTCGAACAGCAGGGGACGTCTTTCGGACGTTTCCGGCCGCAGAACTAAAAACTTGATACCGTTATGTACTGGACACTTGAACTCGCATCGAAATTGGAAGATGCACCTTGGCCCGCGACCAAAGAGGAGCTGATCGATTACGCAGTTCGTTCGGGAGCGCCGTTGGAAGTGCTCGAAAACCTGCAAGAAATAGAGGACGAAGGCGATATTTACGAATCGATCGAAGACATCTGGCCCGATTACCCCTCGAAGGACGATTTCTTCTTCAACGAGGAAGAATATTAATGCGTTTTTAAGCGCGGAATAATTATTAAATCCCTGTTAATCAGATAGATTGGCAGGGATTTGATTTGTTTGGACAACAGCGTCTGACCGTCTCAGATGGTGCAGTTTATTTGGACAAAATACGTTTTTCGGAGAAAAAATCGGGATTTGTTTGGACAAAATTCATTACCTTTACAGAGGTTTGTGAGTATTACCGCAACCTCTGTTTTTTAATTTCAAACATCTCCAGTATGGGACGACCGAAACGACTATATCCATTGGGACGCTATCGCCTGCATATCCGGGGTGAGATCGATCCAGCCAAACAGTATCTTGTCCAGCTTGAATATACCTGGAACCGACAGGTGATACGCAAGGGCATGAACATCTTTGTCCGGCTAGGCGACTGGAACGAAAAAGCCAACAAGGGACGCGGAGGTGTGAGGGCGAGTTATGGTCCGGAGGCCAACCGGATCAACAGTCTGCTGCTTGCCCGTGCGGACAAGATCGACGGACTGCTGGCCGAATATCAGGAAAAACATCCCAGTCAGATTACAGCACAGGTGATCGCCGACTTTTTGGCCGATAAACCGCTCACGCGGGAGGACAAAGGGAAGGATTTTATCGAGTTTGTTTTGGAAAGGCTTGAATCTGACTATTCCCGGAACAGGATCGGACGCAGCCGCTATGAGAACGGCAAGAGCGGAATGAATATCTTCCGTATCTTTCTCCGTGCAACAAAGAACGGTACCTACAAGCCGGACAGTATCTATTTAGGTGAAATATCGGTTGAACTGATTGACGAATACATCAGGTGGCGGCGTGAGATAAAACAGAACAGCGATGCAACGATCAACCATGCCTTGACTCCGATTCTGAAGGCGTGTGCCTATGCTTCCGAAATGAAGATGATAGACCATGCCGTCAATGCGAGGATTCAGGATATGCGTATCGCCTCTAAGATATCTCTTTCGGACGAAGACAACGAGTTTGATGGCAAGTACCTTTCAAAGGAACAGATGTCTGCGCTATTGGAATATTACAGTACCTGTACAGAACCGCGCCGTAAGGAATTTTTGGAAATGTTCTTCTTTGCCTTCCATGCCTGTGGACTCCGTGTTGTCGATGTGATGACATTGCAGTGGGGCCATGTCAATTTTGAGAAGAAGGAACTGAGAAAAATCATGATCAAGACGAACAAGCGCCATGTAATTCCTCTTACAGAACCTGCCTTGCATATACTACATCGGTGGCAGGAGAAACGTGCCGGATGCCGGTATGTCTTCAACTTAGTAAAGGATGATCTGGATCTCGACGATGCGGAGGCGCTTTACAAGGCCTGCAACAATGCCACGAAATGTATCAATCAGTCGCTGGCGGTTGTCGGAGAACAGATAGGGCTTCCGTTTACCCTCTCAATGCATGTGGCCCGGCATTCGTTTGCGGTCTTTGCACTGAATAAGGGACTTTCCATGTCGGTTGTCAGCCGTTTGCTCGGTCATGGAAGTACGGATGTCACCGAAAAGGTCTATGCCAAATTCCTGCCCGAAACGCTGTCGGCGGAAGTGGCACGTCTGAAAGAGGATTTTGCTTCTCTCGAAATTGTCTGATGAATGCAGATGGCTATTGAAAACATTCATTAATTTTACACCTAAATTGATTTGAGATGACTATTACGCAGGTATTCCTATTGCTGGTGTGTGCATTTGTTCTGGTATTGTTACTTTCTATCCTATTCAAACGATACCATAGAATAATCATGTGGTCTGCTGCAATAGTCTTTTTCATAGGGACTTTGCTTCTTATAGGTCTTGGGATAATTGATCCGGTAAAGGACAACAACCATCCTGATCCTGTCGTAATAACAGGCATTTTCACCGCCCTTGTCTTATCGGGTGTATTTGCATACGGAGCGGAAAAGTTACGCATCAAACTTAAGGAAAAGAACCAGCAAACCGTTCAACCCATAGATAATCATTCTGAATGTACGGATTCCCCCAAAGGGGTTGTATTATCGGGAAGGCTTGACACTTCACTTGCCCGTACAATCTTTGCGAAAGCAATAGAAGCTGGATATATTGAAGAGGTCGGGTCCCATTATAGCTGGAAAGGGACAAAGGCTCTTCTTGCCTATATGTGTGGTCGAATATATTGCGGCGATTATCCTGAATATTCCAAATACGAACAGAAGACTTTTTGGGAATTCGGCAACGGACTCTTTCCCGATGTCGAGCTTAACGCACTATTTGAACAGACCGGTATCGGACAGTCCCGGCAGAACAGGAGGGATATGCCCGTTCCTAACAATGCCGGAGAAATCGACAAGTTTTTTCAGAAGTGACAAAAAACGAAGAGTATTATCATCGTTCTTGGCAAGTCTTAGCTTCTGGCTTGTTATGCATTTTGTTTTGCTTCATCTGGCAATCTTCGATTTTTTCAATTTTATTTTTCTCTTTTTTATTGCTGGTAATCAATCGGCTACGCACAAAGTTGTGACAGAATCATAACTTTCCATAACACCTGTCATAATATTGGATAATTTGTTATAACTTATTAATCCTCAGCTATTTCATACATTCGTGCCGTGATTCTGGTGCGATGTGCACAATCGTACCATATCGTATAACCAGGCTGAAGGTCTGAGTGTGCATCAGGACGGTTCGGCCATAATGAGATATATATGGCAAAGAACACGAATGTAGAGAAACTATGCGACCGGGAACTGCTTGAAAAGATCCTCAGCATAGTAGAGAGACAGGAGAAACTGCCACCTCCGGCACAGGAAGGCGGGCACTGTCTCTATGACAACAAGTCTTTGATGGAAAAACTGCACATCAAGGAGAAGTATCTGAAAAAGCTGCGCGACAACGGCTATCTCGGCTACTCGCGCGAAGGCGACAAATACTGGTACACGCAGGCGGATGTCGACCGCTTCCTGCGTCGTTTCCACTACGAGGCGTTTGCCTCCGGCATCATGCTGTCCGATCAGGAAGGAGGTTCTCATGTATGACCGGTTGCAACTGACCAATATGCTCCGCTCGGAGGTGGAGCGTATCCCCGAAACTGGCTTGCCGCTGGAGGTCTTTCCGGCGAGGATTCAGGAGCTCGTTCTGAATCTGGCCCGTTACGAGAACTTCAATGTCGAATATACGGCCTCCATCCTGTTGTCGGCGGTGGCGACGGCCATCGGGAACTCCTACCGGATCCGAATAAAGGGAGAATGGAAGACCAGCCCCTCCATCTACATGATGCTGGTCGGCAGGCCGGGGCTCGGCAAGACACCGCCGCTTGGTTTCCTTTACAGACCAATCCGCGAGTACGACGACCGGATGTACGAGAAGTACAACGAGGAGTGGAACGCCTATGAAAAGGCGCTTGCCTCGTCCGGGAACCGGCGCGGCGGCGCGGCGGAGGAGTGTACGCTGCTTCGGAAGCCGCAGTTGGTAACGACGGTCATCTCGGACTTCACGCCCGAGGCGATGATGAGCATCCACCAGCACAACCCGCGCGGCATTGCGTTGGTAGTCGATGAGATTCGGGCTCTGTTCAACTCCGTGAAACGGTACAACAACCGGAACAATCTCATCGAAGACCTGCTGACAGCCTACAGCGGCCAGCCGTTGAAGGTGATCCGCAAGTCGGAAGCCCGGCCGATCCTTATCAAGAATCCGTGCATCAACATTATCGGTTCGGTGCAGACCAATCTGCTGCCGGAGATCTTCCGGGCCGAATACATGGCAAACGGACTGCTGGACCGCTTTTTGTTCGTCTATCCGAAAGACCGGAGGATTTCGGGCTGGAAGCGCGACGACGGTACCATTGCCCGGCCGGATCTGGTCGGACAGTGGCAGGAGGTGCTGGACAGGATAGTGAACCTCCCCTATCCGGCGGGTGTTGTGCTGAATATGGCCGACGACGCGGAGGCGTATTTCTACAACTGGTACAACGGCATCATTGAGGAGGTGAACGCCATCGAAGACGATGCGGAGGTGGAGAGCCGCAAGATGAAACTCAACGGCAATGCCGCCCGGCTCTCGCTGGTGTTCCAGGTGTTGAAATGGGCGACGGACGGAGGCGGTATGCAATGCGTAGACCTCGAATCTGTGCAGGCGGCCATTCGGATGATCGGCTATTATGAGGAGACCTATCTGAGGATTCAGGAGCTGATTGTCGCAAACAATATCGGCGAGTCCAAAGAGGCGTGGCTGTCGCTGCTGGGCAATACCTTCACGGCAGGCGATGCGATCGTCGTGGGAAAGCGGGTCGAGCTGTCGAGACGCTCTGTCTATTATGCCTTGAAGCAGTTGTGTTGCCAGCCGAATCCCCTACTGGAGAAGATTGACCACGGAACGTATCGCAAACTCTGTCCGAGCAAACCGGCTGCACCTTGCACTATTGCACTTTTGGACGGCGAAACGGGCGGGGCCGGGTATCAAAGTGCAAAAGTGCAGTGTGCAAACGACGAAAATCCGCGCGGCCATGAGTGAGTACAGGTTTCATCTCCAGAAATACCGTTACGGGAGCAAGATCAGTTGCCCCAACTGCGGTAGAAGCCGTTGCTTCGTCCGCTATGTCGATGAAGAAAGCATCATCCGGTTTCCGGACACGGTGGGCAAATGCGACCACGAAAACTCCTGCGGGTATCATTATACGCCTCGGGAGTATTTCCGGGACAATCCCGATGTGCTGTCTCAACCGGACGGCGGCAGAGCCGATCGTCGCATCTTGCCAATGGCTGCCGAGCGTGAAACGCCCCATCCCGTTCCTTCTTTTATCTCAGCCGATGTGGTCATGCGGAGCCTGTCGCACTATGAGATCAACCCCTTGTATCACTACCTCTGCCAGACATTCGGCGAGGAGGAGACTCAGCGTCTGTTCCGGTTATACCGCATCGGCACCTCATCCAAATGGGGCGGCGCTACCATCTTCTGGCAGACGGACCGACAGGGACAGGTGCGGACCGGGAAAATCATGCTGTACGATCCCGCTACCGGGCATCGGATAAAGGAGCCACGGGCGTATGTCAGTTGGGTTCATTCGGAGTCGCATCTGCCGGACTTCCATCTCCGGCAATGCCCTTTCGGCGAACACCTGCTGAACCGCACTACTACCTCGGCGCCGGTGATGTTGGTCGAGAGCGAGAAGACTGCCGTCGTCATGTGCCACTTCATGCCGGATTACATCTGGCTGGCAACGGGCGGGAAGGATGGCAGCTCTTCGGGACAGGGAGGTAACTCTCATTCCCGATCTGGGGGCAACGGAGAGATGGCGGGAGAAATCCGCCCTGCTGGCTGACATCTGCAAACGGGTGGTTGTATCCGATATGCTGGAACGCCTGGCCACCGACGAACAGCGCAGCCAAGGTCTGGACATAGCGGACTTCTTTCTGACCGTTCCGACACAACGCCAGATACTCCAGCAGATGATAAGGCGAAATCCAGCACTGCAACTGCTTATCGACGAGTTGGATCTGGAATTGATCGAATAACCCGAGGAAGGTTTTGGGAGTTTACAATGAAAGTCCATAACACAATAAGGACTTTTTGCCAGGCGGCAAGAAAGTCCCGTCGGGATTCGGCAGACTCCGACCTGTGGTGAGCAAGCTCAAACAAGAACCATTTATCAAAAGATCATCGATTATGAATACAGATATAAAGCAGGCCATGCACGTCGAAGCCGGAAAGTCATTCGGCACGGCGGAGGCCAATGAAAATGAACGACACTGGAATGATGACAAGATCGAGCGAAAGAATCAGGACCCGACCAACCATTACGACAAAAGCCGGATGAGATTGAATTTCGAGATCGGACCCGACGGGAAGATCCATCCGTTAGGCTATCAGCAAAAGTCGCTTGAGGTACGGCTTATGGACAGGCTGACGGAGCTGGGTTGGCATCCGTTCAAGGCCGACAGCAAGATACAGCCGAACTGTTGTGCCAAATTCATCTTCGGCGGTAACCACGACCGCACTCTCGAAATGGCATTCGGAGACCAGGCCGTCAATCATGACAAGGGGGCGGATAACAGCCACCTTCAGCGGCGCCCGGAAATCGAACAATGGGCAAAAGATGTCTATGACTGGTGCGCCCGACGATACGGGCAGGAGAATATCATCGGCTTCCAGATTCATCTCGACGAGAGCAGTCCGCATATCCATGCCTTGATTGTTCCGGTTGGACAACGTACAAAAAGCGGACGCAAATGTGTCATGTGGTCGGCGAAGTTCGGGAAGAACTGTTATGAGTACGGCCGGATCCTTCGGGAGATGCATACCTCGCTCTACGAGGAGGTCGGCAGTAAATACGGACTGGAACGCGGCGATAGTATTGAGTGGCGGCATGTCAGCCATTTGAGTAAACGCGACTATATTCGTAAACTTACACACGATGCAAGACAGGCTGAAAAAGCCGTTAAAGGACTTCAGTCTATGATACGGAGAATGGAAGCGCAGATTTTTAATTATAAATCGCTGCTCGATGATGTTGAAGAGAAACTGGCGTCCGGAAGAATAACACTCGACAAATACGACGCCCAGAAAGCCGATCTTCTGAAACTTATTGCCGAGTACCAGACGAAGCTGGACGACAAGACCGTTAAACTTCAGGCGAAAGAGCAGGAGCTGGACAGAATGACACGGGATATAGAGCGTGTTGGACGGATTGCACAACCGTTCCGCAACCGTCAGATAGACTTCGAACCGCCGAGAATCACTGGTAAACCTACGATATTCGGTGTTGACAAATGGATTGAGGAGCAGAACCGGTCTATCGCCAGCCGATTCGTGAAGATTGTCCGCCAGATTGAAGCGTTGTATCGGAAGGATGCCGAGCTGCAGGTGCAGGCTGTGCAGCGAAATGAACTGGTCGATTATCAGGAGCTTAAACGGCTGCAACAGGAGAATATGCGGCTAACGGATCTCAACGATAATCAGACAGCTCTGATGCAGGAGTTTCTTGACCAGATGGCGGAGCCATCTGCCCGGGAACGGATCTTCACCATCGCAGATGCTTTAATAGGAGGACAACTTGTAGCCGTTTCATCCGGCGGAGGCAGTGGCAACTCCTCATCCGACCTCCGCTGGGACGGCCGGAGGCCGGATGAGGAGGAAGAAGCGTATAGGAGAAGGTGTCTATTATACGTGGCACGAATCGTCCATAATTCTCAAAAGAGAATTATGTGTAAGAAAACGCGTTAAATTCTAAGAATCCTCCGATAAACTGTTGATTGTGTTTCATCGGAGGATTTTGATGGAAATTATTAGTATTGTTGATACAGAACTATTTATATGGCCTATATAATTATTTTAAAATGAATGTAGGTTCATTTACTGTGAAAAACAATCTGCCAGTTAAATCCTCAGACCAGTTTTTTTCTTCTATTCTCATTTTCTGCATAAAGCATTTTTGTTGTTCTCGTTCCAAACGTCCTCGTTTCTGTAATTGTGTGCGACGAATCGCATTAGGTTCATACAGATGTTGAATAATAGCTATATTCGTTCTGTTAACAAGATTATTCCCTATTATCTTCCACCACCGGGCATCAGTATCCCCAAGTGAGACTCCAAACAATATAATTACATTCGCATTATTAATTAAAGTCTCGCATTGTATATGCCTTGTTTCTTTCATCACCAGATTCGATTGTTCTTTTATCATCAAATCTTTAGACATCTATATACTTTAATGTACCAAATCAAACATAGAATGTCTATTAAAGATGTCTATCTTAAATAAATAAAAAGCGACCTAAATATTTAGATCGCTTTATTTTTTGTAATATCTACAAATTCTGTTTATTATGCAGACACCGCTATAATACTCAATGTGGTTAATCTTAAAACATTGCCCAACTCATCTTTAATAGGCACAGCTGTAGACCAATTCACTCCATCTGTTGAGGTTGTAACAATATCCGTGTACAAGTTTCTGCTTTCATCATCATTCCAACTATAATTGTAGCCAACAGCAATAAACATTTCTCCATTGTATACAATGTTCAGATATTTATCATTATTAGCAGGACTCAAACCATCAATATCTGGGACAATATAAGACCAAGTTTGGCCAGTATCATCAGACGTATACAGCCTTCCATTGGTAGAACTTGCTACAAATTTACCATTACCATATGCCATGCCATATGCCATTAAACCAGACGGCTTATTATACCATGACCAATTTATACCATCGGTAGATACACCTATATAGTTACTACTACTATTGCCTGCCACAACAAATTTACCATTACCATATGCAATTGACAACCAGCTTCCATATGAATAATGATACTCCGGCGTTGTCCAACTTGTACCATTGGAGGATGATGATATCGGCCAGACCCACCAACGACGACAAATTTTCCGTTGCCATATGCAATACCATTCCAATGATACTTAGCAGAGGAATCTACTTTATAAGTAGTCCAATTTGTGCCATTCGTGGATACTGCGATATAACTATAACTCCCACAAACAACAAATTTTCCATTCGCATATATAATGTCATTCCACGTATAAGAAAACTCTGCTATTTTCGTTGGCGTTGTCCATGTTTTACCATCTGTTGACGTTGTTACATATCCACTTGCACCAACCGCTACATATTTCCCATTGCCATATGCGATGGCATTCCAATTATTTGTCCCAACTACTGCCATAATGTTTTCTTCGATTTTAATTGTTCTTAAATCTTTGGTTGATGGCGGAGTAGTCGGATCTTCCGGCTTTTCAATAGGTGGTTCTACC
>OGPH01002532.1_pt1 | contig 10316 bp, 7 predicted proteins | sample 1552891 | NCBI WGS metagenome assembly OGPH01 (sample SAMEA2580272, study PRJEB22360) | human gut metagenome | biome: human gut; feature: human-associated habitat; material: faeces | place: Denmark | collected 2008/2010 | reverse complement strand
TATGTTTGAAAGACATGGCAGGTATCGGTCGCCCCGGTATGTTGGGGCAACTGGTCAGGACTATCAAGGAAAAACATCCGGATGTATTGATACAATATCATGGTCATAGCGGACCGGGATTGTCTATGGCATCTATCCTCGAGGTTTGCGAAAATGGTGCGGATATCATTGATGTGGCTATGGAGCCCATGTCTTGGGGCAAAGTGCATCCGGACGTGATCTCGGTACAGGCAATGTTGAAAGATTTAGGATTCCAGGTTCCCGATATCAATATGAAAGCATATATGAAAGCCCGCGCGATGACGCAGGAATTCATAGACGATTTTCTGGGTTACTTCATGGATCCTACCAATAAATATATGTCTTCACTTTTGTTGAAATGTGGTTTGCCGGGTGGCATGATGGGGTCTATGATGGCAGATTTGAAAGGGGTACATTCCGGTATCAATATGATATTGCGGAGTAAGAACGAACCTGAACTTAGTCTTGACGATCTGCTGGTAATGCTTTTCGACGAAGTGGAATATGTATGGCCTAAGTTGGGTTATCCTCCTTTGGTGACTCCTTTCAGTCAGTATGTGAAGAATGTTGCATTGATGAATCTTATGCAGTTGGTAAAAGGAGAAGAGCGCTGGACGATGATAGATAATCATACCTGGGATATGATTCTGGGTAAGAGCGGACGTCTGCCGGGCACGCTTGCTCCGGAGATTATAGAATTGGCTAAATCGAAAGGATATGAGTTTGTTGATACTGATCCGCAGTTGAATTATCCGGATGCTCTGGATGATTATCGCAAGGAAATGGATGAGAATGGCTGGGAGTATGGAGAGGATGACGAAGAACTTTTTGAACTGGCTATGCACGATCGTCAGTATCGCGATTATAAGTCGGGTGTTGCCAAGAAACGTTTTGAGGATGAATTACAACATGCTAAGGATGCATCCATGGCAAAGAGTGGTTATTCCGAGGAAGATATCAAGAAGTTGAAACGTGCCAAGGCAGATCCGGTTATTGCTCCCGACAACGGGCAGGTGCTTTGGGAAGTTTCCGTGGAAGGACCGTCCATTGCGCCATTCATCGGACGTAAATATCAGCATGACGAAGTCTTTTGTTACCTTTCTACTCCATGGGGAGAATATGAAAAGATTCTGACCGGATTCACCGGACGGGTGGTGGAAATATGTGCACAGCAAGGTGCTACCGTACGTAAGGGAGACGTTATCGGTTATATTCTGCGGAGCGATATCTTTGCGTAAGATTTTCATGTGAGTTAGACTATAGGTCACTTTATAAATAAGTCAGGCTGCAATCTGTGATGAGGTTGCAGCCTGACTTGTTTGTAGGCATTCAGTGTAAAAGTTATAGGAGGATTTTTATCTGTTAGAATTTCGATGGCTATCCATTGGTAAATTCGAGTGTTGAATATGGAAAATACGCATTTTATGAAAAAAATAATTCTTTGATATATCCTATTGATAACTAACAATATTCTCTTCCGATAATAATTGATTCCAAACGATGAAAGGAGACATAAAGGAGACAAAAGGGGACTGGACATTTCACGGTTGATATACCTTTGCAGAGTCATTCAAACAAAGAGAATGGCAAACAGATAACCTTTATTTTTTTAACCAATTAAACTTTAACAATTATGGGTTTAGAGTACGTAGTAACAAAAAGAGTGTTCGGTTTTGACAAGGACAAAAACGAAAAGTATGTGGCAAAATCGGTTCGTTCCGGTAAGGTGAATTTTGCAAAGATGTGTCGGAAAGTGAGTGAGCTTTGTGGTGTCCATCGTAAGGTGGTAGATTTGGTCGTCAGTGGTCTGGTGGATAAGATGGCGGAGGATATTGATGATGGAAAGAGCGTGCAGATGGGTGAGTTTGGTATCTTCACTCCTACTATCCGTGCTAAAAGTACGGATGACGAGAAAGAGGTCTCATCCAAGTCGATCGTTCAGAGAAAGATCTTATTCTATCCGGGGAAAATCTTCAAAAATATGCTGGAGGATATGAGTATTACCCGCCGTGCGGAAATTGAAACGGATTATACGGACGGAAGTAGTAATGGGGGGAATAATGGGGGTAACCCTGATTCGGGCGATGATGGCAAAGGGGAAGCACCGGACCCGGCTGCATAATTGGATTGGGCTTTGTATGAAAGCAAGTTTTTAATTAGTGAATGCACAGAGAATCGATTCTTAATCGGTAATCTGTGCATTTTTTTTATATAATTTTCTGCTTTTATACTTCTCAAACTTGCAAAATCGTTTCAATCGTTTCACAGAACCTTTCAGAGCTTGTCTTTTCTCCTGAAAGTATGGTTTGATTTGTTTTCTAACTTCTATATTTGTCAACAGAAACGAACGACAATGAAACATGGTATCTATATATTGGCTATTCTTATGGTTTTATTAAGCCTTTCAGAAAGTGGGTATGCTGCGGTACCATTTTTTACTGTTGTAAATGATACAATCCGCCGGGTGGTGATATATTTCGATGCGAATAAGACGAATGTGGATCCTTGTTATAAGGGTAATAATCAAGCAATTATTGCATTGGATTCCTTGTTGTCCGGAAACTTGGATACGAAAAATATAACATCGTTAAATGTAGTGAGTTTTGTTTCTCCTGATGGTGATGAGTCTTATAATAAAAGTTTGGTTACTAAGAGAAATGACTCGATAAAGGAATTCCTGCGGCGATATGAATTAGTTAATAATGTTGATAAGATTCATTTTTGTTCAAAGGGAGAGGATTGGTTGGAGTTTCGTAAGTTGGTGGCATCTGACACCAACTTACCCGACCGGGAAGAAGTGCTGATGTTGATCGACTATCATAAGGATGATATCACCAAAAGAAAGCAACTGTTGCGAAAGCTAAATCGGGGAGCCGCCTACCGATATATGGTTCGCAATATATTTCCGGAATTGAGGCGGTCTGTTATAATGATTGTCGGGGAAACCACGATAATAGATAGAGAGGCTTTTGAACCGGTATCTTCTGTCTCCGGGTTGTTTGTTTCGAATCAGGAAGAGGCGCTTCCGAAGAATCAACCTGATAAGCCTGTGGGAGAAAGTGAAGAAAAACAGACCTGTGAGGTCGATGTGTCGGAGGCAGAAGAGCCGGTGAAAAGCAAAACAGTGCTTGCGGTAAAGAACAATCTATTATATGATTTGGCATTGGCGCCGAATATAGAAGTAGAAATTCCGATAGGTAAGAGGTGGTCTTTGAATACTGAATATAAATGTCCGTGGTGGCTGAATAGTAAACACGATTTCTGTTATCAGCTCCTTTCTGGAGGGATGGAAGGACGTTGTTGGCTGGGAAACCGGCAGAAACGCAACCGATTGACCGGACATTTTATTGGACTTTATGCTGAAGGTGGAATATACGATTTCCAGTTACGTGGAGATGGATATCAGGGTAAGTATTATGGAGCTGCTGGAGTGACTTATGGATATGCAAAGCAATTAGCACAGCACTTTTCCCTTGAATTCAGTCTTGGCATAGGATATTTGACAACAGAATATAAGAAATATACTCCTTATGAGGGGGATATTATATGGACAAATAGTGGGCGTTATAACTTTATTGGTCCTACCAAAGCAAAAGTTTCTTTGGTATGGTTGATAACAACAAAGAGATAGGAGGGCGTTATGCGAAATGCAAGATTCATACTTCTTGTGCTTCTGTCCTCGCTACTGGTGCTAAACGGGTGTAGCCGTCGCGATATATTGGATGATTATCCTGTAAGTGGAGTAGAAATATCATTAAACTGGGATGGAGTAACAGATAAATTACCAGAAGGTATTCGGGTTATATTTTATCCAAAGGATGGTGAAGGTAAAAAGGTAGATAGGTACCTTTCGGTACGAGGTGGAGAAATGAAAGTTCCTCCGGGACGATATTCGGTTGTAGCTTACAACTATAATACGGAGTCCATACGTATCCGGGGAGAAGAGTCATATGAAACGATAGAAGCCTATACAGGAAACTGCAATGGTTTAGGGATTGCAGGAACGGAAAAGATGGTTTGGTCACCGGATTCACTGTATGTGCTGAATATTGATGAACTGAAAATAGATAAGAGTGAAGAGGTACTTTCTTTGGATTGGAAACTGGAATCGGTAGTGAAGAAGTATTCTTTTGCGGTAGAAGTCAAAGGTTTGGAGTACGTAACAACAATCGTAGGGGGTATTAACGGACTATCTGATTGTTACCACATTGGCAAAGGTTATGGAGCGTCTTCCTCACAACCTATCTATTTTGAGGTAAAGAAAGATGGTAATAAGGTAGTGGCGTATTTCACAGCTTTCAAGCAGGCGAAGGAAAGGTCAGTCCCAACACGAATATCAGAATCTGGAAGTGTAGCTTCCCGCAGTGTAGGCAATGTTCAGTTGATCTTGAGATTTATAAGAACGGACAATACGGTGCAAGAAGCGGCGATTGATGTTACTGAAATAATAAAGACACTTCAAGATACCGGAACAGGAGAGGATGGAAAACAAGAACCTCCACCGGAGATTGAGCTACCGCCTGATGATAAGATTGAGGTTGATAAGCCAGAGACACCATCAGGTGGTGGTATTGGCGGAGACGTTGGAGGATGGGGACCGGAGGACAATGTTGAGTTACCTGTGATTTGAAATAGATGCAATAAACAAAATAATAACAATATTATAAACTTAAAAAGTACAGTTATGAAGAAGATTTTATTGGCAGTAACAGCTGCTTTGGCAATTACGAGTTGCTCACAGAGTGAAGAGTTTGATAATGCAGGACAAAATGCGGAGATTAGTTTTGGTACTATTGTTCGTAATTCTACAAGAGCAGATATTCTGACTACTGATAATATAAAAACATTTACAGTATCGGGTTATAAAACGGAGAAAGATATGACTTCAACTACGAAACTTGTTGGTGGATTTATAGACAATCTAAAAGTTGATAAGAAAGATCCAGATGGCTGGGGATATACAGGTACTTTTTATTGGCCCTATTCAGGGAAAGTTCAATTTTTTGGAACCTCTCCTGCTCAAACTTTGAATATAACTGCTGAGGGTTATCCGACTTTTGAGTATGCTGTGAAAGATGTGGCTACTCAAGAAGACTTAGTAGCGGCTAATCTGATAAATAAGGATAGAACATCGGGTGAACTAATACTTCCTTTTCAACATTTATTGACCCAGGTTAATTTTTCCATTAAAGGTGATACTCCAGGATTTACGTATACTGTTACAAAGATTGTATTAACAGGGATGATGGATAAAGCCACATTCAAATTTGATGGTACGTCTACAGTAGGTGCTTGGCAAGGTGCAGCGACTGCTACAAGTCCTGATTTGAAATATGAATATACAGGTTCTTTTACAGTAATTCCGCAAGAAGCTGACAAAGAGATACAAACAAATTTAGAAGAAACTGGCAAAGCCTTATTTATGCTTATGCCACAAGACGCATCAGCTGTTAAGTTGACAATAAGTTATTCAGCAGTTAATGGTGAACAGAAGGGATTTTCTGGTGACAAGGACGTAACTCTTACAGGTACTTGGACCATGGGGCATAGTATTCGTTATATTCTTAAATTAACAAGCGATACTACTCCTGTGACGTTTGGACAACCAACATCTGGAGAATGGATTCCTGAAAATCCTCAGCCTGATGAAATACCAACTCCGGCTAAGTAGTAATTGCTATTAAAGTCATTTTTTCTATTCAATTCTAAAAAAGTCCTTCTAACAATATTACTTTTTGTTAGAAGGACTTTTTTCACTTTTCTTCCCATTTTTTATGGCAATATGAAATCTTTCATCTATTTTTGCTGGCAGCATAAACAAAAACAAACACAGCCAGCTTATGCCATCTATTTGTCAAGGAACTTGGGATTGTCAGATATGTCCGAAAGCAGTGAGCAATGCTATTACTCATGTGATTTATCAGCGTGGTTTTCATAAACCAGCTCAAAGGTGTGAGGAAAATTTTATCCTTTTTCTGATGAAGGGAGAAATGCTGATTAATAGTAAGGAATATGCAGGTACCATGCTCAAAGAAGGTGAATTTATACTTCAAGCTATTGATTCTACATTTGAGATGCTTGCCATGCTTGAATGTGAGTGCATTTATTATCGTTTTATTCAACCGGAATTATTTTGTGATTCTCGTTTCAATCATATAATGAAAGATGTATCACCTCCACTTATCTATTCCCCAATAAAGATAGTTCCTGAACTACAATATTTTTTGAAAGGTTCCATCACTTATTTAAAAGGAAATAAAGTCTGCCGGGATTTGTTGTCTCTCAAGCGGAAAGAACTGGCATTTGTGTTGGGGTATTATTATTCTGATTATGACCTCTCGAGTCTGGTGCATCCGCTCTCTAAGTACATAAACAGTTTCCACTACTTTGTTATTAAAAATTATAAGAAAGTAAAGACAGTAGAAGAGCTGGCTCAATTAGGTGGATATACCCTTAGCACATTTCGTCGTATTTTCAACAATGTCTTTCATGAACCAGTTTATGAATGGATGCTGGCACGCCGTAAAGAGGGCATTCTCGATGATTTGAGTAATTCTGCTTATAGTATTTCCGAGATATGCTATAAATATGGTTTTGAGTCCTTGCCGCATTTTTCTAATTTCTGTAAGAAATCTTTCGGTGCTTCTCCACGTAATTTGCGTGGACAAAACCGTTCATGATGATTGATTATTTGGAATAACCGTGATCTATTCATACATAAAGAAATCCCCTGTCGGACTAGCCGGCAGGGGATTCTGTCATTAATCAAATTAAGCTCTCGCTATCTTGAAATCTAGCAATTTCTAGTCTTTTAATTTTGCGATGATGAAGTCACGGTTCAAGCGAGCGATGTTGCTGATAGAGATGTTCTTCGGACATTCAGCCTCACAAGCACGAGTGTTGGTACAGTTACCGAATCCCAGTTCGTCCATCTTTGACAACATAGCTTTTGCACGACGCAAAGCTTCCGGTTTACCTTGCGGCAGCAAGTTCAACTGGCTAACTTTTGCAGAAACGAATAACATAGCAGAACCATTCTTACATGCAGCTACACAAGCACCACAACCGATACAAGAAGCAGCATCCATAGCTTCGTCAGCGATAGGCTTCGGAATCAGGATAGCGTTAGCATCCTGCGGAGCACCTGTACGTACGCTCACGTAACCACCAGCCTGCATAATCTTGTCATAAGCAGTACGGTCTACCATCAAGTCCTTGATTACAGGGAAACCGGCCGAACGCCAAGGTTCAACAGTAATCGTATCACCATCCTGGAAACGACGCATATAGATCTGACAAGTAGTAGCACCTGTTGCAGGACCGTGCGGGTGTCCGTTGATGTAAAGAGAACACATACCGCAGATACCTTCGCGGCAGTCATGATCGAATACTACCGGTTCTTTTCTTTCGCTGATGAGCTGTTCGTTCAGAATATCCAGCATTTCGAGGAAGGAAGTATCGCCGGGGATATCTTTCATTTGGTAGGTTTCAAAAGCACCTTTAGCTTTCGGACCAGCTTGGCGCCATACCTTCAGTGTAAATGATATATTTTTATCCATTTTCTTCTAATTCTTTTAAATGTTTAACTTCACCGATTAGCTCTTGTAGTTACGAGTCTGAACCTTGATAGCTTCGTATACCAGCGGTTCTTTGTGCAATACCGGAGCCTTTTCATCATCACCTTGATATTCCCAGCATGCTACATAGAAGAAGTTTTCGTCATCACGTTTAGCTTCTCCTTCTTCAGTCTGGTATTCTTCACGGAAGTGACCACCACAACTTTCGTTACGGTTCAATGCATCGTAAGCAACAAGCTCACCCATTGTGATGAAGTCGTACAGACGGATTGCTTTGTCAAGCTCTACGTTCATGCCTTCTTTAGAACCGGGGATAAACAGATTCGTTTCGAATTCCTTGCGGATTTCTTTCAGTTCGGCGATACCTTTCTTCAGGCCTTCTGCCGTACGTCCCATACCTACATATTCCCACATAACATGACCCAGTTTCTTGTGGATAGAATCAACAGATTCTTTACCCTGGATGCTCATGAACTTGTCGATCTTAGCTTGAACTGCCTTTTCTGCTTCTGCAAACTCAGGAAGATCAGTAGAGAAACGAGGAACAGTGATTTGATCTGCCAGATAATTCTGGATTGTATAAGGCAATACGAAGTAACCGTCAGCCAAACCTTGCATCAATGCAGAAGCACCGAGGCGGTTTGCACCGTGGTCGGAGAAGTTACATTCACCGATAGCGAACAGACCCTTGATAGTGGTTTGCAGTTCGTAGTCTACCCAGATACCACCCATTGTATAGTGGATAGCCGGATAAATCATCATCGGATTATAATATTTTACGCCATTGATTTCTTTTGCCAGTTCTCCCGGATTAACGTCAGTGATTTCTTCATACATATCGAAGAGGTTACCATAACGTTGGAGAACGATGTCGATACCCAAACGGTTGATAGCTTCAGAGAAGTCGAGGAATACGGCCAAACCTGTGTTGTTTACACCGAAACCAGCGTCGCAACGTTCTTTAGCGGCACGGCTGGCAACGTCACGCGGAACCAGGTTACCGAATGCCGGATAGCGGCGTTCCAAGTAATAGTCGCGGTCTTCTTCAGGAATATCACTTCCTTTGATTTCGCCTTTCTGAAGTTTCACAGCATCTTCTTTCTTCTTCGGAACCCAGATACGACCGTCGTTACGGAGAGATTCAGACATCAAAGTCAGTTTAGACTGCTTGTCACCGTGTACCGGAATACAAGTCGGGTGAATCTGAACGTAAGCGGGGTTAGCGAATACAGCACCCTTGCGGTAGCAAGAGATAGCAGCTGTACAGTTACATCCCATAGCGTTGGTAGACAGGAAGTAAGCATTGCCATAACCACCGGTAGCGATAACTACAGCGTGAGCGGCAAAGCGTTCCAGTTCACCTGTTACAAGATTTTTAGCGATGATACCGCGGGCACGTCCGTCAACGATTACCACGTCTTGCATTTCATAACGAGTGTACAGTTTTACAGTACCTACGTTTACCTGACGGCTCAATGCAGAGTAAGCACCCAGCAACAACTGCTGACCAGTCTGGCCTTTAGCGTAGAAAGTACGGGATACCTGTGCACCACCGAAAGAGCGGTTGTCCAGTGTGCCACCATATTCGCGAGCGAAAGGAACACCTTGTGCCACACATTGGTCGATGATAGCGTTAGATACTTCAGCCAGACGATATACGTTAGCTTCACGGGCACGATAGTCACCACCTTTTACAGTATCGTAGAACAAACGGTAAACGGAGTCACCGTCATTTTGATAATTCTTTGCAGCATTGATACCACCCTGTGCAGCGATAGAGTGCGCACGACGGGGAGAATCCTGAATACAGAAATTGAATACTCTGAAACCCATTTCACCGAGTGAAGCAGCGGCAGAAGCACCTGCCAGACCCGTACCCACAACGATGATGTCCAAACGGCGTTTATTAGCGGGGTTCACCAATTTCTGGTGAGCTTTATAGTTGGTCCATTTCTCAGCCACCGGGCCTTCTGGAATTTTTGAATCTATCTTGATCATAATATTATTTACAATTTAATCATTTACAATTTACTATTTAGCAAGCACCGCCACAAATCAGTGTTTTCACGAAGAATACCACTACTACCAGTGCGAAACCGAGTACAACAATCGTAGAATAGATGTTAGAAATACATTTCCAACGATTGATCCATACTTTGTTGTTCCATCCCAGTGATTGCATTGAACTCCAGAAACCGTGAGTCAGGTGGAACCACAAAGCAAACAGCCAAACGAGGTAAAGAACTACGTAAACCGGGCTAGAGAAAGTCTGCTGGATGTGATAAGCACCGTTAGCGGCATAAGCCAGCGTCAGTGTATCAGCGTGCATGCCCATGTTGTGCATCAGTTCCGGCAACTGCATTTTTGCCCAGAAGTTGAAGAGGTGCAAACCAAGACCTACGATAACGATAAGACCCAGCACCAACATGTTTTGAGATGCCCATTCTACAGTTTTCGGTTTGTCTGTCACTGCATAGCGTTCGCTACCACGCGCTTTGCGATTCTGCATTGTCAGCCAGAATGCGTAGATAATGTGAATTACGAAAAGAGCAGCCAGTCCTGCGGTAGCCACTAATGCATACCAGTTTGCTCCCAGGAACTCACAAATCATGTTGTAACCATCAGCCGAGATGATCGCAACCAAGTTCATCGCCATGTGAAATGTTAGAAACAGGACAAGGGCGATACCGGTAACGCTCATCACCACTTTCCTTCCTA
>OGPH01002523.1_pt1 | contig 10354 bp, 9 predicted proteins | sample 1552891 | NCBI WGS metagenome assembly OGPH01 (sample SAMEA2580272, study PRJEB22360) | human gut metagenome | biome: human gut; feature: human-associated habitat; material: faeces | place: Denmark | collected 2008/2010 | reverse complement strand
TTAGTACGACTGGGCAGTTACAAGCCCATGACCTTTAGGTCGTGGGTAGTTGACAGGTTTGGATATTAATATCAGAGAGTGCGGATAAATCTACATCAAGAGCAATTGTAGTATGATGATGCCGGAAGATGATGAAATTCTCAAGAATGGTACTGTAGATTTTGTTTCCATCAGTTATTATTCCAGCAACTGCGTCAGTGTCACCCAAAAAGGGGAAATTACTGCGGCAAATGGAGGAGAAAATATTAAGAATCCATATCTTGAAACTTCTGCATGGGGATGGCAGATTGATGTTTTACTGGTACAAAAAAGTCATGGAATCCTGCGGAGAAAAATTATAAAAAGATTCAGACAGAAAGCCCTTTTGGAGAATAATATTTTTTCAAAAGGATTTTTGATATATATGGATAATTCCTGATGAAAATCTATGTTAAACCATGTATAATAGGATTTGTGGATAATAAAAAATAAAAATGGATGAGGAATGAAAATGGAGGGAAATTTAACAAAAGGTCCTATTTTAAAAACGCTGACGAAACTTGCGGTTCCGATCATGGCGTCATCGTTTCTGGGGACTTTGTACAACATAACGGACATGGCCTGGATTGGTCTGCTTGGTTCGAAGGCAGTTGCAGGTGTAGGTGTTGGAGGTATGTTTACCTGGCTTTCGCAGGGACTTGCAGCTATGGCTAGAATGGGTGGACAGGTGCATGTGGCACAGTGTATCGGACGTGGAGACAGAGAAAGGGCACACGGATTTGCACAGGCGGCAGTACAGCTTGCTGCATTTATGGGAATGGCATATGCAATTCTTTCGCTGCTTTTTACCAGACAGATGGTAGGATTTTTTCAGCTTGCAGATGCACAGGCTCATGCGGCGGCAATGTCATATACGAGGATTGCCTGTGGGCTGATCGTATTTTCTTTTATGACGCTGACACTGACTGGACTTTATACGGCACAGGGAGATTCAAAGACACCTTTTATAGCGAATCTTGTCGGCTTGGCCACAAATATGGTTCTGGATCCTGTGTTGATTCTTGGAGTGGGAATGTTTCCGAAGCTTGGTGTTGTCGGGGCTGCAATTGCGACAGTGACAGCACAGGTGATCGTTATGAGTATCATGATAGTCGGAATTGTCATACAAAAGAAAGAAAATGTACTAAAAGGAACTAGGCTTTTGGCAAAAATCCCGCGGGAATATCTGCAGGGAATCTGTAAGATCGGAATTCCGACAGCAATACAGGGAATGGCATATTGTGCAATCTCCATGGTGCTGACACGTATGATCTCCTGGTATGGTGCAGAAGCTGTTGCAACGCAGAGAGTCGGAGGTCAGATTGAATCGATATCATGGAATACTGCAGACGGTTTTGCAGCGGCATTAAATGCCTTTATCGCACAGAACTATGGTGCGGGCAAAAATGACCGTGTCAAAAAAGGATATAAGGCTTCTTTGTGGACGGTTGGTATCTGGGGACTGCTGATCTCAGCTGTATTTATATGTATTCCGGAACCGATTGCCAGAATCTTTTTTCATGAACCCAAAGCAATCGCAACATCAGTTGAATATCTGATCATCATAGGTTTCAGTGAAGCTTTTATGTGTGTGGAACTGACGACAGTCGGTGCATTATCAGGGCTCGGCAGAACCCGACTTTGCAGTATCATCAGTATAGCTTTTACCAGTGCAAGAATTCCGCTGTCGATCATTCTTGGAGGTATTATGGGTCTGGATGGAATATGGTGGGCTATTTCTTCAACCTCAATTGTAAAGGGAATTATTTTTACCTGTACATTTTTATGGCTCACAAGAAAACGACCTTCGCAGACGTAATGTTTGCGGAGGTTTTTCTTTTCTCAAATTTTAAGGCATCGGGCTGTGCCCGGAAGGGCATGGCCTTTTTTTATATCCCAAAACAGGTTGCAGATTCGAAAAAGCTTCCTTTTTAACAGGTAGATGCCGGAAAGGAAGCATATCAAGATGCAGGGAAGAGGCAGGCATTATGCCAGATATCCATGATTTTCGATTTGTCACAAATCAAATCAACAAAAACGACAAATCGGAGAAATAATCATGGAAGAAAGAAAATACACATTTTACGACAGATATCAGAAAGTGAAATACGCTAATATTACTGTAGAGGAGCTGGAAGTTCTTAATATTTCTTATAATAAGGAACATTATATGTTTAATCAGCAGCATCAGAGAAATAATACAGTATTATTTTGTGGATTAGAGTCAGAAAACGGTTGTGCGACAGACTTTATCGCAGACAGTGGACGTGACATTGCATCGGATATCACAACTGAGATCTTTTTCAAAGAACTCTTCAGTGATCTGACAGAGAAAGAAAAGAAGATTGTGAGCGATTATTTTATCATGGGGAAACAGGTCAAGAAAATAGCAGAAGAACTGGGCATCAGCACACGTCAGGTGAGTAGAGACAAGAACAGTGCTTTGGCAAAAATGTTAAAGAGGATGAAAGCAGCTGGATATGAATCATATGCTGAGGCGTCAGGTGCATTTCATCAGGAAAGCGATTATATTCCAACACAGATGGAAACACAGAATTCAATCATGAAAAAAAGAACTGGGGAAGTGAGAGTGCCATCGGATAACAAGGCAAAAAATTAGATGGATTAACTATCAGTTGTGGGTAAATAAAGTTGTAGAAACAACTGCATACTATAAAGGATAAAATCTATGAGTAAAAAAGTCTGCATAGAAATTAAGCAGTTGCTGAATAAAGTTGTAAAACTTGTTTCTCATGGAAATACATCTCCTTTCTGTTGATAAGGCTATTATAAAGTGTGAAACAAAATAAAAGTTTGCAAAAAGTCAATCCTTGAAATTTAAATATCAGTTGTGTTAATAAAGTTGTGGAAACAACTGCATATTATAAAGGATAATATCTGCTAGTAAAAAAGTCTGCATAAAAGTTAAGTAGTTGTTGAACAAAGTTGTGGAATTTGTTTCTCATAGAAGTTCATCTCCTTTCTGTTGACAAGGTCATTATAAAATGTGAAATGAAATATTACTTGCCAAATAAATATAAAAGGTGGACAAATTTTGCAAACAAGAAGGAAGAGCTGATAAATATGACTGATCAACTCTTCCCTTTTTATACTTTATATGTTTTTACGATACTCGGATGGAGATATACCTTTCGTTCTTTGAAAGATTCGGCTGAAATATAAAGGATTATCATATCCTATTATCTGTGCAATCTCTTTAATGTTATATTGTTTATTTTGTAGTAGTGTTTCAGCATTATTAATTCTTTTTTGCAAAATAAACTGTTTTGGCGTAGTTCCGGTATACATTTTGAAATTGCGTATGAACCAGTTTGTGCTGACGTGGTTTTGTTTAGCATAGGCATCAACATTAATTGCTTCATTGTAGTGTTCACTAAAATAAACAATGGCTTTGTCTATTTCTTCTGCTATCTGGGATGTGTCTGTTATAATCGTTTGCTCAAAATGACGCTGTAATCTAATAAAAATCTGTCTTAAATACATTTCGAGCATTTCGGAATAACCAGATTTACACATCTGTAACTCTTTTATCATAACCGAAAAAAGATTTTTATATTCAGGATCAGAACCACAATAAAAGACACGCTTATCTTTGGTTATGCCATACGAACGAAGTAGATTTGTGACACTGCTTCCGGTAAAGTGAACCCAATATACTTCAGTGTGATCTTTGGCATAATAGACATATTTTTGAGGTTCTTTGGGGCGATATAAAACCATATGACCAGCATGTACAATGGTATCAGTACCATCCTTATCAAAATAAAAATGAGCTTTCCCGGAAGCAACGTATAATAATTGAAAGTCAACTCTGCCACGGGGTCTCCATGTAGGAAGTTTTTGTTTGGTATATAACTTATAAGTTCCGCACATTGTTACAACAAGTGGATTTGATTTATCCTTTCTGTCTATATGCGAATCATTTAGATATACATTGTTTGTGTACATTGCTACCTCCGTATATGAAATAATTAGAAACTGTCTGAAAATTAAACAAAAATGATAGATTTAGTTTGATTTTAACACAAATTTCATAATAAGTCCATTTCTAATGATGGATAACAACGAAAAATAAAAAGTAAAAAGGTTATTTTGTGTATGTTTTGTTCCATTTATGATATTTATTCTGACGTAAAATTTTTATATAATTTTTGTAAAATTATATAAAAGTTGTGGAAACTAAATAAAGTTGTTGAAAGGAGAAGTTTCACATGGAAGAGAAAAGATACCTTAAATGGTATAACAAAGTAGGTTATGGTTCGGGAGATTTGGCAGGAAATGTTGTGTATGCATTCTTGTCATCATTCGTAATGTTGTATTTGACAAATACAGTAGGTTTAAATCCGGGTATTATCGGAACATTAATCATGGTATCAAAGTTATTTGACGGAATCAGCGATATGTTCTTTGGAACTATGATTGATAAAACAAAAAGCAAACTTTGCAATACCGGACAGTCTTGGAACAACAGCTCAGTACGCATGGTTCTTTATCGCATATACACTGTTAAATGCGGTATTCTTTACTGCAAATAATATTGCATATGCATCATTGGTTACATTTTGTACAAAAAACAGCAGAGAACGTGTAGAGATGGGATCATGGCGTTTTATCTTTGCATTTTCAACAAGCTTACTTATTCAGTCTGTTACAGTTCAGTTTGTAAGAGCAGCAGGCGGTGGAGCAGCTGCCTGGAGAACAGTTGCTGTAGTATATGCTATCATTGGATTGATCGTAAATACGATTTCCGTATTTTCAATCAAGGAGCTTCCGGAAGAAGAATTGAAAGCAGGTAAGGATCACACGGAAGAAAAGTATGGTCTGGTAGAGGCAGCAAAACTTTTATTTTCCAATAAATATTATCTTATGATCTGTGCTACTTATATTTGTCAGCAGATTTATTCAGCTATGTTAAATATGGGAATTTATTACATGATTTACATACTGAAAAATGAAGATTTATATTCTGTATTTTCATGGGCAATCAATATTCCTGTCATCATTGCAATGTGTATCACACCTATGCTGGTAGAAAAGATGAAAGGTTTATATAGAATGAACCTTGCAGGTTATATTCTCGGAACAGCAGGACGTGTAGGAGTGATTTTTGCCGGCTATATGGGAAGTGTTCCGCTTATGCTTGCATTTACAGCAGTTGCAGCGCTTGGAATGGCACCATGGCAGGGGGATATGGGAGCCGTAGTTGCAAGCTGTTCAGAATATACATACCTTACAAAACATAAACACATTGATGGAACAATGTATTCCTGTACTTCTTTTGGAACAAAGATCGGAGGAGGAATCGGAGTTGCTCTTTGCGGATGGTTACTTGATGCAAGTGGATTTGTGAAAGAAGCAACAATCCAGCCGGAATCCTGCCTGAACATGCTGCATGTTATGTATTTGTGGATTCCAATGGTATTGTCATTGATCATTACATTTATCATGTCAAGAATGAATATAGAAGATGCTAATAAAAAGCTTAGAAAACAGTTGGAGGAGTGCTAAAATGGAATACAAGGGTATGAAAGAGGATGAACGTTTAATTTCAGTTACACCAAGCAAAAGACAGATTGCTTATCAGAATATGGAGTATTTCTGCTTCATCCATTTTACAGTAAATACTTTTACAGGAAGTGAGTGGGGATTAGGCGATGAACCGGAATCTATCTTCAATCCTGAAGAGTTAGATGCTCGCCAGTGGGCAAAGACAGCTGCTGAAGGTGGAATGAAGGGATTAATATTGACTTGTAAACATCATGATGGCTTTTGCTTATGGCCAAGCAAGTATACAGAACATAGTATTAAAAATTCACCTTATAAGAACGGAAAAGGTGATATCGTTCGTGAAACAGTAGAGGCATGTAAAGAATATGGTCTGAAGTTTGGAGTTTATCTTTCACCATGGGACAGAAACAATGAATCTTATGGAAAAGGCAAAGAATACGATGACTACTATGTAAATCAGCTTACAGAACTTCTGACAAATTACGGGGACATATTTGTAATCTGGCTTGACGGAGCCTGTGGCGAAGGCAGCAATGGAAAGAAACAGGTTTATGACTGGCAGAGATATTATGAAGTAATGCGTAAACTCCAGCCAAACGCCGTGATCTCAATTTCAGGTCCAGATATCCGCTGGTGTGGAAACGAAGCCGGACAGGTTCGTCCAAGTGAGTGGAGTGTCGTTGCCACAGATATGACAGATCCGGCGATTACAGCACAGCTCAGCCAGCAGGAAGATAATGAAGAATTCAGAAACCGTCCGTTAGATGAAACACAGGCAGATCTGGGAAGCCGTGAATGTCTGCGTAATGAAGAAAAATTAGCATATTATCCGGCAGAAACAGATGTTTCTATCCGTCCAGGCTGGTTCTATCATGAGGAAGAAGATGATCAGGTTCGTTCATTCGAAAACCTGAAAGAAATTTATTTATCTTCAGTTGGTGGAAATACAACACTTCTGTTGAATCTTCCTCCAATGAAAAATGGAAAACTTCATCAGACAGATGTTAATAATGTAAAAATGCTTGGAGATTTTATAAGAAGCACTTTTAAAGACAATTTGGCAGACATCGCTGAAATTACAACAGTTCCGGAAAAGGATGCGGAAGGTAAAAATGCAGATCTCTTAAGAGTAGATGATTATGAGAATGTGTTCAGAAATAAAGCCGGGGACAGAGAATTGACAATTCATCTGCAGTGGACAGAGAAAAAGAAATTATCTTATCTTGTATTAAAAGAGGCAATTCCTTTCAGTCAGCGAGTGGAGAAGTTTTCTGTATGGTATGCGGCAGAAGATGGAAGAAAAGAAAAAATGGTGGATGCTACCACAATTGGTTATAAGAAGATCATCGATTTGCAGGGCGTAGAAACAGATGCAATTGAAATTCGTATTGAAGATTCAAGAGTTGCTCCTGTAATCTCATTTGTAGGTGTATACTAAAATAGAACAAGAAATTTTTAACGAACAAATCCCAAAAATCTTTTTTGGGGATTTGTTTGGAAAGGAAGGAAAAATATGAATGCTGATATGAAATGGTTGGATAATCCGGAAGTATTTAAGGTGAATCAATTAGCTCCGCATAGTGATCATTCCTACTATTCGGATTATTCGGACATGAAAAAAGAGAAAAACCCGTTATTTCAGTCATTAAATGGGCAGTGGGAGTTTTCTTATAGTAAAAATGTAAAAAGCAGACCAGTTAATTTTTATGAGGAAACATTTGATGCATCAGGATTCGATAAAATTATGGTTCCGGGACATATTGAACTGGCTGGATATGATAAGATCCGCTACATTAACACCATGTATCCGTGGGAAGGAAAAGAGTACCACAGAGGAGCTTACAGCATGGAGGCGACCGGAGCAGAAAAAGGAATGTTTTCAGAAGCAGAGTACAATCCGGTAGGTTCCTACATCAAATACTTTGACCTGGATAAGAGCATGTGTGGGAAAAGAATCCATATTTGTTTTGAAGGTGTAGAAGAAGCGATGTATCTGTGGCTGAATGGTCAGTTTGTGGGCTATGCAGAAGATAGTTTTACGCCTTCTGAGTTTGACCTGACACCTTATATAAAAGAAAAGGGAAATGTGCTGGCAGTTCAGGTTCACAAGATGAGCACAGCAGCATTTTTAGAGGACCAAGACTTTTTCCGCTTTTTTGGAATCTTTAGAAATGTTACTTTGAAAGCGATACCGGATGTACATATGGATGATGTATGGTTTCAACCTGTGTTGAATCAGGATAATGTAAGTGGAAGCGTATCTGTCAGCATGAAAGTATCTGCACCGGATGCTCAGAGTATCACTGCTAATTTTATTTTAAAAGACAGGGAAGAAAATCTGTTAGTAGAAAAATCTGTACAGTTAAAGAAAGAAAATGACCAATTAGAAGGTACGATTTGTACTGATCTAGAAACTGTTAAACTGTGGGATAATCATGATCCTTATTTATATCATGCGTATGTAGAGCTTAAGGCGGAAGATGGAAGTCTAGTAGAAGTAATCCCTTACGATATTGGTTTCAGAAGAATTGAGATTATTGATAAGATTATTTATTTAAATGGAAAACGCCTGGTTATTACAGGAGTAAACCGTCATGAGTGGAATCCAGAAACAGGAAGATGCATTGGATTAGAAGATATGCGAGCAGATATCGCATGTATGCTCAGAAATAATATTAATTCGGTACGCACCTGTCATTATCCGGATCAGATACCGTGGTATTATATGTGCGACAATGCAGGAATTTACGTGATGGCAGAAACAAATCTGGAAAGTCATGGATCCTTCCAGAAATTAGAGGCAATCGAACCATCCTGCAATGTGCCGGGATCTTTCCCACAGTGGAAAGAGGCTGTACTTGATCGTGCAAGAAACAATTTTGAAACATTTAAAAACCATACATCCGTTTTATTCTGGTCTTTAGGAAATGAATCTTATGCGGGTGATGACATTGAAGCAATGAACGTTTATTTTGCTGAAAAGGAAGATGGAAGATTAGTTCATTATGAAAGTTCTTATTACAATAGGGCATATGAGGATACGATTTCTGACATGGAAACAAGAATGTATGCAAAGCCGGAGGATGTAGAGGAGTATTTGAATAACAATCCGAAGAAACCTTATATATTATGTGAGTTTATGCATGACATGGGTAATTCCATGGGAGGTCTGGGATCTTATATGAAGCTGATTGATAAATATGATATGTATCAGGGTGGATTTATATGGGATTTTATCGATCAGGCAATTCTTGTAAAAGATCCGGTGACAGGAAAAGAAGTTTTACGCTATGGCGGAGACTTTGACGATAAACCTTCAGACTATGAATTCTCAGCAAATGGAATCGTATTTGCTGACAGAAAAGAGAAACCGGCAATGCAGGAAGTGAGGTATTACTATGGCTTATACAGATAAATTAAGAGTGGTCTATGGTGACTATACACTTGGTGTACATGGTGAGGGATTTGATTATATTTTTTCCTATGCACAAGGCGGACTGGAATCTATCGTTAAAAATGGATATGAGTGGCTGTACCGTTGCCCAAAACCTACTTTCTGGAGAGCGCTGACAGACAACGACAGAGGAAGCAAGTTCCATATCAAAAGCGGAAGCTGGCTTTCAGCAGATATGTTTATTGACTGCAAGGAAACACAGGTTATCATGGATGGAGAAGTGCAGAAACCATATGCACCGGACAATAACAGCTTCGGTGGGGATGTTTTTGCTGATGAGATTATTGTAAAATATACTTATGAGACAATATCCAATCCGTCAACAACGGTACTTGTGACATATACGGTTAATGCATCCGGAAAAATCCAGGTGGATGTACATTATAATGGAGTTAAAGCACTGCCTGAGCTTCCGGTATTTGGAATGCGTTTTATCATGCCAACACTTGCAGATAAATATATCTATAAAGGATTATCAGGGGAGACATATCCGGATCGAAAAGCAGGTGCCCAAAAAGGTATTTATGAAGTGACGGATTTGAGCCTGACACCTTACCTTGTCCCACAGGAATGTGGAATGAGAATGGATACAGAGTGGCTTGAAATTAGCAGACATACAAGTCTTGACAATAGTAGAACAGATCAGTCACCACAGACACTTCGTATTGAGAAGGAAGACAAGGAATTTGCTTTTTCATGCCTTCCTTATACAGCATCTGAAATTGAAAATGCTCTGCATCATGAGGAATTACCTCCAGCAAGAAGAACAGTTTTATGCGTATACGGAGCAGTCAGAGGAGTCGGAGGTATCGACAGCTGGCAAAGTGATGTGGAAGACGAATATCATATCAGTGCGGAAGAAGACATCAGATATTCATTTACCATTTGTTAGTTGCAATGAAGATACACGGGATGTATCGATAAATATTGAACTAGGGGAGTAAAAAATATAGAGCAGCTCAAGATTAGTGAATAGTTTTTAATATGATGTTTGTGTTTGCATAATTTGTTCTTACAACAACTATTTTCACATAGGAAGGATAAGGATGCTGTATCATACGATGCAGTGTCCTTTTTCTAAATGGGCAGATAAAAATGGGACAATATGACAAAATAAAAGCTAAGAAAAAGGAGTTGGTTCTAAATGTTGTTAGTATATGAAAATAGAGATAAAGGAATATCGGTAGAGTGGAAAAGAGCAGTGCACATGCCACCACATTTACATGAAGCCATAGAGATTGTATATGTGACAAATGGTAATATTGCACTTGGAGTGGGGTTAGAGCTATATGATATGAATAAAGGCGACTTCGCAATCGTGTTTCCAAATGTAATACATCATTATCAAGTCTT
>OGPH01002521.1_pt1 | contig 10363 bp, 8 predicted proteins | sample 1552891 | NCBI WGS metagenome assembly OGPH01 (sample SAMEA2580272, study PRJEB22360) | human gut metagenome | biome: human gut; feature: human-associated habitat; material: faeces | place: Denmark | collected 2008/2010 | reverse complement strand
GCGCGCACGGCGGAATGAAGGATTATTTGGAGGAAGCTAAGTGAAGACGTATTACGCGAAGCCCAACGAAGTTGAGCGCGAATGGCTTCTCATCGACGCTGAGGACCAGGTTCTTGGTCGCGTCGCTTCGAAGGCCGCTCATATTCTCAAGGGTAAGCACAAGCCCACCTACACGCCTCACGTTGACACCGGCGACTTCGTCGTAATCATCAACGCTGACAAGATCAAGATCTCTGGCGTTAAGGCTACCAGCAAGGAATACTATCGTCACAGCGGTTATCCCGGCGGCCTGAAGTGCGAAACCTTCCAGGAGGCCATGCAGAAGCATCCCGAGCGCGTTATCGAGCACGCAGTAAAGGGCATGCTCCCCAAGAACACGCTCGGTCGTGCAATGGGCATGAAGCTCAAGGTTTACGCTGGCGCAGAGCATCCGCATGCAGCGCAGCAGCCCCGCGAGATCAAGATGGAGGATAACTAATGGCAGGCGAAGCAATGTATTACGGCACCGGCCGTCGCAAGAACGCTGTTGCTCGCGTTCGCATCGTTCCCGGTACTGGCAAGGTAACCGTTAACGGTCGCGAAGGTGTTGAGTTCTTCGGCCGTCAGGCTCTTCTCGACTACGCAACCACTCCGTTCGTTGTTACCGACACTCAGGGTCACTTCGACGTAATCGCTCGCTGCAATGGCGGCGGCGTTTCCGGCCAGGCCGGCGCTATCCGCCACGGCGTGGCCCGCGCCCTGCTCCAGTATGACAGCGAGAACCTGCGCTCCATGCTGAAGAAGGCTGGCTTCCTCACCCGCGACCCTCGTATGAAGGAGCGGAAGAAGTACGGCCTCAAGGCCGCCCGTCGCGCTCCCCAGTTCTCCAAGCGCTAAACATTTCCTGTTTGCGCTGTGGGGAAAGCGCCCTGCGGTTTCTTCGCAATGGAAAGCCCCCGGTATGGGGGCTTTTTTGCTGCCCTTTTTTGACAAAATCCCCCCTATTATTATATTAGTATACGAAAAACTTGGCGAAAAGCGGCCTCTACCACCTGTGGTAGGGGCTGTTCCACTTTTCCACAAAAAGGGACGCTTTCTGCGAAAAACTACCCGAACGGTGGGTTTTCCGGCACCTCTCCCCCACCAGGCAGGGATTTTCCTGAGAAAATAGGGAGGACGCTGCCTTTTTGAAAAAAATTTTTGATCCTTTGCGGGGGCCTTCTGCATTAACATGCAAAAAACAGAAAGGATGTTCGATGCGAAAAGGGAAACTGGACCTTCCCCAGGGCAACTCTGGGAACGGGAGGGCGGAAAGCCCGGAATTTGGGCGTTTTTCCACCCGGTTTCTCTGTATGGGAACTTAGGGTTTTATACACCTAGTTTACAAAAAATCCCCGGGATTCCTGGATTTTCTCCGGGTAAATTTTCATAATTATTCATTATTTTTTCATTTTAGAGGGCCTTTGCAGGAAAGGAAGACCGGGTTTTGATGTATTTTGCACAGCCCCTGTGCGGCGGTTTTTGCCGGAAAACGGGAAATGAGAGGGGAAAAGCTCCCTGGAAGGGGATTATGTCAAGGAATGTTTCATTCAGATTTGGATAAAATAACCAAAAAACTGCGGGTGGAATTTTTGACAGGGTGTGGATTTTCTACTATACTAGCCCACGGATACCGCCTAAAAGGCGGTGAAAGGAGCATTCGTATGCACGGAAGACACATGAAAAAAGCGTCCAAGCTCTTCGCCATTCGGGGGGCAGCCGCGCTCATCCTGGTCCTCGCGCTCAGTGTATCCTCAATTGCGACTGTAACGGCAACCACGGTCTCCGCCAATGTGATCGACGGGGGCCAGTCCTATACGTTCAGCATGGTCAGCACGGACCTGGATGAAATCCTGTTCCAGGCGCAGGCCCAGGGCATGGAGCCCTTGGGCCCGCTGGATGTGGCCGAGCGGGTGGAGGGCACCACTACGGTGGTGGTGCGCCGGGGCGTGGAACTGACGGTGGCCGAGGCCGGCCGGAAGACCCACCTCACCGCCTATGAGGGCGACACGGTGGAGCAGGCCCTGCTGGAGAACAGCATTGTCCTGAAGGACGAGGACCAGGTCTCTCCCAGCCGGGACGCGGTGCTGGAAGGGGACACCCAGGTGGAGATCCGCCGCTCCTGCCAGGTGGTCATTTACGCCGACGGGAAGACCCAGACGGTGACCCGCACCGGCGGTACGGTGGAGGATGCCCTGCAAGAGGCGGGCGTCACCGTGGGGCAGGACGATACCCTGAACTATGAAAAAGACGAGCCCTTGTTCGATAAAATGCACATCCGGGTGACCCGGATGATGAAGGTGAACATCACCGCCGACGGCCAGACCCAGGAGTATGAAACCTCTGCCCAGACCGTGGAGGCCGCCCTGAAGAAGTGCGGCGTCCAGCTGGGAGAGAAAGACCGGGTGCAGCCAGAGCTCACCGAGAAGGTGAAGGACGGCATGGCGATCACGGTCCAGCGGGTGGAAGTGAAAGAGGAGAAGAAGACTGAGGAGGTCGCCTTTGAGACCGAGTACCAAGATACCTCTTCCCTCTATGTGGGCGAGACCCAGGTGAAGACCGCGGGTGTGAAGGGCGAGAAAGAGGTCACCTACCAAGTTACCTATGTGGACGGCCAAGAGGAGAGCCGGGAGGCTGTCTCGGAAGAGGTGACGAAGGAGCCGGTCCCTGAAGTGGTTCTGCGGGGCACTCTGGAGAAAGAGGAAGAGCCCTCTACAGACACCTCCGCCCCCGATGTGAGCGGCGGCAACGGCACTGGCAATGTGGCCGGCACCTTTGTGGATATGTACGGCAACACGGTCTCTTACAGCTCCATGCTTTCCGGCACCTGCACGGCCTACTCCGTGCCCGGCGGCACCACCTCCCTGGGATGGGACGCAGTGTACGGCGTGGTGGCAGTGGACCCCAACATCATCCCCTATGGGACGAAAATGTACATCACCTCCCCGGACGGCAGCGTAGTCTACGGCTACGGCGTGGCCGGTGACACCGGCGGGGCCTGCATGGCGGGGGACATCATCGCGGACCTGTGCTATAACACCATCGAGGAGTGCAGCCAGATCGGCCGCAGGACGATGAATATTTACATCCTCTCTTAACCGGGGGGAATGCGGGGAAAGCGCCCTTTTGCGGGGCGCTTTCCCTTTTTACTTGTATTTTTCCCAGGCTTCCTATATAATAAGAAAGACAACGCGCCCCCCGCGGGGAGAAAGGAGGAAGGGCTTTGCATTACATATACGCGGTGATGATGCTGGCGGCTGGGCTGATCCTGATTTTCTCCCTTTCCAAAGAGAACAAGGTGTTCTATGTGGCGGGGGGATATTTCCTTTTTTTGGGCGGCGGGTGGCTGGCGGACGGTCTGCTGCCGGAGGCAGACCTGTTCGCGGGCGGCTGGGGCATTGCCTTTAAGGTCATCACGGCCTTGGTGCTGGTGGTGCTGGTAGCGGTTTTTGTCAAGGAGTACCGCAAAAAGGGGCGGGACCCCGGGGAGAAGGAGCGGCCCCAGGGCCCCAAAAAGGACTGAGCCCCTGGTTGGAAGGGGAATGTTGGAAAAAACGGCCAAGCCGGAGGGAAAGAGGAACACACTGTGGAAGCCATGCTGACCATTGTCTCTAAGGTAGCGGTCATGCTCATCATGATCGTTGTGGGGTATTATATCGCGAAAAAGGGGGTCTTTACAGAGCGGGGCACGTCAGAGATCAACACCCTGCTGCTGCAGATCGTCACCCCCTGCCTCATCATCAACTCCTTCATCACCTCGGAGGACGACTTGCAGCCCATGGAACTGCTGATGGCGGTGGGCACCTCGGCCCTGGCCATCTTTTTGAGCCTTGGCCTGAGCTATGGCTTTTTCCGCAAGGAGCCGCCCCAGCGGCAGAAGGTGCTGCGCTTTGCCACCATCTTCAGCAACGCGGGCTTTATGGGCCTGCCCCTGGTAGAGGGCATTGTGGGGGACAAGGGCGTTATCTACGGCTCCTTCTTCATCGTGGTGTTCAATCTCATCTGCTGGACCTACGGGTTCCGCATGATGAGCGGCGGCCAGAAGATGAGCTGGAAGGTGCTGCTGCTGAACCCGGGCATCATCGGCCTGATCTTCGGCCTGCCCATCTACTTTTTAAAGATCCCCATTCCCGCCGTGCTGGCGGAGCCGGTGGGATTTTTCGCAAACCTGAACACACCCCTGGCCATGCTGGTCATTGGCAGCTATGTGGCCAAGGTGGACCTGCACTCGTTTATCTCCGACCTGGCGGTGTATAAAATGGCGGCCCTGCGGCTGGTGGCGGCGCCGGCGGTGTTCCTGCTGTGCCTGATCTTCATTCGGCCGGAGGAACAGCTGCTGGTCACCAGCGTCATTCAGGCGGCCTGCCCGGTGGCGGCCAACACGGTGCTATTCGCCGTGCAGTACAAGCAGGACTCGGCCCTGGCCTCCAAGACGGTGGCGGTGAGCACTGTTCTTTACATCATCACGATCCCCATCTTCACCATTCTGGCCCAGGCCGTATGCGAGTTCTTATATTAATAAGAAGAAAGCGGCGTTTTAAAGGGGGCGGCCTTAGGGCCGGCCCCTTTCCCCATTCAGGGGGGATTTTTGGAAAATAGAAAAAAGCCCCTGTAAAGCGGCATTCCTTGTCAAAAAGGGAGAAAAGGGCGCTTTTCATTGAAAAAGGCAGCGGCCCCGTGTACAATAAAGGCAGCAAGAGGAAAGGATGGGATGGCTATGACGATGATTGCGCCCTCGCTGCTGGCAGCGGATTTTTCCGCCATGGGGGAACAACTGCGGCGGGTCCAGCAGGCGGAAGCGGTCCATATTGACATCATGGATGGGAACTTTGTCCCCAACCTGAGCATGGGCCCCCAGATGGTAGAGGCCCTGCGGCCCCAGAGCAGTCAAATTTTTGACGTGCACCTGATGCTGCTGCACCCCCTGCCCTATGTGCCGGTCTTCCGGAAGGCCGGGGCGGACTGGCTTACCTTCCATGTGGAGTGCGCCGACGACCCAGAGCGGGTGCTTCGGGCCATTGAGGAAAGCGGCGCAAAGCCCGGCATGGCGCTGAAACCCGCCACTCCGGCGGAGGCGCTGTACCCCTATGGGGAGAGGCTGCACTGCGTCACGGTGATGACGGTGGAGCCGGGCTTTGGCGGGCAGAAGCTGTTGGAAGGCCCCCTGGAGAAGGTCCGCCAGCTGAAGGAACGCTTCCCGCACCTGGTGGTGGAAGTGGACGGCGGGGTCAACGAGGAGACGGCCCCCCTGGTGCGCCAGGCCGGTGCGGACCTGCTGGTGGCGGGCACCGCGGTATTCCGGGCAGAGCGCCCGGCGGAAGCCATGGCCCGGCTGCGGGGAGAGTGAGAAGAAACAAGGGCAAGCCCTCGCCATAGTATGGTAAAAAAACTGCGAGGTGCTGGCCTTGAGACTGAGATCACCTGTGCAGCCCCTTGTGTTCTGCTTTTTGGGAGCCACGCCGCTGTGCGCCGCCGTGGCGGCTCTCTATGGGAGCGTTCCAGGCGTGGGGGCGTCCCTGTGCCTGTATGGAGGGCGGTACTATTTGGCTGTGAGGGCCTCTCTGGGGCAGCGGCCCCAGGTGAGAAGGGCGGCGGCCCCCTTTGCCCGGGAGCTGGGCCCCTGTCCCGTGTTGTACGCGTATTTTGAGGAACACGGGCTGCGGCTCTCCGGCGACGCGGTGGGAGAGCTGGGCGGGGCGCTGCATCACAGGCGAAAGTGACGCTTTTCTAGTTTTAATAGGAAGGCAGGGCGCTCCCTCTTCCCTTTTCAGGGCCGTATACGGTGAAAAATACGCGGCCCTTTTTGGGAAAATGGACAAGTTTTACGATCCGTTTGAAAGAAAATCACTGGAATTGAACGGATTTGCCAAAGTTTTAGCGCGCTAAAACCAGACGCGGGCAAAGTGCTGAAAATAGTTGGCTTTGTTTAAAACAAAAGTGGATATTTCTCCGATTTCTAAAACGGAAGCTCTGGCAAAAATTCCTCAAAAATGGCTTAAAACCGCCATTTTCCGGGGTTTTCGTAATTTTCCACCAAAAACGCAAAAATCCGGAAAAACTTGAAAAAAAGACTTGCATTTTTCAGGGACAAAGATTATTATATAGATAACTTCAACTCGCGGGGAAAAAGCCCTGCGAGAATCTAAAATTTAAGAGGGTTGAAATTATGAAGAAAAGCAAGTTTCTGAAGAAATCACTTGCGATGCTTCTGGCTGTCATGCTGGTCGTCGCAATGATTCCGCTCAGCGCCTCTGCTGCAAGCAGTAACCTGCCTGATCTCGCGTCATTGCAGATCGAGGGCAGTACTGTTGCGGTGGATGGCACCACATTCAAGGCTGACATCGACGAGGATGCCACAGAGGTTTTGCTGGCAGCCAGTGTCGGTGAAAATGCCAAGCTGACAGTTCCCAAGAATGGTTCTGTCACCTCTAAGGAAGTTATCGACACTGCTGATGACTTCTCCTTCAAGGACTATGCCACAGAGGAAAATGGTGTTGTCACCTTGAAGTTGGTTCTTACCTCTGAGGACGGCTCTAATTCCAAGAACTTTACTGTGGAGCTGACCCGGAAGGAAAAGTCTGATTTGACCAACCTGGAGAGCGTGAAGCCTGGCGACAAGGTTCTGGCCGCTACCTTCGACAACAACGCTAAGACCATCACCGTCACCGTGCCCTATGGTTACAGCAACGATGGTGCGATTGAGGTCAAAGCAGCTAACGATGCTAAGGTTGATGCTACTACTATCTCCAGCATTCCTGCTGCTGGCACCACCTTCAATGTGACCTCCGCGTCTGAGGATGTTGTCACTCCTTGGACTATCAAGGTGGAGAAGGTCGCTGCATTGACTGCTTTCGCCGTTGACGGCGTTACTGCCGAAATCACTGACGAATCCGATGATAATGTGGATGAGCCCGACACCATCAAGGTCACTCTGGACGCCGAGCAGATCAAAAATGAACACGGCGAAGAAGAGGCCAATCCTGAGCTTCCTATCACCTTCTCTGTGCTGGCTGATACCACCATCGCTTGGGACGTGAATGCTGACGGTGACCTGAAGAGCGGCGAGTCCTATGCTCTGACTGGTCTGACTTCTACTACTCCTATCACTGGCAAGGAGGTCACGGTTACCTGCAAGGATAACGTGAAGACCTATGACCTGACTATCGAAGTGAAAAAGGCTTCCGATAAGGACATCACTTACGCTCAGCTGGACACTAAGATTGCTACCATCGGCGCCAACACCATCACTGCTGTTCTGCCTGCCGCTGCCGACATGGAGAACGTCGATCTGGTGCTTCGCACCGCTACCACCGCCAAGGTAACTGCTATTTCCACTCCGGTTCCTGGCGACACCGAAACTGTTTCCGCTGGCACTCACACGAATGACTACAATGAGTGGAAGGCCACTGTGGATCTGACCAAGGGCGCTACCGTCACTGTTACTGCCCAGGATGGCACCACCAAGCAGTACGTTGTAACTGCTACTGAATCCACCCAGGCCAGCGACGCCAAGCTGAACGATGTGACCCTGAAGGACGGCGATACGGAATACACTGGTGCCATTTCCGGCTCCACTGTCACTTTCACCGTGCCCTACATGACCACCTCTACCGATCTGGCAGGATGGAAACTGTTCGTCACCCCCAATGGGGAGGCCACTGCCTATAAGAGTGATGATACCGCTCTGGTAAGCGGCACTGCTACTGCTAGTGACCTGGGCACTCTGACTGCCGTGGATACGGCGGCCTCCATGCCCCTGACCCTGTCTGACGCTATCATCGTAAAGAATGATAACAACCCCGCTATCACTGCGAAGTACACTGTGGTCATCAAGCTGGAGACTGCCAAGACTGGCAAGACCCTCAGCACTCTGAATGCCACTGCTGCTGACGGTACCCTGACCACTGATCAGGCTATTGTGCGCGATATCGAGGACAGCAACACCTTTAAGGCTACCATTAGCAACAACACTGTCAAGTTCACCGTTGCCAACTCTCTGGGCTCCAATGAGCTGTATCCCATCGACTTCACCACCGCTGCTGGCGGCGTAGCCTTTGTGGGTACCAAGGACGCTTCTGGCGCTTACAACAGCGTTTCTGAGTTGAAGGCTCTGGATGAGAACAGCAAGACTGCTCCCATTGCCGCTTCTGCTCTGAAGAACAAGTACATCGTTGTTCTGCCCGAGGAGATTGCCAAGACCATTAGCACTACCATTAGCAAGGCTGACGCTGCTTATGGCACCGCTTACGAGGTTAAGGTTGATGTCCTGGCTAAGTCCAAAGAGGCTAAGTTCACCGCCCTGAAGGTGAAGGATACTACCCTGAGCGTGAGCGGCCAGAAGATTACTGGCACCGTTCCCTACGGTTTGACTGTTAAAGATGGCGAGACCCTGACTGAGGATAACACCTATTTCCTGGATTACACCATCTCTGATTACGCAACCCTGGGCGATGGCGCCAACACCTTTAAGGTGAATGGCATTCCCGCCGGCGAGGAGAAGCCCGACACCGCTGACGACGACAACGCGAAGATTGCTTTTGTTCGCACTGCCGATAACAAGGTCGTTGTGAATGTTTGGGATGGCACAGATCCTGCTACTGCCGATGCAGATTCTCCCGTCTCTTCTTTGATTGTCACTGCTGAGGATTCCAATGCCAAGACTACTTGGGACTTCAACAATATGAAGCATGCCAACGCCAATACCGGTGCTGAAATCACCAGCTTCCGTGTTGCCAATGTGAATGGTTCTATCAGCGGCCGTACCATCACTGTTAACGTGCCTTTTGGCACTGATCTGATGGGTTTGGTTCCCACCTTCACCACCTCTACTGGCGCTGAGGTCACCACTGCTGCTGGCAGCGAGGTCATCAGCGGCGAGACCGTGATGAACTTCAGTAATGATGTTACTCTGATGGTTACTGCCGAAGACGGCAATAACACGGTTGCTTACACTGTGAAGGCCACCACCGCCGACCAGTTCTCCGACGTTGACACGAACGACTGGTACTACAGCAACGTGATGCGCGCAGTGGAGCTGGGCATCCTGTCCGGTTACTCTGACGGCACCTTCAAGCCGATGAACAACATCACCCGCCGCGACTTCGCCATCATGCTGGCACAGTCTCTGGGCCACGACAACGACGAGAAAGCCACTTCTCCCTTCAAGGATGTGGCCGACACCGACTACGGCGTGAGCTCCATCGCTTACCTGTATGAGAACGAGATCACCGTGGGCGACAGCAACGGCAACTTCAATCCCGACGCCAACATCACCCGTCAGGAAGCCGCGATCATGCTGGTGAAGGCCTTCGAGGCCACCGGCACCTCCAGCGACCTGTACGCGGATGACGCGCAGATTGCTTCTTGGGCGAAGAGCTTTGTGTACACCGCCAAGGCCGCTGGCCTGATGAAGGGCGATGACCACAACGAGTTCAACCCCACTGACAGGCTTACAAGAGCTGAAGCCGCGTCCGCAATGGTCAACGCGGTTGATAACTGAGGTTTCAACTCTACTTAATTTTATGATTACCCCATAGGCAGGAGGGACAGCGCAAGCTGTCCCTTTTGTCTTGCCTGGGGCCTGTGAGCGGGCAGGACAATCTGCCCTTATGCCCGCGGAGGGCGGAGAAGTGAGCAGACAGCGGCAGAGGCCGCTATTTTCAAAAAAGCACGGCCTGAAAAGCAAGGCACTGAAAAGGAAAATCCAAAGCGTTTGCAGGCGGATCTTTTGCTGAACAGCGCAAAAAAGCCAGACAGAAGGGCCTTCCCTCTGCCTGGCTTTCTCTTTTGTCCCTCTGTGCAACCTTCTTCCGGGAAAAGGGCAAGGGCGCCGCCTTCCGGCAGCGCCCTCGTCCTATGGGGTAATCATAAAATTAAGTAGAGTTGAAACCTTATTTCATCGCGTTGACCATAATGGACGCGGCCTCAGCTCTTGTAAGCGTAGAAGTGGGATTGAAGTTGTTGTTGTCATCACCGTTGAAGACACCGGCAGCCTTGCAGGCGTACACATTGGCCTTGGCCCAGGTGGCGATGGCGGCGTCGTCAGCGAACAGTTCGCTGGTGGTGCCGGTCAGCTCCAGGGCATTCTTCATCACGGAAGCAGCCTCCTGGCGGGTGATGTTGTCGCCAGGACGGAACTCGCCGTCGAAGCCGGAGATGATGCCGTTCTCGGCGCAGTAGGCAATGGCGTTCAGGCCATAGTCATTGGCAGCCACGTCGGAGAAGGGAGTGGTGGTGGCTTCGGGAGCGTCCTCGCCGTCCAGCAGCAGCTTGCTGACCATGATGGCGAAGTCGCGGCGGGTGATCCGGTCATTGGGGCCAAAGGGGCCGTCGCCGCGGCCGGGCA
>OGPH01002517.1_pt1 | contig 10374 bp, 3 predicted proteins | sample 1552891 | NCBI WGS metagenome assembly OGPH01 (sample SAMEA2580272, study PRJEB22360) | human gut metagenome | biome: human gut; feature: human-associated habitat; material: faeces | place: Denmark | collected 2008/2010 | reverse complement strand
TTGTTGGCGCTACCGTTGTTGGTGCTGCTGTTGTTGTTGTTGACGCTACCGTTGTTGTTGGCGCTACTGTTGTTGTTGGTGATACCGTTGTTGGTGCTACCGTTGTTGTTGGGTGATTTCCATCATCAACATAGTTATACATAATAGATGTTATTCTTGAGCGTTTGTTTCCTTTTACAGTTGCAACACCTATTTCATATTCTCCTGATCCTTTTGTAAATGCTGTGTAATCTAAATTAACATTTCCATCAACTACATTTTTAACGCAAACTCCATTAACGTAAACATTATATGAATCTGCTCCATCTGCTCTTGCCCACGCAAAATAGTATGGTAACTGTGCATTTCCTGCCCATACAAGCCCTTCCGGTGCCTTAATACTTTCATCAACACTTGGATCTACTTCCGGAGATTCTGTTGTTGAGGCTATCGTCGTTGTTGTGGCTACCGTTGTTGTTGGCGCTGGTTTTGTCTCAGTTGACACTTTTTCAACATCAGATATTTTTGAAATAACCCAATCCGTTAATTCTTTGTCATTAATATTGAATCTAAATACTACATACTGCTCGCCTGTCACTTCCTGATCAACAATTTTTTTAAATCCAATATCTGTCTTATTCATTGGATATCCTGGACAATTTCCACCATTTGTTTCTACTGCCTGCTTATAAAAAGCTTCTGCCTCTGTTTTTCCATTAAGTATTTCATAATATACAATTGCACTGTTGACATCGTCTTTTGCAATGAAATTTAACTTTCCATTTTCATCAACATATGCTCCTCTTTGTATTCTTGATTCAGGGCTTTTTTTAATATCATAATATAAGCGAAGAACTAATTTCCCTTCTGCTATTACTATTCCCTTAGTCACTGAGTTTTCGCTAAGAATATAACCATCATACTCCTTTTCCTCTGCAGAAACCTCTGTACCGATTATAGCTTCTATTCTCTCAGTATCTTCAGTCACAAGGTCATATCCGCTTTCATCTTCTTTCTGTTTATAATACTCTACCGTATACTGGGATATAGTTGACTCATCAAGGAACTTTGCATACAGTACTAAATTTTCTGCTGTAGAATCTGTTATTTCCGTTATCTGATTCTGATAATTATCATCTGTATACCAACCAAGGAACTTATAACCTTCTCTCGTTGGATTATTAAGTTTTATTGAACTTCCGAATCTATAACCGTTAGGGTTTGCATCATTGTTTGTTCCATCGTTTAATTCATACTGAATTGTATAGCTATTACGTTTATAATACGCCTTAACCGTAGCTGTATTGTCTTCTTTTACAACCGTTGTAAGTATATTATTGCTATTTCCATTATCATATGTAAATCCCGTAATGTTCTCTGGTTCATACGTATAACTTGTAGTTCCCTCTTTTACGCTAACCTGTTTTTCCTGCTTTTCGTATCCGGTTCCCTCATAATTTTCAAGATATATTTCCACGTTAACTTTTGAAGTATTTCCTAGCAATTCACTTTCATCAACATTTGGATTTGAACCGTTTCCTGTTTTTGGTCCAACATAGCTTGAATTAGCTGGTACATCAACATATGTATTATCTGTAAAATATACTCTCTTTACTTCATCAGTATGATTTTCTGCAACATATGTTTTGTTTCCATCCTTGCTCAATACTAGTGAAAGTGGCTCACTGCCTGTAATGGAAAAATCCTGATTTCCATACTTCTGTAATGATGTTATATATGAAAGAGTATGTGCCCTTGATTCACCATTTTCAACTTTTCCACTATCACTCATATCCCATCTTGCAAGGGCACCATCCGGATCATAATAAGCATAATACTCTGCTACTACATCCTGATTAGTCTTTGGATCTGTAAGCATGTCAACTTTATTGAAATTATTGCAAATCTGTTCTTTATTAGAAACAAAATGTTTCCACTGATTACTGTTTTCATCTATACTGTCTACAACGTTTTTGACTTTATCCCTATATTTTCCCATATAAAGTGTTGCTCCGGAAATTGGTAACATTGTAATTGTAGTTACTTCAATAGAGTTTTCTGTCCACCATGCTGTATGATCATAGCGACCACCAAATAATCTTGTAACTGTCTGAATATTATAATTACCTGCATCTTTATATTTTTCTGTGAAAATTTCATTATGTACATCATAATAATAGTCTTCAATTGCAGCTATTTCAGTTGTATACATGTAAATGCCCGCATCTCTGATTGTAGTATTTCCAACTGCTTCTCCCCATAAGATTAATGATGCCCATGCATTAATTGCCTCAGATGATGATTCCTGGTTATTTCCACCTGAAAGACCACCCTTCTTGTCAACTAACTCTCCATTCTCATCATATTCATAATTAGCCACACCTGATGCCCATGAATGACCTTCATAAATATCAAAGTTTCTAAGGAATGGATACTTAGTAGGACTGTTGGCATTATAACCTTTTCCGTCACGATTAACATTAGCAATATCACCAATCATCTCATAAACCATTCCGCCCCATTCTTTAGCCCACTGTGGATCTTTCATTGCAACTGCTGCAGCTGCCTTAATCCAATATCCATAATGGAAATGATGGTCGTTAACCTGCTTGTCAGAATCATATGATGATGGATAGCCTATTAATGTTCCATAATTTTCATCATAATAGAAATAGTCATCCTTGTGATCACCACTTATATATGCCTGATATGGATCAAACCAGAATTCAAGATAGTTTTCTACTCCTTCTACCATTTCATTTGTTATATTCTTCATATCCGCATCATCACCATCTAGCTGACCTGAAAGCCATATTGCATCTGATAATGTATTAAGATTCTTTCCTACCCAATATGTGTCAAATCCACCATACTGACCTTCCAAATTGCAAATCCACTTAGGATCTTCTTTGTTTTTTCTATAATCATAAAGATATCCTAACTGCTGCTTAATATTTCCAATTGTATTTTCGTCAGTTGTAACCGGCAATGAAGATAAAATTCCGTTGTATTGCATTTCAGTTACATAACTTGTTCCAACAATCGTTTTCATTGTTCCACGAATTGTGTTATATGTATAGTTAGTATATTTAGAATTAGAATAACGCCACTGATGAGGATATAGTGCCATAACAGTATCTCCACCTGTGCTTCCATTCTCCATATTCTTTGTTGTTACATTATATTTAGTAACGACCTTAGAAGAATTCTTTAAATATTCCCACTGTACCTTTGTATCTGTAATAAAGTTAAATGCATATTTTTCATATAAAGAAAATGCTTCATTGCTTCCATCAGGAAGTATTGCTACAGACATATAGTTTTTTCCTGAAGGCATCTTTGCTGTAAGTTTTCCACCTGCATTAATCCATGTTGTACCTGATGGTGCTGCTAACATATAATAATGTATTTTCCCATCTTTTTTATTTTTTAAACTTACACCGATTATATTTGAAGATGTTGTATTTTTTACTATTGCAAGGTCTGTTGCACCTGCACCAAGTGAAATTGTTGGTGTAACATTATCAAATGTATAATAGGCATATGGAGTTCCCTTTGCAATAATTGAACGCATTGAACTATTGCCTGCATTATCTGCCATTACAATTTCATAACTCCAATCTGTTGTTTTATCCACCTTAGCATCTTTAGCTGAAAAATTTTCACCACCAACAACCATTTCTACTGTATCATCATTTAATAAACTTTCTACTGTTGGTTCACCGTCAACATAAGAAGTACTATCTACTACAGCCGGTGATGCCATCTGCATACCATTACTTGCAGCTCTATATGCAAGAGGATGTGCATACAATGACTCTGAATACTGGTCAAATACAACTGAACTTGCCCAGTCATTTGTTGGAACAGTTCCAACTGTCTCTTTATAATTGTCAGTTAAATAAACCTTTGATGGAGGTAATGATTCTTTTCTATCTGTCCAGTTTACTCCCCAGTCGTCAGTTCTAACTCCAAAGACTTCTTTCTTATATCCGCCTTTGTCAATCATTACCGAATTGTTCTCATCAAAAAAATCTCCTGTTGCCGCTTTTATGTTTATTGCAGTAAATGGTATGCTTGTCGCTAACATTGTAATCGAACAACATAATGCTATTGATTTTTTTAGTGCTCTTTTTTTCATTTTAATCTCCTTTTTGTAATCTAAAAACGAAATTTTCATTTCTTCTTACATAATAATATACTTTTTCTTGTTCTCTCTCAATCTAATTTTTTGACAAAAAGGGTTAAAATTTTTACTTTTTACACTATTTTATGTTAAATAACTGGAAGTCATATAATCTAAGTGTTCCAACACCTTCATCAGGTGTAAATATTTTAATCATTATATATCTTGCCTTTTGGTTTCCTATATTAAATGAAGATACTGCACTGTTGTTGGACGGTTGATAATCTACTGATGTCCATTCATTTCCATCGTTGGATACAAGAACTTCCCATTCAGTAGTATTTCCAAAACCTTCCTTACTTCTTGTATTGTAAAGCGTGTATGTATTAAACTCTTTTTCCTGACCCAAATCAATTTTTACCCAATGCTTTACGCCATTTAATTTGTACTCACCACTAGTTACATTAGAACTTGTTGCACACCATTTTGTATTTAAATCTCCATCTATTAATTTTTGTGCATTCTCGTTATCGTTTGTATATCCGGAGCAATCATACACCTTTCCTCCAAGACAAAGATTTGTTCCTTCTGTAACTGTATTATTTAACTGAGTTGCTGTTTTATTTCCATGTAGTTTCTCACCAACCATTGGATATTCAGGATTTGGTATTCCGTCAATATTTTCAGTAAGCCAATTATCTTCATAATCAGCAAATCCTTTAAATGTCCATGTACCCTGCTGCAACTCTTCTACATATCTCTTTCTTAAAGACTCAATACAATCATAACCTGTAATCTGTTTTACTACATTATTAAATGGTGTTGTTGTATTATAAGGATCATCTGTGTAAGTACTTCCGGTGTTATTGTCTTTAATTAATTTATTTATACTATCAATAAGTCCATATTTTAATGTTCCATCTGCATTCTTTCTTGTTGGATACTTTGAGTCCATATATGCAAAGAACCATTTATTATTTCCGTACTGTTCATAACCCCAGTCCTGAAGTGATGTATCCGTAGCTTCATAAACCTGTACATATTTAGGATTTGACCAATGGAAGTATCTGAACCCTCCATAATTTGCCATATTTTCTGTCCACCACGCTACATCATCACCATAATTAAGTTTTCCACTATATTGCTGTACTGAATGAGTTATTTCATGTGAGAAAAATCCTATATCTTTCGGATGACTGTTAGCGTACTTAGTTGAAACACATACTGTAGTTCCCTGACAATATGCTACGCCATCATAATTGTTATCAGCCTTAAATGTAATAGTTGTAGGTTCTGTTCCATTACCCCATCTCTGGTATAATCTTGGATAACTGTTGTAGAACAGTTTTGTAAGTTCTTCCAAATAACCATCTACTGTTACATCTTTCCAATCGCCTGTAAACAAAATATCATATTTACTTGGGCTTATATAGGCTCCTTTCAATGATATTTCTGACAACTGTACTGAACTTCCATATCCCGCTTTAACATCTAATTTGTAATATCTATATGAACCAACCTTATCCACTGTGTAATTGTATGTCTTAAAGTTAACATCTTCCATTCCACTATTATTTACAGTGTCAATTTTTTCCCAATTAGTTCCATCTGATGATCCATATAATATCCATGATTTTGGATTTCTGCCCTTATATGCTTCATTATCATTAGCTGTTGTTAAACTGTAACTATATAATGTTGTATCCTGTTTCATTTTCCAGGCAATGCTAAACTGATTTGAAAATTCAAATAATTTTGATTCTTTACGTCCATCAAATAAATTAAATGGTGTTTCATCACCATTACCTTTTGCAGTTGTAGCACTTGCAAAAATGCTGTCATAGTAAGAAGATAAATCTTCTCCCATTTCCTTATCAACATCTGCCACATCACCATTAAGTGAAATTTCTGCCAACTGGAATCCATAATAATTTGTTCCATTTCCTTCAAACTGTATTAAATAATACTGATAGCTTTCCTGAATATCTGTTTCATATGTATAAGATTTTGAATTTTTTGCTTCAATTCCACTATCTGTTACAGTATCTATCTGTGTCCATGATGTTCCATTATTTGAGCCATACAAATGCCATGATTTTGGATTTCTATAAGAATAAGTCTCACTATCATTGGCTGTTGTTAATGTATATTTTTTCAATATAATTGGCTTTTTCATCTGCCATGATATTCTTAGTGGAAATCCATCTGATGTACATAACTTTGTATTTATATCTCCATCAAAAAGTTTTTCCATTCCTTCATTTGCACTTGTTTTAATGCTAGTTGAACTTGAAGTATCTATCTGCCTCATATAATTGTCAACATTTATGTTCTTAGGATGAACTTCTGTTTCCGGCTCTTCATAAAACTCTTTTTGTGTAGTTGTTGTAACTTCTGTTATTTTTTCTGTTGGAGCCACTGTTGTTACCTGTTGTCCTTCCTTATTATAAGTATACTTGATTGATGTTGAATTAGATTTTTTATTGCCTTTTACTGCTGCAACTGAGATTGTATATTCTCCTGAACCTTTTTCAAATACACTTTTATCCAAATTAACTGAACTTACTTCAACATTTGTTACATATTTATTATCTACATAAACATTATATGAATCAGCTCCATCTGTAGCTGCCCAAGCAAAATAATATGGTAATTCCTTATTTCCTGCCCATACAAGTCCTTCCGGTGCTTTAATGTTTTCATCTACTTCCTGGCTTGGAGCTGTTGGCGCTATTGTTGTTTGAATTTCTGTTGTTGCTATTGTTGTTGGCATTACTGTTGTTGTAGTTTTCACTGTTGTAGCGTCTGTTGGTTTATTTGTTACTTTTTCCGATTCTGTTGTAACAAGCTGACCATCTGGCGAAAATGTATATTTTAATGATGTTGCAACAGATACTTTATTACCTTTTACTGCTGCAACTGAGATTGTATATTCTCCTGAACCTTTTTCAAATACAGAGGCATCTAAGTTAACCGCTCCATCTACCACATTTTTAATACATTTTCCATCTACATAAACATTATATGAATCTACATCACTTGCCTTAGCCCATGCAAAATAATATGGTAATTCTTTATTCCCAGCCCATACAAGTCCTTCCGGTGCTTTGATGTTTTCATCTACTTCCATATCCGGAATAATTGGTGCTGTTGTTGGTGTCACTGTTGTTGGCACTACTGTTGTCGGTGCCATTGTTGTTGGCATTGACGTTGTTGGTGTTACTGTTGTTGGCACTACTGTTGTCGGTGCCATTGTTGTTGGCACTACTGTTGTCGGTGCCATTGTTGTTGGCACTACTGTTGTTGGTGCTACTGTTGTCGGTGCCATTGTTGTTGGCATCACTGTTGTTGGTTCTACTGTTGTTGGTACTGTTGTTACTCTTGCCTCAGTTGTAGATACTGTTGAAGCTTTCTCTGTTGTTTGAACCGTAGTTTTTGATGTGGTTTCTATATTCTTTGGTGTTTCTACGTTTTTAGAAATATTTTCTTTATTATTTCCCTTAACTGTCACTTTAAGAATATATTTTTTCTTTCCATATACAGCCTTTATTTTTGCTTTACCAATATTTTTACCTTTAATCTGTATTTTCTGTTTATATTTTCCTTTTTTCTTTATTGATATATTCTTTTTTCCTGATATAATTTTCCATACTACTTTATATTTTGCTTTTTTTAATTTTACTGTTTTCTTCTTTCCAACATTTACTGAAATTTTAGTTTTGCTTAACATTGATTTTTTCGATGCAGCATTAACTGTAATTGAGCCATTAGGCACTAAACATGTCATTAATGACATTGTTACTGCAACTGCTATTGCCTTTTTTATTATTACTTTCCTTTTCAAAATTCTTCCTCCTTTTTTATAGTAAAATACATACTTATCTACATAAATTACAATATAACATTTTTTAGCTTTGTTTTCAATTCAATTATTTTACTTAAAAAGGTGAATTTTTTTCCAACATTCTTTATTAAAGAAAAAAGTCATAGTTTAGCATGCATTTTTTACACAATACAAAACTATGACTTGTTAACTTAAATATTTTTATATAAAGCTTTATTCCTGACACTGTACAGCATCATACCCTGTTTCACCTGTTCTTATTTTTGTGGCACTGGCAACAGGGTAACTGAAGATTTTTCCATCTCCGAACTCCCCTGTGTAAGCCGCTTTTTTTATTGCTTCTATTGTTTTTTCTGCCCACTCTTCTGAAGAAACAACAATCTCAAATTTAACCTTTGGCTGCATCTGTGGCTCAACTTCCATACCACGGACAATTTCTTTATAGCCTCTCTGTAAGCCACATCCCATTACCTGAGATACTGTAAGACCATTAACTTCTATCTCCATTAATGCATTTTTTACATCTTCAAATTTTTCTTCTCTAACAATTGCATCTATTTTCATTATCATAGAATATCATCTCCTCTTAATTAATTACTGATCCATACCATTAAAACTTGGATATGCATTTTCACCGTGCTGTGATATATCAAGTCCAATTCTTTCTTCTCTATCTGTTACTCTAAGTGTTGTAAATATTCTTACTATTGCTACACAAATTAAGGTTCCCACAACTGCTATTACAATTGTAATAAGTATTCCTTCTATCTGTGCTACAAATAACCTCCATTCGCCATAAACTAATCCGTCCCATTTTGCCACCGGATTAATAGAATTTTTTCCAAATATACCTGTTGCGATTCCTCCCCATATACCACCTATTCCGTGACAACCAAATGCATCTAATGCATCATCAATTTTTAATTTTTTCTTTATAAGTATAACTCCATAATAACATATTGGGCTGACAAGAGCACCAATTATAAAAGATGACCAAATTGGAACAAATCCTGCTCCCGGTGTAATAGCTACCAGACCAATTACCAAACCTGTTGAGGCGCCTACCAAAGTTGTTTTTCTGTCATTTATTATATCTAGTAACATCCATGATAACAATGCTGACGCCGATGCAATAGCTGATGTCATAAATGCATGCGCCGCAAGTCCGTCTGCTTTCAAGGCACTTCCTGCATTAAATCCAAACCATCCAAACCAAAGTATTGTAGCCCCTAATACAACAAATGGAATATTATGTATTCTGTATGTCGCTCTCTCATAACCTTTTCTTCTTCCAAGAATAATTGCAAGTACCAATGCTGTTATTCCCGAACTGATATGTACAACATCTCCTCCTGCAAAATCTACAGAACCTAATTCTGCCAAAAGTCCCCCTTGCCCCCATACCATATGTGCTAACGGATAATAAACTATTATTGACCATATTGCCACAAATATGAATAAAGCTTTAAACTTCATTCTTCCTACAACAGAACCTGTAATTAACGCCGGTGTGATAATTGCAAACATCATCTGAAATGCACAAAATACTAAATTAGGAATTGAATCTGAATAAGGTCCAGTGCCCCATCCAACTCCTTCTAAGCCAAACCATCTGAAATCTCCTATTATTCCACCATGATTTCCACCAAATGCTAATGAAAATCCAAACAATGCCCACATAACAACAGCTAATCCCATAATCATAACTATTGCCATCATAGTGTTAACTACATTTTTTCTTCTTACTAAACCTCCATAGAAAAATGCCAACCCCGGTGTCATAAAAAATACCAAAGCCGCACAAGTCAACATAAAACCTGTGTCTCCTGCATTCATGCAATAATACCTCCTGCTCTTTTAACATATTTTTCTTAATTCTCATCTTGTGTACCAAAACATTTCAATGCCATAAATTTCAGTCCAAGTATTTATGGCATCGAAAAGGGCGCCTGACCATAAAGCCAAACGCCCTTGTTTGTTGACGTGAAGTCTATCATTTATTAAGTGAAAACACAAGTATATATTTTATTTTTTTAATTATCTAATGAATTTATTTAATTATTTTAAGTTTTTACTTAATTTTGTTTAGTTCCTTTCCAATGCCTATTGCAATCTTCTTTAACGTTTTGCTTGAATGGTCGCTTCTCTTATCTCCCACTTCCAAATCTACAGATGGTATTGTTGAGTAAGAAGTCTGAGTAAGATCTATTGCCATGGAACCACTGCCATAAATTTTAACACCGGCACTTCTCATTCCGTTTACAAGGTTCTTTCCTAAATTATTGTGTTTCTTCCAATTCTTTGAAACAGGATACATACTTCTATATTTGTTGTTGTTAGGAACACTAATATAGAAAGCTCCTTTATTAGAAGATGTTGAATCATAATGTAATGCAATATGGTAATCCGCATTATTATTAGCAAA
>OGPH01002516.1_pt1 | contig 10375 bp, 7 predicted proteins | sample 1552891 | NCBI WGS metagenome assembly OGPH01 (sample SAMEA2580272, study PRJEB22360) | human gut metagenome | biome: human gut; feature: human-associated habitat; material: faeces | place: Denmark | collected 2008/2010 | reverse complement strand
TGTACCGTTACGTTTGAAGCCGAGCGAGAGCGTGCCCCGGAAAAGAACATACGGCACCCGGAGAAGCACAAAGAGCGTGTGTGTCCGGCCCCTTCCTGTTGGGTTGCCTGGACTGTTACCTTACCTGCTGTTGATATAATTCACGAGCCCTTCCGCATCAATGATCTTCTGCATGAATTCCGGAAAAGCCTGACCCTTGAAGCTTTCATTTTTCGTCAGATCCGTTATCATTCCCGTATCAAAATCCACTTCTACCTCATCTCCTGCCTCGATGGCCGCAGCGGCCTGCGGGCATTCGATGATGGGAAGGCCGATATTGATCGCATTCCTGTAGAAAATACGCGCAAAGGTTTCCGCAATCACGCAGCTGACACCAGCCGCCTTGAGCGCGATCGGCGCATGTTCTCTGGAGGAACCGCAGCCAAAATTCTTCTGCGCCACCACGATGTCCCCTTTTTTCACCTTCTTGATGAATTCCTTATCAATATCCTCCATGCAGTGAGATGCCAGTTCCGCAGGATCGGATGTGTTCAGATAACGGGCCGGAATGATCACGTCCGTATCAACATTATCTCCGTATTTGAATACGGTACCTTTTGCATTCTTCATATATTGCTCCTATCTGTGCATTTCCGCACACATATAAAATCTATCAGGGTGAAAGCGGCGTTCCTTTCACCCTTTTCCTCTATTTGAAACGTTTCCTCTAACTCTCCAAGATACGCCGCTCATTCTTTCCATAGATAGCGTTCCAGACAGGCATGCGCCACCTTACAGCGCGCCCGGCCAGGAAATCGTTCCTTTCACGGCGCTGGCCGCTGCCACTGCCGGGCTTGCCAGATAGATTTCCGAATTCACATGGCCCATACGGCCCACAAAGTTTCGGTTGGTGGTGGATACGCACCGCTCTCCTTCCGCCAGCACACCCATATAACCGCCCAGGCAGGGACCGCAGGTGGGAGTGCTCACCACCGCTCCCGCTTCAATGAAAATCTTCAGAAGGCCTTCCTCCATCGCCTGCAGATAGATGGCCTGTGTGGCAGGGATAATGATGCAGCGGATTCCTTTCGCCACATGGCGCCCCTTCAGAACGCGGGCGGCACAGCGGATATCCTCTATCCTTCCATTGGTACAGGAACCGATCACCACCTGGTCAATCGGAATCTCTTCTGTTATCTCATCAATCGTCTTGGTATTCTCAGGCAGATGCGGAAATGCGATTGTGGGACGAAGCGAGGAGAGATCAATCGTATACTCTCCATCATAGACAGCATCCTCGTCCGCCTTGTAGATAACCGGCGTCTTGGAGGAGTGCTCCTTCATATATGCCATCGCCTGATCGTCCACAGGGAAGATGCCATTCTTGGCTCCCGCCTCAATGGCCATATTGGCAATGGTGAAGCGGTCATCCATCCCCAGACTTGCCACACCGTCCCCCACGAATTCAAGGGATTTATACAGCGCGCCGTCCACGCCGATCATACCGATCAGATGCAGGATCACATCCTTACCGCTCACCCATTCCGGCAGGCTGCCTACAAGCTGGATCCGCAGCGCTCCGGGAACCTTGAACCATGCCTTGCCCGTCGCCATGCCTGCAGCCATATCCGTACTTCCAACGCCTGTGGAAAATGCGCCGAGAGCGCCATAGGTACATGTATGGGAGTCCGCACCGATGACCACATCTCCGGCCACAACCAGTCCTTTTTCCGGCAGAAGGGCATGTTCAATTCCCATCTCTCCCACTTCAAAATAGTTAGTAATCTGATTTTTGATCGCAAATTGACGCACACATTTACAATGTTCCGCTGATTTGATATCTTTATTGGGGACAAAATGATCCGGCACCAGGGCGATCTTATCCTTATCAAATACCCCGTCCACGTTCATTTTCTCCATCTCCTTGATCGCTACCGGACTGGTAATATCATTTCCGAGAACCAGATCCAGATCGGCTTCGATCAGCTGACCGGCTTCCACCGTCTTAAGCCCTGCATGGGCCGCCAGAATTTTCTGGGTCATTGTCATTCCCATATGCATACCTCCACGTTTCTTGTTTATCCTGTTTTTAGTCTAACATAGTGATTCTCATTAGAAAAATATCTTTCTGATATATTTACTATAATTTTCGGTTATAGTATAATTTAATTCAATGCACAAAAGTTATAGGAGGGTCTATGGAACAGAACCTGAATCTGTATCATATCTTTGTAACCGTCGCAAGATGCCGGAACATTTCCGGAGCTGCCAGGGCACTTTACATCAGCCAGCCTGCTATCAGCAAGGCGATCCTGCGTCTCGAACAGAATCTGAATACCACGCTCTTCCTGCGCTCTTCACGCGGAGTGAAACTGACAGAGGCCGGTGAAATCCTCTACCGCCAGGTAGAAAACGCCTTTGCCGCCATCACGCAGGGAGAAAATCAGCTGCGGGAATTCCAGGAACTGGGCGTGGGCCATCTGTCCATCGGGGTAAGTTCGACTCTATGCAAATATGTGCTTCTCCCCTATCTGCGCCGTTTTACCTATGAAAATCCGCACATTCAGATTTCCATTTCCTGCCAGTCCACCTATCAGACCATGGAAGCGCTGGGAAACGGTTCCGTAGATATCGGGCTGATCGGGGCCAACAGCCATATGGAACGGCTCTGCTTCCAACCCGTTCGGGAAATCGAAGATATTTTTGTAAGCACAAAACGATATCTGGACAACCTTCGGAAGCGGGTTTCGCTGCCCGCCGCCCCTACCGCCCGGGATATTCTTCCCCATGCCACGCTGATGCTGCTCGACAAGGGGAATATCACAAGGCAGTATGTGGACAAATATCTGGCACAGGAAGAGATGGAGTCCGTACATACGCTGGAAGTCACTTCTATGGATCTTCTCATTGACTTTGCCAAGACCGATCTGGGTGTAGCCTGTGTCATCAAAGACTTTGTGCGGGATGATCTGGAAAGCGGAAATCTTCTTTCCCTCTCCCTGCCCATATCCATTCCTCCCAGGAAAATCGGATTTGCCTACATGAAGAATGCCTCCTTTTCCCAGTCTCTGGAAAAATTCATAGACTTTTATTCCCGCGAACAGAAAAAGGATTAACCGCTGCATCCTCTTTTCCTCACAGCTGCAGACGTCCTTCCATTCCCTCAAAGGAAACCGTCTTTCGGCTTCCATCCTTCAGATAAACCGTCACCGGTCCATATCCTCCGCAGCGTTCCGGATCCGTATATTCCACCTTCTCAATGGGAAAAAGTTCTTCCGAAGTGAAATCTTGTTCACTTTCCCTCGTAAGTACCTGTGAAATCAGAATATAGGGCTCGTAACCATACTGCTTTTCCCGGGTCAGGGAGGCATATGCCACGATGGAGCGCTCCGAATCCGGATTGGTTCCCTGACTGGCAAGCGTTCCGATCTCGTCCCAGCCGTCATAGATTGTCATAGCCAGCTGTTTCGGTCTGCCCACAGCGTCCTTTCCCTTCAGGATGACTGCGCGGGCCTTGCCGCATTGTTCCCACCGGATGCTGGTTCCGTTATCTGGGAATCCATAAGCCCCCAGCGTCAGCCGGACGGGCCTGCGGTGCAGGCGCAGCTTATCCACCCGCATGATTCCATATGGCACTGGAAAATCCGCCAGGTTCAGCGCCTGCATCCAATGGCATTCCTTGGCTGCTTCATAGCCGAAGAACTGGCGGCGGTACAGCACGCCGTCCCGCTCCCCGGCCCAGAAGGTCACGTTCGCCCTCTCCAGTTTATTGTCCGTAAGATCCTTTAACACATACTGCTGGGAGTCCACTTCACCTTCCGGGCCTCCAGGCGTGGCTTCCCAGGGATACTTGGAGTTAAAGCAAAGCTTGGCATAATTCCACATCCCATGAATATCATCGATTCCCCGCACCACCTTGCCCGTCCGCAGAATGGTTTCCCCGTTGGCGCCATGATTCGTATAACACAGCGCAGGACCATCAAGGACAGTGGTCTTTATCTCTCCTGCCTTCAGCGTCTCCCAAGAACCGTTCTTTTCCTGTTGAGTCCAAAATGGATGGCCTTCCGGGAAATGCAGGCAGAGAAATACCTTTCCCATCCATAACGGAGACTCGGCGCAGGAATATCCCTGTACAAGGGGCATGAACTGTCCGTAAAATCCCAACGTGGGCACGCCCTGGTTGAGAAAATCTTCTCTTGAAAGGAACTGCAGCAGGGAACCGGAAGCGATCCGCCTTGCCAGCCCCGGATCCACACTGAAGCGGCGCAGCAGCAGGTTGCCTTCAAATGCGCTGGTCGCCGCATTCCGGTAGATACAGCTTCTCCCCCACATATTGGTGAATCCGTCCGCGTCAAAGAAATCTGCATAGGTATCCATCAGGCGGTTGGAATTCTCTTCAAATCTGGCCGCCAGATATGGCTCATTCTCATAGCCATACCACAGGTTCCAGATCGGGGCATATACATTGAACGCCCAACAGGAATAATAATCGAACGCATCCCCATCCCGGTACCAGCCATCGCCCGCATAATAATTCAGAATCGCCTGCGCATGGTCGCGCATGATCTGACGGTCTATTGCATATCCTTCCATGTGCAGAAAGGCCAAATCCAACATATTGAACAGGCGCCAGTTCTGAGGAACCGTATTCGCATGTGCATAGCTGGAAAGCAATGCGGCGATTTTATCCCTTTCTTCCTGTGTATACGTTTCCCAAATCTCCTCCCTGCAGACCCACAGGCAGATAACCAGAGCGCTGGTCTCGACCGTCTGCTGAAAAGCGCGGAAAGGCACATTCCCCGTCATTCCCTGCTGTTCCTCATAGTTTCCCACATACGCGCTTCCTGCCTTTGTACAGCTTTGGAGGATCTGATTTCTGTAATAGTCTCGAATCCTGTATCCGCAGACGGTCAATTCAGGATTCTCCCGAATGAGGGGAGCGGCTATAAAGAAGGAGCGTGTGAGCCCCTCAAAGATCTCCGCCCTCCGTTCCGCTGCCTGTTCCGCCTCGTTCCTGTCAAGATGCGGATAGGTAATCTGCGTATCCGTTCTGGGCATGACCACCGGCGCGTCAAAAGAAGGGATATTTCTGAAAATTCCCTCCAGCATATATTCCCCTGCCTCAATCCATCCCTGCCGCGTAAGCCCTGTATATGGACTCAATTCATAATCCGTCTTACTGGGCCGAAATGCCATACTCCTCTCCTCCTTTTCCATTCTTGCGCTCTTTTTATCCATATTTCCCACTCAAAATGCCTCCGGCACAAAAACAGCGCACCGCCCGGCTTTCACATTGCCGAACAGTACGCTGCCTGTTTCCCAAATCTTTGACGGAAAGAACTTGTTTAAAAAATCCTTTCCTATCTTTCATCCTTAATTATCGATCAGCTTGTTGCTGTCATTCCAGCTATAAAGTTTACGCAGTTCAGTGCCAACCTTCTCAAGCTGATGCGCTCCCTCTCTCTTTCTCATCGCAAGGAAGTGAGGGCATCCAACCTTATTCTCAAGCAGCCATTCCTTTGCAAAAGAACCGTCCTGGATGTCGGAAAGGATCTTCTTCATCGCCTTCTTGGTATCCTCGGTTACAACCTTCGGGCCGGTAATATAATCACCGTATTCTGCCGTGTTGGAGATGGAATATCTCATGCCGGCAAAGCCGCTCTCATAGATCAGGTCCACGATCAACTTCATTTCATGGATACATTCAAAATATGCGCTCTCAGGTTCATAACCTGCTTCAACCAGGGTTTCAAATCCTGCCTTCATCAGGGCGCACACACCGCCGCACAGAACAGCCTGCTCACCGAACAGATCCGTTTCCGTCTCTTCACGGAAAGTCGTCTGCAGCACGCCCGCTCTCGCTCCGCCGATTCCCAGAGCATAAGCAAGAGCCAGATCATGCGCTTTTCCAGTCGCATCCTGTGCAACAGCGATCAAACAAGGCACACCTTTTCCTGCCTGATATTCACTTCTTACCGTATGGCCAGGTCCCTTAGGCGCGATCATCGTCACATCAATATCCGCGGGGGGCTTGATCTGCCCGAAATGAATGGAGAATCCATGTGCAAACATCAACATCTTGCCCGGCTTCAGGTTGGGTTCGATGGATTCCTTATAAAGAGCGCCCTGCTTCTCATCATTGATCAGGATCATGATGATGTCGGCTCTCTTAGCCGCTTCTGCCGCCGTATATACGGTAAGTCCCTGCGCCTCTGCCTTTGCCCAGGACTTGGAACCTTCGTACAGTCCCACGATCACATTGCATCCTGACTCCTTCAGGTTCAGGGCATGCGCATGTCCCTGGCTTCCATAACCGATGATCGCAATCGTTTTATCCTGCAGCAGGGACAGATCACAATCTTCCTGATAATAAATCTTTGCCATCTTTTTTTCCTCCATTCGCATATCTATCTAACTGAAAGGCATCCCGCATCCGCGGCACGCCTAAGAGTTCTTACCAATCCGGAACCTCAGTCCTCAATGTCCAGATATACCACATCCTCTGTCCCGCGGCCGAGACCAGCAATACCGGTTCTCGCCAGTTCCAGAATCTCATAATTGCCCAATAAGTTAATGCAGGCTTCAATCTTGCTCTGATTTCCGGTGATCTCCACGATCAGATTCTCCTGGCCCACATCGATGATATTCGCGCGGAAAATGTTGGAGATTGCGATCACATCCTGCCTCTGCGCAGCTGTAACCCTTACCTTGATGAGGGCCAGTTCACGGTACACGCTTTTCTCTGGCTTTAGTTCCCTCACATCCCTGACATCCACCAGTTTGGATACCTGCTTTTCAATTTGTTCCAGTATCTCATCATCCCCCGAGGCCACGATGGTGATACGCGTTATTCTCGGATCCGCGGTCACGCCCGCGGTAATGCTCTCAATATTATAGCCTCTCCTTGAGAACAGCCCTGAAATCCGGCTCAGCACGCCGGAAGTGTTGTCCACGAGAAGCTGGAAAACCTTTTTGCGCATCTCATCCACCTCTCCATCTTCATACCGCAAGGCCGCCCTATCGACGTTTCTCTGCGTTTTCAATCATTCTAGCAACATTCGACTGCCTTGTCAACGTATGAAGGCCAGTCATATTTTCTATAACTAAAGGTTATGTATTGTTTTTCACAGGGTGGTGAGCCTTTCCATTCAGCCGGACGGGGGTGCCTGCGCGCCACGCGGCCCTGAACCTTGCCCTCAGGCAGCGCCCAGCCGTTCGGGATTCCTTTCAGGCACGGTTATCCGTTCGCTCTGGCCACCTCGAAAATGAGCTGTTTCTGAACGTTTGTGAAGGGGCGCCCTTCCGCATGGTGGCTAAACTCCGCCCTGCCGGGGCGTCAGACAACGCCGCCAGGACGTGCGGAAGAATGCTTCTGGCCAAAAAGCTGGAAACAGCACGATTTTTTCACAGGCATACGGAAAAAGAATGCATCCAGTTGCAGTTTGCCTGCCTCCTTACCCTATGAACCGGGCAGGGGATAGAACCAGACGAAGGGCAAAAGCTGCTGGACGCTTCCAACGGACTCATAGCGTTTCCGCATGCTAACAGGTTTTTTCACAGGATAGGAAAGTAGAAATTTTTATTTGTGGAGAAATAAAAATTATGCTATACTTGAGAAAGATGGGAAAGAAGGAATTATGATAAATAAGGGGAAGCTACAGAGGATACACAGAAGAGAATCGCACGGCGGTTCTTTTTGAATTGTCTTTCTGAGGCGGACTTTTTTGCTTTATTTCTTTTTACGACGGAATGGAGGAATATATGGGAACTGAGAATACAGAAAGCCACAACGAATATGGAGCGGATCAAATCCAGATTCTGGAAGGGTTGGAAGCGGTTCGGAAGAGGCCGGGAATGTATATCGGCTCTACTTCCAGCAGAGGTCTTCATCATCTGGTATATGAGATCGTCGATAATTCAGTGGACGAGGCCCTGGCTGGATACTGTGATACGATAGAGGTGGTTATCAACAAGGATAATTCCATTACGGTGACGGATAACGGGCGTGGTATTCCTGTGGGGATCAATCATAAGGCGGGAATTCCCGCAGTTGAGGTTGTATTCACGGTTCTGCATGCCGGCGGTAAATTCGGCGGAGGCGGGTACAAGGTCTCCGGCGGCCTGCATGGGGTGGGCGCTTCTGTGGTCAACGCCCTGTCGGATTGGCTGGAAGTCGACATCTGTTCGGAGGGAAAGGTATACCGGCAGAGGTATGAACGCGGGAAGGCGCTGTATCCGCTGAAGGTTGTAGGTGAGTGCGCTCCGGAGAAAACGGGGACGAAGGTATCTTTTAAGCCGGATGCCACGATTTTCCAGGAGACGACCGTTTACGAATTCGATGTTTTAAAGCAGCGCCTTCGGGAGATGGCTTTTCTCACGAAAGGCTTAAAAATCATACTCAGAGACGACAGAGAAGAAGAGCCGGTGGAGAAGGTGTTCCACTATGAAGGCGGGATCAAGGAGTTTGTCACCTACCTGAATAAGAGCAAGACGCCTTTGTATGAAAATATTCTCTATTTTGAGGGCACCAAGAATAATGTCTATGTGGAAGTGGCCCTGCAGCATAATGATTCCTACACGGAAAGCGTCTATTCTTTTGTCAATAATATCAATACGCCGGAAGGCGGAACCCATTTGGTGGGATTCAGGAATGCCGTTACGAAGACATTTAACGATTATGCGAGAAATAATAAATTATTAAAGGATAGTGAAGCCAATCTGACCGGAGAGGATATCCGGGAAGGAATGACTGCAATCATCAGCGTGAAGATCGAAGATCCGCAGTTTGAAGGGCAGACGAAGCAGAAGCTCGGCAATTCGGAAGCCAGAGGCGCTGTTGACAGCGTGGTCAGCGAACAGCTCACTTATTTCCTGGAACAGAATCCGTCTGTTGCAAAGACGATCTGTGAGAAATCCATTCTGGCCCAGCGTGCAAGAGAAGCGGCCAGAAAGGCGAGAGAATTAACCAGAAGAAAGACGGCCCTGGAAGGCATGTCCCTTCCCGGAAAACTGGCGGACTGCTCGGACAAGGATCCGAAAAACTGTGAGATCTATATCGTGGAGGGAGATTCCGCAGGAGGTTCGGCGAAGAAAGCGAGAAGCCGGGCTACGCAGGCGATTCTGCCCCTTCGCGGCAAGATCCTGAACGTGGAAAAAGCGCGGTTGGATAAGGTCTACGCCAATGCTGAGATCAAAGCCATGATTACAGCGTTTGGAACCGGAATTCATGAGGACTTTGATATCAGCAAACTGCGTTATCATAAGATCATCATCATGACAGATGCGGATGTGGACGGAGCGCATATCGCAACGCTGCTCCTCACATTTATCTATCGTTTCATGCCTGAATTGATTAAGCAGGGGTATGTCTATCTGGCGCAGCCGCCTCTGTATAAGCTGGAGAAGAACAAAAATGTCTGGTACGCTTACAGCGATGAAGAATTAAGCCAGATCCTTGCGCAGGTCGGAAGGGATCAGAACAATAAGATCCAGCGTTATAAAGGATTGGGCGAGATGGATGCGGAGCAGCTGTGGGAGACAACCATGGATCCGGAGAAAAGGATTCTCCTGCGCGTGAACATGGATGAAGAGACGGAATCAGAGATTGATCTGACATTCACCACTCTGATGGGAGATAAGGTGGAGCCGAGAAGGGAATTCATCGAAGAGAACGCCAAGTACGCGAAGAATCTGGACATCTGATGGATCGGTTGATCTGATGTCAGAAAATAGAAACGGAGAATGGACAGAGAATGGAAGATAATATTTTTGATAAAATTCATGACGTGGATCTGAAGGAAACCATGGAGAATTCCTATATCGATTATGCCATGAGTGTCATCGCTTCCCGCGCGCTCCCGGATGTCAGGGACGGCCTGAAGCCGGTGCAGAGGCGTGTCCTGTATTCCATGATAGAACTGAACAACGGTCCGGATAAGCCCCATAGGAAATGTGCGCGTATCGTCGGCGATACCATGGGTAAATATCATCCCCATGGCGACAGTTCCATCTATGGAGCCCTGGTCAATATGGCTCAGGAATGGTCCACGAGATATCCTCTGGTGGACGGGCATGGAAATTTCGGTTCTGAAGACGGGGACGGGGCAGCCGCCATGCGTTATACGGAAGCGCGTCTGTCCAAGATTTCCATGGAGATGCTGGCGGATATCAATAAGGACACCGTAGATTTCATACCGAACTTTGATGAGACGGAAAAGGAACCGACGGTGCTTCCGGCAAGATTTCCCAATCTTCTGGTCAACGGCGCGGAAGGAATTGCCGTAGGCATGAGCACCAGCATTCCGCCCCACAATCTGGGGGAAGTGGCAGATGCGGTGACGGCCTACATTGACCGGCCGGAAATCACGGTCCAGGAGCTGATGGAGTATATGCCGGG
>OGPH01002515.1_pt1 | contig 10376 bp, 12 predicted proteins | sample 1552891 | NCBI WGS metagenome assembly OGPH01 (sample SAMEA2580272, study PRJEB22360) | human gut metagenome | biome: human gut; feature: human-associated habitat; material: faeces | place: Denmark | collected 2008/2010 | reverse complement strand
CGTAGTCTGCCGGGATCTGCTCTATTCAGAAATACTGTTTCCGCTGAAGATGGCCAGAGTGCAACGGTGGCCATTCAAAATCGTCCGCCGGACAAATCAAAGGTCCGTCACATCATGCCGGGTGGGCTGGCCTTTTTCAAAGGCAACCGCGCTTTCCAGCACACCGCGCACCATGCTCTCCACATCCTCGTGGGTGTAGAAAGCCGTGTGGTCGGTCAGGATCACATTGGGCATGCTGCGCAGAGCCGCCAGCTCCGGGTTCGGGATCACATCGCCCATGCGATTATAATAGTACAGGCCGTTCTCATTTTCCAGCACGTCCAGGCCCGCCGCGCCAATCTTGCCGCTTTCCAGCCCGGCGATCAGTGCATCGCTGTCGATCAGCTTGCCGCGGGCGGTGTTGATGATGGTCACGCCCGGCTTCATGCTCTCAATTGCTTTGGTGTCGATGAGATGGTGATTCTCCTCCGTAGCGTTGGTGTGCAGAGTGATGACATCGCTTTCCGCCAGCAGGGTCTCCAGCGGCACATACTCGGCGATCTTCTTTACCTCGTCGTTGGGGTACAGGTCGTAGGCCAGCAGGCGGCAGCCAAAGCCGGACAGATGCTGCAGCACCGTGCGGCCAATGCGGCCTGTACCGATCACACCCACAGTGCAGGTGGAAATATCGCGGCCGATTTTTCCCTGCAGGGAGTAGTCCTGCGCTTCGCCGCGCTTGAGGATGTGCCCTGCCTTGCGCAGGCTCATCAGCATGAGCATAATGGCAAAGTTTGCAACGCCGTTTGGCGGGTAGTCCACATTGGCCACCTTCATGCCCAGTTCCCGGGCCGTCTCGCGGTCTACGTGGTCATAGCCGATGGAACGGCAGCAGATGGACTTTACGCCCAGCTCGTGAAACCGCTTGACCATGGGCGCGCTCATATCACAAGGCGTTACCGACACGGCATCATAGCCCTTTGCCAGTTCAGCGTTTTCCAGCGTTGGATACTCCTGCGTAGAGCCAAACTCAACGTCCAGCTGCGGTGCCAGCCGCTGCGCGATGCCCAGCTCATCGTAGGGGCGCAGGGTGTAAAAAAAGACTTTTGTTGCCATAAAACTTCCCTCCCGGCTTATTTTGTACCTATTGTAGCACGTTCTGCACAGATGGATGCATTTTACTGCGTGAATTTTGTTCACCTTAAAAATGAGGATTCATCTTTCCATATGAATGCGCGCAAAACAGTTGTAAATTGTCGGAAAAGAGGGTATGATAAAGGAACTGAGAAGTATACATCACTGAAATATAAAAGGAGTGTGCCTTATGCGCGCTTATGAACGGCTTTTGAATTATGTCCGGGTGCATACCACCTCGGACGAAAACTCCGGTACGCACCCTTCCGCTGAACGGGAGTTTGACCTTGCCCGCCAGCTGGTGGATGAGATGAAGGCCCTTGGCATGGAGGATGCCCATGTGGACGAGCACTGCTACGTCTATGGCACCCTGCCTGCCACGCCCGGCTGTGAGGATCAACACGCTCTGGGCCTGATTGCCCACATGGACACTGCCGACGATGCCAGCGGTGAGAATGTGCAGCCCGTTGTGTGGGAAAACTACAACGGCGGCGACGTAACTCTGCCCGCCACCGGCATGGTGATGAAGCCCTCTGTGTTCCCCTTCCTTACTTCCATGAAGGGCGAGACCCTCATCACCTCAGACGGTACCACCCTGCTGGGTGCCGACGATAAGGCCGGTATTGCCGAAATTTTGACCGCTGTTGAAACCATTCAGGAAAAAGGCCTGCCCCACGGCAAGCTGTGTATCGCCTTTACTCCGGATGAAGAGATCGGCGAGGGTGCAGAGCTGTTCGATATTCCGGGCTTCGGTGCCGACTTTGCCTATACGGTGGACGGCGGCGATGCCGGCTCCATTGAGTACGAGAACTTCAACGCCGCTTCCGCCACCGTGACCATCCGCGGCTTCTCGGTGCACCCGGGCACCGCCAAGGACACCATGATCAACGCTTCCAATGTGGCCATGGAGTTTCATCAGGCGCTGCCCATCACCGCCCGCCCCGAAACGACCGAGGGCCGGCAGGGCTTCTACCACCTGTGCCAGATGTACGGCGATGTGACCACCGCAAAGCTGGGCTACATCCTGCGCGACCACGATGCCGCAAAGCTACAGTTCAAGAAGGACAACATGCTGGATATTGCCGAATTTTTGAACGGAAAGTACGGCGAAGGCACTGTGACCGTGGAGATCAAGGACAGCTACCGCAACATGCTGGAAAAAATCAAGCCGCATTTCCACTTAGTAGAGACCGCCCGCAAGGCCACCCGCATGGCCGGGCTGGAACCGGAAGAAATTCCGGTGCGCGGCGGCACCGACGGTGCTATGCTGAGCTGGAAAGGCCTGCCCTGCCCCAATCTGGGCACCGGCGGCTTCAATTTCCACGGCGTATGCGAGTGCATCACCGCTGAGCGCATGGACCGCTGCACTGAGATCTTGCTGAACATCATAAAGCTGTACGCAGAGTAAATTTTATTTTTCAATATACAAAAAAGTGGGTGCTATTTTCGGATAGCACCCACTTTTGTTATACTCTGACGCTTATCTCTACGACTCCACTCGTGAAAATGCATTTGGAGCAGCCCTGCGGTTGCGTAGCAATGAAAGCCCCAGTGGGGCTTTCAAACAGGCGAGCGGTCTGCGTTAGCAGATGGAAGGGATTCGCCCTGACAAGCGTCAGGGCTGCGACAAATGCGAAAAATAAAAATCAAATTCCACTGAACATGCCCAGAGTACAACAACGACGACCGCTGCCTGCGGCAGAAGCAGGGAGGAGTTGTTGGGGCCGCGGCCAGCAAGACACGAATGCCGCTCAAGGCATGAAGTGGATGCTGGGAGCCGCAACTCTAGGAGGGCATTCAAAATCGTTTAACCAACGTTGATATGCCCCACCGGCATGATCTTCCGTTTGTTGTCGTCCGGCTTTGCCGTCAGGCTCATGGCCAGCGACACCGGGCCGACACGGCCCATGAACATGACCAGCATATACAGGATCTTTGCGCCCCGGTTCAGCTGAGCGGTAACGCCCACCGAAAGGCCAACTGTGCCAAAGGCAGAGCAAGACTCGAAAATAGCGTCAATGACCGACACAGCGTCCGAGGTGTTATAGAACACCACCACAGCCGAGCCAACCGCCGCCAGCCCGCCGAGCACGATAATGGTCAGAGCACGATAAACCGTCTTGGACTCGATGTGGTGCTCTGCGATCACACAGTCGTCGCGGCCCTGAGCCACACTGCGGATCGTCAGGATGATGACGGCGAACGTAGTCACCTTCACGCCGCCGCCGGTGGAACCGGGTGCCGCACCAATGAACTGCAACGCGCTCATCAGCAGTTTGGTGATGGGGCCGCAGGCCGCAAGGTCGATGGTATTCATGCCCGCAGTACGAGTGGACACCGACTGGAACAGTGCCGCCATCAGCTTGCCGGGCACAGAGAGCCCGCCCATGCTGGCAGGATTGTTCCACTCCATCAGCGCGATGAGCGCCGCGCCGCCGAGCCACAGAATCACCGAGAAGCTCAGCACCACCTTGGCCTGCAGGGAAAGCCGGTGCTTTTTGTGGTATTGACCGATCTCCACCCATACCATGAAACCCAGACCGCCGGAGATGATCATGAACATCACAACGGCCTGAACATAGTAATTGTTCACATAGGGTGCCAGTGAGGAATACTGGCCGAACCGGCCAAACAGATCAAAGCCCGCGTTACAGAAAGCCGAGATGGCCGTGAACACGCTCACCCAGATGCCTTCCAGCCCGAACTGCGGCACAAAGGCGAACAGCAGCAGCACAATGCCAATGCCTTCAAACAGGCCAGCCAGTCCCACCACGATCTTCAGCACGTCCTTGGCCTGCGCATATCCGTCCGCTGAGACGCTTTCTCCCAGCAGCCGCAGATCGCGGAAGCCCATGCGCCGCCGCATAGCCAGCGCGAAGAAGCTGGTGAGGGTGACCAACCCCAGACCACCCACCTGAATGAGCAGCAGGATCACCGCCTGCCCAAAGTAGGTGAACTGGGTCCAGGTATCCCGCACGATCAGACCAGTAACGCAGGTAGCGCTTGTAGCGGTGAACATGGCATCCAGTACATCCAGCCGCCCGTGCTTGCTGGCAACAGGCAGGCTGAGCAGAAAGGTGCCCAGCGCGATCACGATGACAAAGCTCGCACAGATGATCTGCGTAGGCGTATACATCCCCTTGCGCTTGCCCGCCGGGCGGTAAAACAGCTTTTTCCCTTTTGCCTTTTCCATAAGTTCCTCCGCACGCGGCAAAGCCTGCCGCGGCTATTTTCATTTCCTCTATAGCATACACCATTTTGCCCTCCGGTTCAACTTGATTTTATCCGCAAAATGCTGTATTATAATAGGGCATCTGTCTCCGTAGCTCAGATGGATAGAGCGCAAGCCTCCTAAGAATTCGGTCAACCTGATACCTTGGGGGCAGAAGTGATTGCTCTAATCAAAAGCAAGACCGGGAATCGAAGTTTTCTCAACAATTTTTGATGCAACAAGTTTAACACCGTTCCAGTTGCAACGCAGTCGGTCACTTCGTTGTGAAAAGCATTCCATACAAAGTGCAGAAAAGTCAAAAATTAACGATAATACATATATGTCTCTATACCTCAGCTGGATAGAGGGTTCGCCTCCTAAGCGAAACGCCCCCGGTTCGAACCCGGGTAGGGACATCCTTTTAAGAAATGCGAAGGTCATTTTTCCATGTGAAAGACGATCTTCGCATTTTTCATTTTGAACCTATCACCAAAATTAGCCAGCTAATGCCATTAGCAGAATTTTCAGCTCCAGCTAATAAAATCGGCTTTCCAGCTAATGAAGCCTCATAAAGCGCCTTTTGAACCCTGTTTTCTGGCTCTCTGCTAAGATTGGTAAACGCTTTCCTGTAAATCCATGTAAATACAAGATAATCTGTGTGAATCTATTTTCCACCTTTCTGCTGGAAGCCGTGCAAAACACTTTTCTCCATACATAGCGCGTTCACTCGCTGTTCTCTCGGAACAGAAAGAGGAACGCGCTTTTTTGTTTTCGGGCCGAACTTCCCGAATCCACCAAAGGAGGGTTTACCGATGAAAAAAGTTCTGACCGTCACGATCGACGGTATCCGCTACCATGCTTCCCGCCCGGCAGATTGCCGGCACTGCTTCTTCTGGAAGAATCGAAAGAAGGGCTGCGTTCTCGGCAAAGAGAACTGCTACTATCTGATCGAGCCGCCCAAAGGCCCCAGCAAGTGCGAAGGGTGCCCCTACAAGCGGGCAAAGCCCTGTGTGTTGGTTCCCTGCTACAAAGATCTGATGGCACCGCTGGAGAAACGAGGTGATGCCAAGTGAGCCACAAGCGAAACGAAGCTCTGCGCCATGTTCAGCACTCCATGCACCATGTGATCGCCGCTGGCGAAGGTTCCGACCGTGCCCCGGACAGCTGCAAGCTGTGCCCGTACTATCGACCCGATTTCAAGTTCCGCACCTGCCTGTATGCCCACTGCCCTTATAAGAAGCAGGTCAATGTATTCCGTTCCACACCTGAAAAATGGGATATTCTCTATGCCCGAAAAAAAGCCGACAAGAACCACAGACCTTGATTACTTCTATGGGCAGTCCAGCGAGCTGTTCTCCTTCTACCGGATTCCCAAGCTGTTGTTTCAGGATAGCCGCTTCCAACCGCTTTCCACAGATGCCAAAACCCTGTACGGTATCCTGCTGGACCGCATGAGCCTTTCAGCCCGGAATGGTTGGTTGGACAAAGCTGGGCGGGTGTTCATCATCTATACTGTGCAGGAGGTGCAGGATTCACTGGGCTGTGCCGATAAAAAGGCCACCAAGCTGCTGCGAGAACTGGAAGAGTACAGCCTGATTGAACGCAAACGGAGGGGGCTGGGTAAGCCCGATCTCATCTATGTAAAGAATTTTTCGTCAGAATCGTCAAAAACGCCCTACTTGAATCGTGATAATGACGATTCTGGAACCGTCCAGAATACGCTTCAAGATCCGGCCAAACTACGATGTAATAAGACTGAGAGAAATAATACAGAGGTAAGCGATACTGATCCTATCTATTCCGATGAAAACGACTGGATGAGCAAACGCGCCCAACTGGAAGAATATTTTTCTCAGTCTTTGGAGGTAGACCTTCTGCTCCGGCTCTGCCCGGACGATGAGGATACCATCTATCAGATCGTAGATTTGCTGGTGGACACCTGTGCCACTAATCGCAAGCTGCTGCACATTGCCGGGGACGACAAGCCCGCCGAGGTGGTACGCAGTCGCTTTATGAAGCTGAACGCTGACCATATTCGCTTTGTGCTGAAGTGCCTTGCAGAGAACAGCAGCCCGATCCGAAACATGAAGCAATACCTGCTCGCTTCTCCGTACAACGCACCCACCACGATGCAGCTTTCCTACCAGAACCAAACTAATCACGACTTAGCGATGCGGGGGTGATAAAAATTTCAAAGAAAGCAACTACGATTGCCATCGTCAACCAGAAAGGTGGCACCGGCAAGACCACCACCTGTGAAAATCTGGGCATCGGGCTGGCGATGGAGGGCAAAAAAGTCCTGTTGGTGGACGCTGACCCGCAGGGCAGCTTGACCATCAGCATGGGCTGGCAGCAGCCCGATGAACTGCCCACTACCCTTTCCACCCTGATGGCAAAAGCCATGAACGATCAGAGCATTCCGCCCGGTGAAGGCATCCTGCACCATGCAGAGGGCGTTGACCTGATTCCGGCAAACATCGAACTGGCAGGGCTGGAAGTGTCTCTCGTTAACTGCATGAACCGGGAAAAGATGCTGAAACAGGTGCTGGAAGGCGCAAAGCGCGACTACGATTTCATTCTGCTGGATTGCACCCCTTCCCTTGGGATGCTGACCGTCAATGCACTGGCGGCGGCAGACACCACCCTAATTCCCGTGCAGGCACAGTACCTGTCTGCGAAAGGCTTGGAACAGCTTTTGCAGACTGTGCAGAAAGTCCGGCGGCAGATCAACCCCAAGCTGAAAATTGAGGGCATCCTGCTGACTATGACCGACAGCCGCACCAACTACGGGCAGCAGATTGACAACCTGATTCGAGGTGCTTACGGCAGCAAGATCAAGGTGTTCGACCAGACCATTCCCCGATCTGTCCGTGCTGCGGAAATCAGTGCCGTGGGCAAAAGCATTTTCCAGCACGACCCCAAAGGTAAGGTGGCAGAAGCCTACAAATCTCTTGCAAAGGAGGTGCTGGCGGATGCCGATCGACAGCGAAAACTTAGCTCTGAAAGGGCTAGATGACCTGTTTTCCACCGAGGAAAACCGACAGGAGGAACAGCGGGAACAGGTGCAGCAGATTCCCATTGATGCGCTGCACCCCTTCACCAACCACCCCTTTAAGGTGTTGGACGATGAAGCCATGACCCGGACGGTGGAAAGTATCGCACAGTACGGCGTGCTGGCTCCGCTGATCGCCCGTCCACGCCCGGACGGTGACGGCTACGAAATCATCTCCGGGCACCGCCGCCAGTATGCGGCTAAACTTGCCGGGCTGGATACCCTGCCGGTCATTGTGCGGCAAATGTCGGACGATGCTGCTGTGATATTGATGGTGGATTCCAACCTTCAGCGTGAACACATCCTGCCCAGCGAGAGGGCTTTCGCCTACAAAATGAAGCTCGACGCAATAAAAAATCAAGGTGCTAGGTTAGATTTAACTTCATCCCAAGTTGGGATGAAGTTGCAAGCCCTTGATATTGTTGGTCAGGAAGCTGGCGATAGTCGAAATCAAGTGCACCGTTTTATCCGCCTGACCAACCTTATCCCGGAACTGCTGGACATGGTAGACGAAAAGAAAATCGCTTTTAATCCCGCTGTGGAATTGTCCTATCTGGACGAAAGCCAACAGCGGGATTTTTTAGAGGCGATGAACGACACCCAAAATGCACCGTCCCTTTCCCAAGCGCAACGGCTCAAAAAGCTGGCGCAGGAAGGGCACTTCTCGTATGACGTTGCTTTTGCTGTCATGGGAGAAGAGAAAAAGGACGAGCTGGACAAGGTGGTTATCAAAAATGACACTCTGCGGAAATACTTTCCCCGCAGCTACACCCCGAAACAGATGGAGGACACTATCATCAAGCTGCTTGAACAGTGGCAGCGCAAACAACAGCGGCAGAATGAACGCTAACATACATTTTGAATGTAAGACCCAACCGGGTCTTTCTTTTTTGCAAAAATTAGGAGAAAAAGCACTATGAACACTACCATTGATCTCAAGACCGCAAAGACCATCGAAGCCATGAACCAGAAGATCAACCACATGGACAATGCTGTGACCGACTTCTTCAATAAGATGAGCGATGTGCTGGAGCGGCAGTTCGGTGATGATGAAGTTTACGCCGCCGTGATTGCCCCGGAGATCGAACTGACTATCACTCCGCTGGCGAACGTTCGCAGTTACCTGCCTTGCTTCGATGAAGCAGATTCCTGCTACAGCATCAGCGAAGATGTGCCGCTGGCTCTCTGTTACGACCCTCGTCAGGTCATCACACTGGCTGGTAAGCGGTATCTGTCCGGTGCCGTTGTCTTTGTTCGCTACGATACCAATGGCAGCTTTGTTGCCCTTACCACCAGTGACCTGTATCTGATCCAGTGCTATCTGGCCGAGAACAGCGTCCCTCTTATGGCTGGCCGCGAGAAGATGGTCTGCATCTGCATTGACTGAGAGGTGCAGTATGGATACTGAAATGACCTGCTATGAGAGTTTCGCAGAAGTCACGGAGGACTTTTACTGTTCCGCCGTTGATGTTTTGAAGATTCTGGTTCTCCGTCTGCACGACTACCATGCTCGTTGCTTCCATTCTCTGCGGGATGCTCTGTACGACTATTTTTCTACCGATGCCGCACCGCATACTCATGCCAATGTTTCCACTAAGCATACCGTCACCGCGTCTTGCGCTCCCCGTCCTCCCTGAGAGGATTCTTCTCACAGTTCAGTCAATGCAGGAGGTTCGCTATGAATTATATTTATTCGTTTATCATTTTTGAAGCTGGTGCCTTTTTCGGCTTCTTTGTGGTAGCTCTGTTGAACGCCGCCCGTGCTGGGCAGGAAATCACTATCAAATTCGAGGAGGAAGATAATGGAACAGACCGAGAACACCTTGTCGGTGCTGAAAATTGCGCCGGGGCAGTATCCGCAGCAGGTCGAGATCGATAACGACCTGAAAACATTGCAGCAGGCTGTCGGCGGCTCCATCGGCGCAAGCTACCCTTTTGAAGATCCGGTTGCCATCGTCTATAACGATGACGGCAAGCTCATGGGACTGCCGTTGAACCGTGCCTTATGGGACGAGGACGGGCTGATGTACGATGTTATTGCCGGAACCTTTTTGGTGGTAGGTCTGGGTGAGGAGGATTTTGTATCGCTCTCCCCGGAGCTGGCGCAGAAGTATGAAGAAGAATTTCATCAACCCGAAGCCTTTCTTCCTCTGGGGCGTCGCCTGATGGTCATTCCGGTTCCGGATGAATCGGTTCAGAATGACGCAGAGAAGGCCGTAAACAAGCCCCCGGTGGAACATGACCGCTAAGACGATTTTCTGCACAGGAGGTGGTAACGATGCAGGAAGAAATCGAGCATAAGACGGTCAACCTTGCCATCTCGACCACAAAACTGTCCGCCCGCACCCTGCTGCGCGGGATGCAGTTTCTGTTGCGGCAGTACGACAAGCACGCTTCGCAGGGCAAGCAGTCCATGAAGCGGTTGGTACGGCAGAACCGTGGCGTGACCAATGTGGAGATTCAGAAAACCGGTATCAAGGATTTTGACCGCTATGCCAAGCGGTATCACATCGACTACTCCATCCAGAAAGACCTGTCCTGCAAGCCGCCCCGGTATCTAATCTACTTCAAGGCACAGGACACGGATGCCTTGAATGCAGCTTTCAAGGAATATTCGGCATCGGTGCTGGATAAAACCAAGCGTCCTTCCGTGCTGGCAAAGCTGCATGATCTGGCGCAGTCCGTTGCAAATCTGCCAGACAAAGTGCGGCACAAGCAGGAGGAGCGCGGCCTATGAGCAAAAAGAAGCTTTCCAAGCTGCTGGCGCTCTATCTGCCCTATGTGGTAATTGGCTTGCTAGCCACTAATCTGGGCGAGGCGTGGCGGCTGGCCGTGGGCAAGGAACTGGGCGATAAAATCGTATCGCTGATGGGAACTATCCCGGCAGCGTTTGCCAATCCGCTGCCCAGCCTGCATCCGCTGGATCTGCTGGTGGGTTTATGCTGCGGTGCCGCGATGCGGCTGGCGGGGTGGCTGGAAGGCAAAAACGCCAAATTGCAGCAG
>OGPH01002514.1_pt1 | contig 10378 bp, 8 predicted proteins | sample 1552891 | NCBI WGS metagenome assembly OGPH01 (sample SAMEA2580272, study PRJEB22360) | human gut metagenome | biome: human gut; feature: human-associated habitat; material: faeces | place: Denmark | collected 2008/2010 | reverse complement strand
CTCTTTTCCGCCGGCGCGTCCATGGCAGGTGGATAAGGTCAGAATATCCGGCCGCTCTCCTTCTTTCCATTCCGCTTTCATAAATCCATCATATAAGCTGTTCTCACGGATCATATCCATATAAGCATCATATTGTCCATCCGTAGAAATGTATCTATAAGTATCGCTATCCCAGGTAGTTGTATAGTAAGAAACAATTAGGTAACATATTGTGTCATTTTCTGTATATAGATAGAGCCAGGGTTCCCTTTCAGCCAGGTCTTCACTCTGTTCAAGATCGCTCAAGGAACCAAACATAGTGCCGTTTTTCATATTATGGCCATAAATGATAGTATGGCGATCCGTAAAATCTGACTGGTTCTGTCCATCCACAAACAGGCATCCTGCGCTGTTGCGATTCCCCTCGAATGTACGGGTCAGATAAGTTTCATTATCCCCGCACCAGACCACCGGATAGCTCAATTGCAGGGCAGGGACGTACAGCCAGGCGCAGAAATCGGAATTTATCTCCGACAGTGCAGAAAAATATATCTCTGAAACAGGGAATCCATCCTCTAACATCTCTGTATCTCCTTGCACATACTCCCGTAGCTCTTCATATTCCTCCGCACCGCTTCTGTAGTCGGAAAAAATCCGATACAGCTGAAAACAAGACACAGCCAGCGCAGCCGCCGCAATTGTTAAAATCCCTATTCTCAACCCTTTTTTCATCCCAACCTCCATGTCAAAGCGTCCGCAGCGGGCCGAAGTATCTCTGTGGCTATTTGTGGCTCTCCAGCACAAACGGCCTCCGCTCTTATACATCTGCGTGTCGCATCCCTTCACTAGGAAATGTACCCTCATTCTAGCATAAAATTCTAAAAGCACAAGGTCTTCCTATCCGACACAAGGCATGGTTCCTATTTACACAGCGCCTTTTCCCTCATGCGCAGCAGCGTCCTTTTCTCCAGCCGGCTCACCTGCACCTGGCTGATTCCCAGACTTTTTGCCACTTCACTCTGTGTTTTATCCTCAAAATAACGCATCCGTATCAGTTCCCGTTCCGAGCCGTCCAGGTCTTCCAGAAGCTGCACCAGCAGCAGATGATCGAGGACCTTCTCCTTCTCCCTGTCTCCTTCCGCCTCCGAACCCGCCGCGGTCATCTTATCAAGAAGCTGTACCTCATTTCCGTCGGACTGATAGACCGTTTTGTAGATGGATTCCACTTCTCCGTTCGCTTCCAGCGCCATCACCACATCTTCTCCGGAAATTCCCGTTTCCTGTGAGATTTCTTCCAAAGTGGGTTCCCTTCCCAGCCGGTGTCCCAGCCGCTCCGCCGCCTGGCGGATCTTCCAGCCGTTCTCCTTCACGCTGCGGCTCACCTTAATCATCCCATCATCCCTGAGGAAGCGCTTAATCTCCCCGCTGATCATGGGCACTGCATAGGTGGAGAAACGGACGTCATAATTCAGGTCAAATTTATCGATGGCTTTGATCAGTCCGATGGATCCCACCTGAAACAAATCTTCACAATCGTATCCTCTTCCCGCAAACCGTTTCACAATATGGTGAACCAGCCCCAGGTTTTTCTCTATCAGTACCTCTCTGGCCTTCCTGTCCCCGGCCTGCGCCTGTGCAATCAGTACTGATATTTCTTCCATGCATCAATCCTCAGCTTCCGCCCAGGAGTGGGTCCCCAACTTTTTTTCCATCATGACGCATGTCCCCTTTCCCAGGGCGGATTCCACCTCCAAATCATCCATAAAGGCTTCCATGAATGCGAAACCCATGCCCGAACGGTTCTGATCGGGGCGGGTGGTAAACAGCGGTTCCATGGCCTTCTCTATGTCCTCAATCCCTCTTCCCCGATCCTCGATTTCAATATGTAGCACATCCTCTCTGATCTTGCACCGCAGTTCCACCTTGCGCGCCTGTCCGTCCGGCCAGTCCGCATAGCCATGGATGATCGCATTGGTCACGGCTTCCGACACTGCCGTCTTGATATCTGCCACCTCCTCCAGCGTCGGATCCAGCGGCGTCACGAACGCCGCCACCGCCACTCTGGCAAATCCTTCATTCATCGAAACCGCGTCAAATTCCATTTTCATTTCGTTGTCCATCTTTTCTCCCATCTGCGCACTTCTGCACGCGTATAAAATCTTGGAGCGAAGCAGCGCTCAAAGAATCTCTACCATTTTCTGCATTCCGGACATTTCCAGCATCCGCCGAATCTGCTTGTCCGGATGGATGACATATACCTTTCCGCCAAAGCAGGACATCAGCTTATATCGTCCGATCAGGATTCCGATTCCGGAGCTGTCCATGAAGCGGGTATCCTCAAAGTCAAACACCACCTGATTCACGCGCGATTCCAGTATCACATGATCCGCATTCCGGCAGATCTCTTCAGAGACATGATGATCCACTTCCTCCGGCATCCTGATGCACAGGCAGTCATCAATCACTTTCCATTCTTCTTCCATAGCCTCTCCTTTCTATTGTATAAAAAAAGAGAACCTCCCCTTCCAGGAAAAAGTTCTCTTTTGTATATGCATATTCTGTTATGCGTCAGGTCATTCAGGATTCCAGCCCGTCCAGAGCTTCCTGAGCGCTTCTCGCCTCCTCCGTATTCGGGAAAAGGTCGATCACCTGATTATAGATTGTTTCCGCATTCCTGCTGTCACCGTTTCTGTTGTAAGCGTCTCCCAACAGCAGCAGCGCTTCACCATTGGTCTCATCATAATTAAACGCACGCTGCAGATCCGCAATCGCCGTCTCATAATCTCCATCCCGGTAAGCCGAATTTCCGCTCTCCAGGTACGTCTGACTGATTGTAGGACCCACTTCCTCCAGAAGCCTGTTATAGAGATTCGTAAATGCCTCCGACGTCGTATCCGCATTTAAACTCTCCTGATCGATGGCTTCCAGCGCCTGTGCAATTCCTTCCATATCTTCCGGCGTATCCAGATAAATATAGACCGCATTCAGGAGGCCTTCCATTGTCTGAAGGGTTCCGTCATTTCCCGCATAACTTTCCAGCTGGGAATTCAATTCCGTATTCTGGCTCTGGAGCGCCTCCAGCTGAGTCTGCAGTTCTGTCAGTTCCGCGTTCTTTTTATCCAGCTGTTCCCCGATCTGCCGGCTTTCTTCATTCAGCTGCGTCTGCAGGCTCTGCAGCCTGGCAGGCAGGATCAGGGCCAGAGAAACCGCCAATCCCACAGCTGCCCCTATCAAAAGGCAGACAACCGCCGTATAGCTTTTCTTAGTCTCCGTCACATTCAGCGGCTGAATGATCGTCTCATTTCCGCTTTGATACTTGATGACATCTTCCGTCTTCCGGCTTCTGTGAGACTCTTTTACATCATCTTCCACATTTAATGCCTGGCTGACTTCCTTCATATACCGAAGCGCCATCGTATTGCGGACATCAATGCGGCAGCATTTTACCAGTTCCCGCTTGGCCTTCTCCCATTCTTCCGCATTAATATAGAGAAGCGCCAGCAGAAGATGGGCCCGCAGAAAACGCGGATTGATCGACAGCACTTTTTTCAACTGTATCACAGCCAAATCCAGACTTTCCTGCCTGCAGTACGCGAGCGCCTGATTGTATTTCTTAATCGCCTGGTTCAGGTTTTCAAGCTGCGTAGGGCTGTTCTGGACAGCGCCGATATAATCATCCGCGATGTTCTTCTCCGGCTTCAGATTCTTGCTCAGCACCCATTCACTGAGCGCATCCACCGTCTCTCCCATCTCAAAATATACCAAGCCCAGGAGATTTCTCGCTTCGATATTCATTTTATTGAGTTTCAGACATTCCTTCAGGCTTACAACCGCTCCTGACAGGTCTCTTACCCTGGCCTTGTCCAGGCCGTCGTTATAATAATAATTGGACACGCTGACGATTTTCTTATATCGAGACACATCAGCCCCGCAGTTCGTACAGAAATCATTCTCCGTAAGAAGCGCGCCGCATTGATAGCAATTCATGACATCACCCTCTATTCCTGTTTGCTTTTTTCATTTTTCCTGCTCTTTTCAATCTCCACCAGCAGGTCAGTTAAATCGGTCATGTCATGACTGTATATCGCTTCCTCTACTTCGTCCACTTCCAGGCTGGGATGAAATTTCTTCAGTTCCGCTTCAAAATCCAACATTCTCTATATCCTCCAGAATATCCGGTATCCGTCTTTCATGTTCTCCTAAGATCAGCGAGCAGTTGTCCGGCCAGATAGAGCGAACCGGCCGCATATACCATATCCTGCGGCCCCTTTCTGCCAATCAGGCTACGAAAGGCTTCCTCCGGGCAGTCATACATCCTTGCCCTTCCTCTCCATAGCCCCTCCAGGCTTTCCTTATCCAGCGCGCGCGCGCCGGACAGCGGAGCGGCCACAATCTCTTCAAATAACCCGCTGTCAAGGATCTGCTGCGCCATCGCCCGGGAACGCTTATCCGCCACGGCGGAGAAAAGCAGGCTTCTCTTTCCCTGGCACCCGTCTTTGCCGACACTCTCCAGAAACGCATGTATGCCGTCCTCGTTGTGCGCGCCGTCAATGACAACGCCGGGAAACACCTCATCCATACGCGCTTCCCATCTGGTCCCGGCAAGGCCTTCCTCGATGTCTTCCCGCCGTATATGCCGTTCACAGACACGCCTGCCGTCCTCCATTGCCTCTTCCCGAAGCGAACGTTCCATCTGCTCCAGGGCACGAACGGCCAGCGCCGCGTTTTCTCTCTGATAGAAAGCGGCGGTGTGCAAGCTGACCCTAATATATTCATAATACTCAGAGTGCATGGAAAAATCAACGGTTTTATTCAGAAATTGCAGGGACTCAACTTGTTTTTTTGACACAGGAACCGTTTTGGCGCATTTTTGTTTCGCTTTTTCGACAATCACACGGCAAACTTCCGGTTCCTGCTCCAGGTAAACCACCGGTCTTCCTTCCTTTATGATCCCCGCTTTCTCCCCAGCGATCTGTTCTTTCGTATTGCCCAGATATTCCATGTGATCCAGCCCGATGCGCGTGATGGCCGTCACCGCCGGCGCTTCGATCACATTCGTCGCATCCAGCCTGCCTCCAAGCCCCGTCTCCAGAACAATCATTTCCGCTCCCATCTGTTCAAACCAGAGCATGGCGGCGAAAAAAAGAAGTTCAAAAAAGGTCGGATGATAGGATTCGCAGCCCTCTGCGGCCCTAAACCGCATGCATGCATCCAGTACTTCCTGGACGCATGCTGCGAATTCTTCCTTTTCTATCATCTTCCCATCCATGCGGATCCGTTCCCGGATATCCACAAGATGCGGCGAGGTAAACAATCCCGTCCGAAAGCCCGCATGGGTCAGGGCAGCGCTCATATAGGCGCAGACGGAACCTTTGCCGTTGGTTCCCGCCACATGCGCGATGCGGGCCTTCTCTCCGGGCCTTCCCAGGAAAGCAAAGAAGCGGCGGGTATCCTCCGGCGTATTTTTCTTCGTAAACTTCGGTGTCTGCAGAACATAGTCCACAGCTTCTTCATAATTCATCCGCATCTTTTTACTGCACCTTGCCGCTCTTTCCAAGAACAGCCAGCCGTTCCTGTACCTGCGCCATCATCTGCGTATATTTATCCAGCTTTTCCCTCTCCTCGGCCACCTTGCTCTCCGGCGCTTTAGAAAGGAAGCGCTCGTTATTCAGCATGCCGTTGACGCGGGCCAGTTCGCCCTGAAGCCGCTTTTCTTCCTTTTCCAGGCGGGCGATCTCCTGTGCGATATCCACAAGTTCCGCAAAAGGAATATACAGTGTCGCTCCGGCAATCACCACGGATACCGCATCTTCCGCAATGTCCGTTTTATCCTGCTGGATGGTCACATCCGACGCGCCGGCAAGAGACGCGAAGAACAGCTTTCCTTCCGTGAACGCGGAACGGATCTGCTCATCCGTGCTGACCACATAGATGTGCGCCTTTCTGCTGGGCGGAACGTTCATGGAGCTTCTCACATTGCGGATGCCGCGCACCGCTTCCTTAATGATATCGATCTCCTTCTCTTCCTTCGGGAAGTTCCAGTCCTGCCTGTACTGCGGCCAGGAAGAGATCATAATGGATTCTTCTTCATCCTGAAGCGTGCAGAAAATCTCCTCTGTCACGAACGGCATATAGGGATGCAGAAGCTTCAGGGCGGAAAGGAGCACGTTTTTAAGCGTCCAGAGGGCCGCAGCCTGGCTCTTTTCATCATCCGTATCATACAGCCTGGGTTTTACCATCTCAATATACCAGTCACAGAATTCATCCCAGATGAAATCATAGACTTTCTGTACGGCAATGCCCAGCTCAAAGTTCTCCATGTTGTCGGTCACTTCCTTCACCACGCCGTTCAGCCTGGAAAGGATCCATTTATCCGCGGGCTGCAGATACGCTGCCGCATCTTCCGGAATCTGCTTTCCTTCCATGTTCATCTGAATGAAGCGGGAAGCGTTCCATACCTTGTTGGCAAAATTTCTGCTGGCCTCCACGCGCTCATAATAGAAGCGCATATCGTTGCCCGGCGCATTGCCTGTGATCAGCGTCAGGCGCAGAGCGTCCGCGCCGTACTGGTCGATGATTTCCAGCGGATCAATGCCGTTCCCCAGAGATTTGGACATCTTACGCCCCTGGGAATCCCTCACCAAGCCATGGAAGAGAACGGTGGAGAAGGGCTTGCGCCCCATCTGCTCATATCCGGAGAAGATCATGCGGATAACCCAGAAGAAAATAATGTCATAACCGGTCACCAGCACATCCGTAGGATAGAAATAATCCAGTTCCTCCGTCTTATCCGGCCATCCCAAAGTGGAAAAAGGCCACAGGGCGGATGAAAACCAGGTGTCGAGCGTATCCGGATCCTGGGTAAAATGTGTTCCGCCGCATTTCGGGCATACGGAAGGCATCTCTTTTCCTACCACAACTTCCCCGCATGCGTCGCAGGTATAGGCCGGAATGCGGTGTCCCCACCACAGCTGCCTGGAAATGCACCAGTCGCGGATGTTGTCCGTCCAGTTAAAATAGGTTTTCTCCATGCGCTCCGGGATCAGACGGATATCCCCGTTCTTCACGCCCTCAACCGCAGGCTTGATCAGTTCGTCCATCTTGACAAACCACTGCTTCTTGATCAGCGGTTCCACCGTCGTCTTACAGCGGTCATGCGTGCCCACATTATGCGTATACTCTTCAATCCCAACCAGGAGCCCCATCTCATCCAGTTCCTTTACGATGGCCTTCCTGGCTTCATAGCGGTCCATTCCAGCGAACTTCCCGCCGTTTTCATTGATGGTGGCGTCGTCGTTCATGATGTTGATCTCCGGAAGGTTATGGCGCCGTCCCACCTCGAAATCGTTCGGATCATGCGCAGGCGTAATCTTCACCACGCCCGTTCCGAATTCCATATCCACATAAGAATCCGCCACGATGGGGATCTGTCTGTCCACAAAAGGAAGGAATACCTTCTTGCCAACCAGATCCTGATACCGTTCGTCCTCCGGATTCACGGCCACGGCTGTATCGCCCAGCATGGTTTCCGGACGGGTGGTTGCAAATTCCAGGAAGCGGGTCTTGCTGATGCTTCCGTCCTCTTCAATCAAAGGATACTTAATGTGCCAGAAATGGCCGGCCTGTTCCTCATACACAACTTCCGCATCGGAGATGGATGTATTGCACACCGGACACCAGTTTACAATCCTGCTGCCCTTGTAGATCCAGCCTTTTTCATGCATCTTGCAGAAGACTTCCGTAACAGCCCTGTTGCAGCCCTCATCCATGGTGAAGCGTTCCCGATCCCAGTCGCAGGAAGAACCCAGCTTCTTTAACTGGCTGATGATCCTGCCGCCGTATTCCTTTTTCCACTCCCATGCGCGCTCCAGGAACTTTTCACGCCCCAGATCGTTCTTGTCAATGCCTTCTTCCTTCAGCTTGCGGAAGTTGGACACCAGACCGATGCTGAAGAAGGTCAGCAGGAAGAAAAGCAGTACGAGCAGAATCAGTACGGAAAAGGAGAAAAAGAGAGCGGTACGACCGGGCCGGATTCTTTTTTCCAGAGAAAAGCGCAGGAAAAAGGTCAGAACGACGGAGATCAGAAAAATGAGGATGTCGGCCCAGAGCGCATGAATTCCCGTGACGCCCGTAAAGGTATAGAAAAGAACGGGAATGGACGCAAGACCGGCAAGGATGCCGCAGGTGCCTGCCGCATAAAAGGCGGGACCGGGGCGGCGGATCAGGGCTTCCAGAGCGGAGAAGAGGAGGAAGGGAAAGAAAAGCAGCTTCAGGTGTTCCCAGACGGATTCGTTGACGGGAGCGATCAGCGCTGTCAGAATCAGACGGCCGGACCAGTCAAACAGGAAATGCAGAGCTGTTCCGGCAGATATGGTGAAAAGGATTCCTGACAGAAGAAAGACGCGTTTTTCATATTTTTTCTGTATCATGATTTCCTCCGGGATGAAGTGTTTCCGGAACTATTATAGGCAGAATGGGGAGATTTCATGCCGCATATCCGGACAGAAGTGAAATTGGGAAAACGGGTAGATTTTAAGGGGAGGAATGTGGTATATTATTGTCAGGATTTGAGCCGTATCGTGTGAAGCATGAGATGGAGTTCTGGGCCGGATCAGGACACAGGCTGAGGCTGTCTGCGTCCGTCCGGCAGATTGTGAGGAAGGATGCGAAAAGGGATCAGAAGTATCAAATATTCTCTGGATAAGGATCTGAAGGATCTTGGGGGAATCTGGAGCCGCATTGACTTCAGAACCTTCATCAGCAACAATCTGATTATCACTCCCGGAAGGATCAGAATGTTTAACAACTGGTTTCAGGCGGGATGCCTGCTGCAGCGGCCGGCAAAGGGGATACGGAGAAAGAAAAAAACGCTCAGAGTATCGGGAAACGGGAGGATTCCGATTGTCATTTACGAGCCGGAAGGACTGAAAGAAAGCGCTCCCTGTCTGGTTTACTATCACGGGGGAGCATTTGTATTAAGGGACAGGCCTGCAACACACAGGCTGGCGCAGGTTTATGCGGAAGCGGTGGGGTGCCGCGTTGTGCTGGTACAGTACCGGGTGGGTCTTCCGTATCCGGAGCCGTTGAAGGACTGCTACCGCGGGCTGTGCTGGGTATGGGAGAACGCAGAACGGCTGGGGATCGACAGGGAGCGGATCGCGGTGCTGGGAGACAGCGCGGGCGGCGCGCTGGCAGCAGGAGTGACGCTTCTGGCGAGGGACCGTAAGGGGCCGAAGATCTGTTTTCAGATGCTCATCAGCCCGGTTACGGATGATCGGATGACCTCATGGTCCATGCGCCAGTTTGTGGATTCTCCAGGCTGGAATGCCAGGCTGAACCGGCAGATGTGGAAGCTGTATCTGCATGAGGAAGGAAACGGGCGTCCCAGATACGCTGCGCCCCTGTGCGCGAAATCCCTGCGTGGGCTGCCTCCGGCATACGTGGAGACGCTTGAGATTGACTGTCTGCGGGACGAGGGAAACGCTTATGCGGACAGGCTGGCGAAGGAAGGGGTCCCTGTGGAGCTGAATGAAATCAGGGGAACCTTCAACGGTTATGACGTTTATGATAAAAACCGGCTGGTGAAGCTTTCGCTCAAGCGGCGGTGTCTGGTGCTGGTCAAGGAACTGAGGAAAAAATGAGAGAGAAAAAATATGAGCTGATCGCGCTGGATATGGACGGAACCCTTCTGGATTCCGGTCAGAGGATTACGCCGCGCGCAAAGACTGCCGTTCGGGAGATTCTGGCGCGAGGAAAACAGGTGGTCTTTGCCACGGGACGGTGCAGGCCGCAGCTTGAGGAATATCTGGAATGCTTTCCGCAGATGCGGTATCTGATCTGTGAAAACGGAGCCTGTGTCTGTGATCTGAAAACGGGGGAGGATCTTTTCCGCAGAGCCCTGCCGCAGCAGCAGGTGCTTCGCGTGATGGATGCGGTGGAAAAGGAAGATGTGCTGGCAGCCTTTTTCATCGGAAACCGTTCCTTTATGGACAGAAGGACCTTTTTGCGGCTGGAAGAATTCGGGCTGGAGAGCTACAGAGCAGTCTTTATAAAAAGCGCGGTCTGGGTAGAGGATCTGTTTTCCTTCTACCGGGACAGGCCGCTGGAGGTGGAAAAGATCGCACTGTTTTTCCCGCCAGGAAAGCGAAAAGCGCAGGACGGGCTGCGCAGAAGGGCGCAGGCATGCGGCAGAGTGCTGGAACGGATCCGCACCCTTCCCGTTACCCTGGCGGTGTCCGCTTCCGGAAATCTGGAGATCACCGGAAAGGATGTGAATAAGGGAACAGGACTGAAGCTTCTGTGCGGGTATCTGGGGCTGCCGCTGTCTAAAACCGCTGCGGTTGGGGATGGCGAGAACGACAGGGAGCTTCTGCAATTGGCAGGGCTTGCCGTGGCGATG
>OGPH01002513.1_pt1 | contig 10378 bp, 9 predicted proteins | sample 1552891 | NCBI WGS metagenome assembly OGPH01 (sample SAMEA2580272, study PRJEB22360) | human gut metagenome | biome: human gut; feature: human-associated habitat; material: faeces | place: Denmark | collected 2008/2010 | reverse complement strand
TGCGATATGGAGGCTGCCGCCGCTCTTGCCGATATCTCCTCCAACCTCCGCCGAGCCGCGCCGCCCAAAAAATCTGAAGAAAATTAAAATTGGGGCTTTACAAATCTGAACAGCCGTGCTATATTAACATCGTAATAAGAATCATTATTGTTTTGGAGGTAAGAATGGAGGCGCGCAAGTACAGCAAAAAGCGACAGGCAATACTGGACGCTCTGCGCAATACGACAGAGCACCCGAGCGCGGAGATGCTGTATGCGAGACTGAAGCCGGAGTATCCGGATCTGAGTCTCGGCACCGTGTATCGGAACCTCGCCATGTTCATCCGGGACGGGGACGTCATCAGCGTCGGCACCGTCTCCGGCCAGGAGCGGTACGATGCGATCACGAAGCCCCATGCGCATTTCATCTGCTCCGAGTGCGGCTGCGTGCTCGACGTCTGCTCCCCCTGCCTGAGCGAGCTGGACAAGTCCGTAGAGAGCGAGACGGGCGGTGAAGTCAGCGGACACTCCCTCAGCTTTTCCGGCACCTGCCGGAGCTGCCTTAACGGGCAAAAAACGGCCGTTTAGCCGTTTTTTACATAAGACTTTGAACAAAAAAGATAAATTACAGGAGGAAAAAATCATGGCTAAGTGGATCTGCAGCGTATGTGGTTATGTGCACGAGGGCGACACCCCTCCCGAGAAGTGCCCGCAGTGCAAGGCTCCGGCCGAGAAGTTCAAGAAGGTTGAAGCCGGTGAGATGTCCTGGGCGGCCGAGCACGTTGTCGGCGTCGCGAAGGGCAGCCCCGATGAGATAATCGCTGGCCTGCGCATGAATTTTGAAGGCGAGTGCACCGAGGTCGGCATGTATCTGGCCATGGCCCGCGTCGCCCACCGCGAGGGTTACCCCGAGATAGGCCTGTACTGGGAGAAGGCCGCCTGGGAAGAGGCTGAGCACGCCGCAAAGTTTGCAGAGCTTCTGGGCGAGGTCGTCACCGACAGCACCAAGAAGAACCTCGAGATGCGCGTTGAGGCCGAGAACGGCGCCACCGCCGGCAAGTTCGAGCTGGCCAAGCTGGCCAAGCAGTACAATCTGGACGCCATCCATGACACCGTCCATGAAATGGCCCGCGACGAGGCCCGCCACGGCAAGGCCTTTGAGGGTCTGCTGAACCGCTACTTCGGCAAGTAAGCGATATTAGACCAATACAATTCGTAAAAAGCGGAGAGGGATGATCCCTCTCCGCTTTTTGGTTACCCTACCGTACTGTGTTGATGAGACATGGTACGTAGGACGCTTTTCCTAACTCATCTGAACAGGAAAGCAGAATAGCCCAGCGTTGCCAAGGCATAGCAGATGCTGAATCCGAGGAAACCCATAGTGCAGCCTCCTTTTACAAAGTCTAATATTAGAATACTATAGTATTTTTAATTTGTCAAGAATTATGAGACAATAGTATTGAAATAATTGACACCTGGGGGAGCCATATGCTAGGACAAAGATTACAGGAACTGCGCGGCGGCTGCGGCTGGAGTCAAGTAGAGGTTGCCAAGCGTCTGCGCGTGACCAAGCAAACTGTGTCAAACTGGGAGAATGAGAATATTCAGCCTTCCATTGACATGCTGGTACGGTTGGCTCAATTATACAATGTGTCAACAGATTATCTTCTGGGCATGGAGAGTGTGCCGAGACTGAATGTTGACGGAGTGCCTTCTGGCGTCGTGGCGCACTTGTCCTTGCTGATCGACGATTATCGGAATAAGTAAGTAAAAAGCGGAGAGGGATAATCCCTCTCCGCTCTTTGTTTTCGGTGAAGCACAGTGCTGCCTTAGAAGCGGTGACTGCACTTTGCTGGTGTTTCTGAGAAATAATGAGTGATTATTCCATATCACCGCATCGCGCGAAAAAACCCGAAATACGGCATGTTTGCACCGATTTTTTATTACAGAATGATTGTTTACAAATTGTGAATAAAGGTTTCCGGGGGACGGATCACCACGCGGGCGTTGTCCGCCACGGATTCGGTGAGGAAGGCGTTGCCGCCCACCACGGCGTTTTCGCCGATGACCGTCTCGCCGCCGAAGATGGACGCGCCGGAGTAGATGGTGGCGCCGTCGCCCACGGTGGGGTGGCGTTTGCCGCTGCTGTGAGCGCGACCGCCGCGGGGACTGAGTGCGCCCAGCGTCACGCCCTGATACAGCTTCACATGGTCGCCGATGACGGTGGTCTCGCCTACCACAATGCCGGTGCCGTGGTCGATGAAGAAATAGCTGCCGATCTGCGCGCCGGGATGAATGTCGATACCGGTGCGGCTGTGGGCGTACTCCGTCATCATGCGGGGGATGGTGGGCACGTGGCGCAGGTACAGTTCGTGGCTGACCCGATAGGCGAAGATGGCGAACAGGCCGGGATAGGCCAGCACGATCTCCTCCCGGTTCTGGGCGGCGGGGTCGCCGTCAAAGATGGCGTCAATATCCGTCAGCAGAAGCTGCTGGATGCGGGGCAGCTGCGCCACCACCTCGCGGGCGATCTGGGGTGCGCGGCCCTCGTCTTCCAGGGGCAGCGCCAGCGCGATCTGACGGGAAAGGCTGGTTTCGATCCGCTCCAGCAGCAGCGCGGCGTAGTCCGCCGCCGCCAGCGTCATCAGTGCGGGGTCGCCGAAATAGGCGGGGAACATCAACTGCCGCATTTCCTTCAGCAGCGTGATGATAGCCTTGCGGTCAGGCAGGCGCAGACGGCTGCCGTACATCGGGATGTCAGCGTTTTTCATGGTTGCGGCCATTGTGCGGGCCGCGTTGCAGATATATTCCTCGTACACGGTTATTCCTCCGACCAAAGAGGTGTGGACAGGTAACGGTTGCCATCGTCCGGCAGCAGCGCCACGATGGTCTTGCCCTTGTTTTCGGGGCGGCGGGCCAGTTCGTCGGTAGCCCACAGAGCGGCGCCGGAGGTGATACCGGCCATAACGCCCTCGGTACGGGCCAGCAGACGGCCGGTGCGGTAAGCGTCCTCGTCGGTGACGGTGACGATCTCATCCACCACAGAGCTGTCATAGTTGCCGGGGACGAAGTTGGCCCCGATGCCCTGTAAGCCGTGCGGGCCTGCGTGGCCCTGACTCAGCAGGGGAGAGGAGGCGGGCTCCACCGCCACGATGCGGATGCTGGGGTTCTGCTCCTTCAGGTAGCGGCCCACGCCGCTGATGGTGCCGCCGGTGCCGACACCGGCCACGAAAATGTCCACGTGACCCTCGGCGTCCCGCCAGATCTCCGGGCCGGTGGTCTTGTAGTGGGCGGCGGGGTTGGCGGGGTTATCGAACTGGCTGGGGATGAAGCTGCCGGGAATGGATGCGGCCAGCTCCTCCGCCTTTGTCACGGCACCGGCCATGCCGCCGGTCTCCACCAGCACCAGCTCCGCGCCGTAGGCCTTCAGCATGGCCCGGCGCTCGGCGCTCATGGAAGCGGGCATGGTGAGGATCACCCGGTAGCCCCGCGCCACAGCCATGGCTGCCAGACCGATGCCGGTGTTGCCGGAGGTAGGCTCGATCACGGTGCCGCCGGGCTGCAAAGCGCCGGTGGCCTCCGCCTGATCCAGCATTTCCAGCGCGATACGATCCTTGGCGCTGCCGGCGGGGTTGAAGCGCTCCAGCTTCGCCAGAATGGTGGCGGGCAGCTGACGCTGACGGACATAGTTATCTACGCTCAGCAGCGGGGTATTGCCCACAAGCTGCGACACAGAATGATAAATAGCCATGATATCGTTCCTTTCTTTTTCTCAAATCTTGTTCAATGTATGACATGTAGAAAAAAGCAGAGGGTGTATGAAAGCTCATACACCCTCTGCGTGAATCAACACACCTTCCGCGCCTATTTGACGCGGCGGGAAAACGTATGACCTTCCAGCGCACAGCGAAGCGTGCCCATGCAACACATGGACAGACAGCTATCACAACAGGCGCGAAGCATCATACGGTGTTTTCTCCTTTTCAAAAGTCTACTGCTATTATAGGCTTATCTCCAACACTGTGTCTATGGGCAGGACGCACAAAGTCCGTCGGGAAAGAACGAAAAGTATTCAGCAAATAGCCGAAGACCACGGCTCCTTCGCCACATAGAACATGGCCAGCGCGCCGGGGCCTACGTGGCTGCCGGTGACAGGCTCATAGTCCACGAGGATGATACGGGCCTTGGGGTCAGACTCCTTCAGCATGGCGGCCAGCGCCAGCGCCTCGTCACGGCATCCGGCGTGGGCGATGCCGATGGGCCAGCGGCCCAGCAGCTCGGCGTTGGCGGCGAAGTTGTCCGCCAGCGCACGGACGGAGCGCTTGCGACCCTGCACCTTGCCGAACACCACGATGCGGCCCGCCTCGTCGCCCTTCAGCAGTGGCTTGATCCGCAGGGCTGTGCCTACGGCGGCGGCGACGCCGGACACCCGGCCGCCCCGGCGCAGGTGCATCAGGTCGTCCACGGTGAAGATCTGGCGGATACGGGGACGCAGCTCCGCCAGCTCACGCACCGTCTCGTCCAGTGTATAGCCCGCCTCGCGGCATGTGGCGGCGTGAAGCACCTGAATGCCCTCGCCCAGCGAGGCGGCGCGGGTGTCGAACACCACCAGCCGCCGCTGGGGATACTCCTCGCGCAGCTCACGGGCGGCCATCACCGCCGACTGGTACGCGCCGCTGATGCCGGAGGACATGCCCACGTGGAGAATGTCGTGGCCCTCCGCCAGCAGCGGCTCCCACAGCTGGCGGTACTGATCCATGGAGATCATGGAGGTGCTGGCGGGCGTGTGCCGCAGCATTTCATAGTAGGCATCGCCGTCAAAGGCGGACAGGTCAAGACACTGGTGCTCGACCTCGTTGACAATATAGGAGAACGGCAGCAGATACAGCTGGTGCCATTGCAGCTCGGCGGTGGGCAGATTGGCGGATGTATCGGTAGAGATCACAAAGGACATGATAGATACCTCTCTTATATCTAATGAATGATATTATTATATAGAGTTTTCGGGACATGTCAATAGCGTCCGGCGATTTGACTTGTCATTTTCCGCAGTATATGCTATAATTCCGACAAATACACACGCGGGAGAGAGAAAAGAACGATGCAGGAGATTTACGATTCCCGGCTGGTGGCCGGAAAGCTTCGCCGGTGGAGCCACTATTTGCAGCACTACCGCCTGCCCACATGGGAGCAGATCCCCACGCTGGGCCTTTATATGGATCAGGTGCTGACGCTGCTGAGCCGGTATCTGCCCTTTTTGCCCAAAAAGGAGAAGGAGGAGCAGATCATCACCACCAGCGCCATCAACAACTATGTCCGCATGAAGCTGATGCCTGCGCCGGAGAAGAAAAAGTATAACCGCATCCACATCGCCTACCTGATCATGATCTGCGCCTTGAAGCAGAGCCTGACCATGTCGGAGATCCAGAAGATCCTGCCCAACGGCCTGACGGAGGACGAGGTGAAAAAGACCTACGAGGCCTTTGTGGATCAGTACACCGATTCCGCCCGTGTCTTCGTCTCCATGGTGGAGAGCATGGCGGCCCAGCTGCTGGCGGCGGAGAGCGCCGATGCGGCGGATGTCAACAGCTTTGTGCTGTCCACGGCGGTGATGACCAACTTCTCCCGGCTGCTGACCACCAAGCTGCTGGATCTGCAGAACGCCCCGTTTACGGAAGAAGCGGTGGCGCTGTGGAACCCGGAGGAATAACGCAAAAAGAGACACCGCCGGTGTCTCTTTTTTATGTGGGGAATAGTAAAATAAGGAAACTTAATTTAAGCTCTCCGCGTTCAGCGCAAACAGCTCGTCGATGCGCTGCTTTAGCCGCCGGTGCTCCGGTGCGGTCAGCTGGTCGTCACCGGCCAGCAGCTCCCGTGCGGCGGTCTGGGCCTCGGATAGCAAAAGCATGTCGCAGTTGAGGTCGGCAATTTGCAGCATGGGCAGGCCGTGCTGCCGCTGGCCGAAGAAATCGCCGGGGCCCCGGAGCTTCAAGTCCTCCTCCGCGATCTTGAAGCCGTCGTTGGTGTCCGTCAGGGCCTTCAGGCGGCGCTTTGTCTCCTCGCCGCCGCCTTGCGACACCAGCACGCAGTAGCTCTTCGCTTTGCCCCGGCCCACACGGCCCCGCAGCTGGTGCAGCTGGCTCAGGCCGAAGCGCTCGGCGTTTTCCACCACCATCAGCGTGGCGTTGGGCACGTCCACACCCACCTCCACCACGGTGGTGGACACCAGAATATCCGCCTCGCCGCCGACAAAGGCCGCCATGACGGCCTCCTTCTCCTTGGGCTTCATCTTGCCGTGAAGTACCGCGATCCTCAGGTCGGGGAAGGTCTCCTCCTGCAAGGTCTTTGCATAGGCAGTCACGGCCTTGCGCTCGTCGGGCAACTCGTCGCCGTCGCCCACCAGCGGGCAGACGATGAACACCTGATGCCCCTCCTCCACCTGCTTGCGGATGAAGCCGTTCAGCCGCGCCCGATACCGCTCGTCCACGGCGAAGGTGTCCACCCTCTGCCGTCCCGGCGGCAGCTGGTCAATGACGGACACATCCAGATCGCCGTAGATGATCAGCGCCAGCGTCCGGGGAATGGGGGTGGCGGACAGCACCAGCATATGGGGATTCTCCGCCTTCTGTCCCAGTGCCGACCGCTGAGCCACGCCGAAGCGGTGCTGCTCGTCGGTGACCACCAGGCCCAGCCTTTGGTACTGCACATCCTCCGTCAGCAGGGCGTGGGTGCCGATGCAAAGGCCGATGCTGCCGTCGGCCAATCCCTCCAGAATGGCGCGGCGCTCTTTCACTTTCGTGGAGCCGGTCAGCAGCGCGCAGGAGATACCGAACTGCTCCAGCAGCGGCGACAGATTCTCATAATGCTGCCGGGCCAGAATCTCCGTGGGCGCCATCAGCGCCGACTGCCAGCCGCTCTGGGCCGCAAACCACACGCAGGCGGCGGCCACCATGGTCTTGCCGCTGCCCACGTCGCCCTGACACAGCCGGTTCATGGGCCGCGAGGAGGTCATGTCCCCCACTGCGTCGCCGATGGCGCGGCGCTGGGCGTCCGTCAGTGGGAAGGGCAGCGCGTCATAGAAGGGCTGCATGTCAGCGGCACGGCACATCGGGCCCGCCACGTCCACCCGCCGGGAGCGCAGCAAATGCAGCCCGCAGGTGACAAGAAACAGCTCCTCGAACACCAGCCGCCGGTGAGCCTGGGCCAGTGCCTCGAAGCTGGCGGGAAAGTGGATGTTCTCATAGGCATAGTTGACATAACACAGCTGATGGGTCATGCGCACTGCATCCGGCAGCACGTCCGGCAGCAGTTCCCGGCACGCGTCCAGCCCCTGCCGCACCGCCTTTTGCAGCAGCAGCTGGCTGACGCCCCTGGTCAGCGGATACACCGGCATGATACGGCCCGTCAGCTGGTGCTGCCCGTCCGGCTCCATCAGGGGATTCACCATCTGGCGGCGCAGGAGGTTGCCCTCCACCTTGCCGCAGAACACGAAGCTGTCGCCGGGGCGAAGGCTCTGGCGGTACGCCTGATTGAAAAAGGTCACGTCCAGCGTGCCGGTTTCGTCCACCGCCCGCACCTTCACCACCGTGCGTCCGCCGGGGATGCGGCGGCTGGTGGGGACGGCGGCGATCATGGCCCGGCAGCAGGCCGTCTCCCCCACAGGAAGCTCCGCAATGGGATAGATGACGCTGCGGTCCTCATAGTGGCGGGGAAAGAAGCCGATCAGATCCCGCAAAGTACGGACGCCCAGCTTTTCCAGCGCCTTGGCTCGTGTCTCGCCGATACCCTTGATGTAGCGCACATTGGTGTTCAGGTCTGCCATCCTCCCGCCTCCCTTTTCTTATTTTTCCCCATTATACCAGTTTTCCGCCGGGAATACAATCGAAAAGAAACCTGTCCCGACGGTTGCACCGGAAGCGGGAATCGATTATAATAGAGCCACCTGACAATAACATCGGAAAGGAGCCGCTTCTATGGCCGAAAAACGCAGTATTTGTCTCATCAACGATTCCTTCCCGCCGGTGATCGACGGCGTGGCCAACGCCGTCACCAACTACGCCACCGTCATCCAAAAGGGCTACGGCGACGCCACGGTGGTGACGCCCTATTACCCCGACGCCGACGACAGCGCCTATCCCTTCCCGGTGCTGCGCTATCCCAGCATCGACATGACGAAGCTGGTGGGCTACCGGGCGGGCTTCCCCCTGTCTCCGGAGCTGATGGAGCAGGTGGAGGGCCGTCACATTGACCTGATCCACAGCCACTGTCCTGTCACCTCCACGGTGCTGGCCCGGATGCTGCGGCAGCGGCTGCATGTGCCGCTGTTGTTCACCTATCACACCAAATTCGATATCGACATCGCCAACGCCATCCACAGCAAGCGGTTGCAGGAGGCCTCCATCAAGCTGCTGGTGGAGAACATCTCCGCCTGTGACGAGGTGTGGACGGTCAGCCACGGCGCGGGAGAGAACCTCCGCTCGCTGGGCTATCAGGGGGAGTATATCGTCATGCCCAACGGCGTGGACTTCCCCGCCGGACGGCTGCCGGAGGAAAGGGTGCGCGCCGTGGGCGAGGGCATTGACCTGCCGGACGGTGTGCCGCTGCTGCTGTTCGTGGGCCGCATGATGTGGTACAAGGGCCTGCGGATCATTCTGGACGCCTTGAAGCAGCTGAAGGACGAGGGCCGGGACTTCCGCATGGTGTTCGTGGGCAAGGGCACCGACGGCGACGCCATCCGGGCCTACGCCGAGGAGCTGGCGCTCTGCGACAAGGTGTTCTTTCTGGCGCCCTGCTACGACCGGGAGATCATCCGGGCGTGGTATTGCCGCGCCGATCTGTTCCTGTTCCCCTCCACCTTTGACACCAACGGCCTTGTGGTGCGCGAGGCGGCGGCCTGCGGCCTTGCCAGCGTGCTGATCGCCGGAAGCTGCGCCGCCGAGGATGTGACCGACGGACAGAACGGCTTTTTCATCGAGGAAAAAGCCGGTTCCATGGCGGCCATGCTGCGCCGTCTGCTGCCCCAGCGGGAGCTGATGCGGCAGGTAGGCGAGAACGCGCAAAAGGAAATTTATATTTCGTGGGAGGACTCCATTGCCAACGCCTGCCGCCGGTATGAGGTGGTGCTGGACAACTTCCACCGCGGCCTCTACCCGGCCCACGATACTCGGATGGACGATCTGCTGCGGGGCACGGCGGAGTCGCTGGACGCCATCAACCGCATCCGCGCCATTCCCCAGCAGCTGCGCTCCGCCATGGACGAGGACGTGCGCCAGTGGCACGACGAGGTGCAGGAAAACCGTCTGCGGGCACAGGAAAATCGCCAGAAGCTGCAGGAAAAGCTGACGCAGCTGCGCCAGCGGATCGACCGGTATCTGTAAAAAAGCTTGCGGTATGGCCCACGTTATGATACCATAAAGATATCCCGCCCGTTTTCGGGCATTGAAACAAAGTAATCTGCATCATATGAATATAAAAATTTCCGCAGACAGCACCTGCGACCTGTCCCCCGAGCTGGTAGAGCGCTACCGCATCGGTATCGCGCCGCTGTACATCGTCCGGGACGGCGAATCGCTGGTGGACGGCGTGGATATCACACCCGACGAGATCTACGACCATGTGGCCAAGGGCGGCAGCATGTGCTCCACGGCGGCGGTGTCGGTGTACGACTATGAGGAGTTCTTCCGCAAGGAGCTGGAGAGCGCCGACGCGGTGGTACATTTCCACATCTCCGGTGACATGTCCGCCTGCTACCAGAACGCCTGCATCGCGGCGGCGGAGGTGGGCAATGTCTATCCTGTGGACGCCCGCAATCTCTCTACCGGCATCGGTCTGCTGGTGCTGGAGGCGGCGGAGCTGGCGCAAAATGGCCAGCTGACCGCCCAGGAGATCCAGCAGCGGATGGAGCAGCGGCGTGAGCTGCTGGACGTGAGCTTTCTGGTGGAGCAGTTGGGCTATCTCCGCAAGGGCGGCCGGTGCTCCAGCGTGGCGGCGCTGGGCGCCAACATGCTGTCTCTGCGGCCTTGTATTCAGGTGAAGGACGGCAAGATGGATGCCGTCAAGGCCGCGCTCCAGGCCCGGCAGGAGGCCCTGGCCCGGCTGCTGGAGGGAAAAGACTACTTTATTGTGACGGTGAATGTGGACGGGGAGATTTATCAGTCGCCCCTGGACGGAAAGCGGATCACCGCCCCCTGCGGCAACGTCCACTGGTTTCAGTGCCGGGCGGCCTGCACCACGGATATCTGGGAGGAGGGGGAGGTTCCCGACGGGATTTGTCCCCACTGCGGGGAGCCCCTCATTCCCAACACGGTGGAAGCGGAGCACTACATTGAGGAGGGCTACTTAATCAGCTGGAGGGAATACACCCAGTGGCTGGGGAGAACCTTAAACCGCCGGCTGGAGGT
>OGPH01002507.1_pt1 | contig 10396 bp, 8 predicted proteins | sample 1552891 | NCBI WGS metagenome assembly OGPH01 (sample SAMEA2580272, study PRJEB22360) | human gut metagenome | biome: human gut; feature: human-associated habitat; material: faeces | place: Denmark | collected 2008/2010 | reverse complement strand
TGATCCCGCCGAAAGTGATATGGCTGCCGTCATACTCACGGGGACGGATGCAGTTAAAAGTGTCATTGTAATATCTGACAAGACGGTTTCGCCGTTCTGGGTCTTTCCATATCCAATCCTGAAATGCCTGCTTGATAGCTTCCTGCTTTGCCTGTGCTGCCGTCGTTTCCTTTGCATTGAACACCGCTTTTTTGTTGCCTTGTTCATCATACACATAGTCAAAGATACGAACATCACGCAGGTTCAGAGTATCCTCAATAATGCGGTAGGCAGAAGCCCTCTTTGTACCGTAGGTGCTGTTCGCCTTGACATTATCGAAGTCGGAGCTTTTGTTTTCGATAAACCAGTCGCCGTTAAACTCGGTGTAGCGCACCTTTATTTTTCCTTTGGCATACTGCGACGGAGTAAGCAACTCCATAACAAATTGCTGAATATCCTCCTGCGGTATCCAAGTCGTTCCCAGACGGACGGAAATTTCGGCAGCGGACAGGTCTTTCGGGATGACCTGCTTCAAGGCTTCCACATTGACCGCAAGCTCTGGGTCATTCTTCGCTGCCGCTTGTGCAATAACGAGCTTCGTGCGGACATTGCCAGACAGATACTCGTCTGCGGCTACATAAGAAACAGGCTCGGAGTTCGGCACTTTGAAGATAACGCCTTGTAAATCCTGCACAAGCTCATCCTGCGTTTTGCCCGTAAGCTGTTCCATATAGGGCAAATCAACACGGGCTTTCTCTCCGATGGATAGGGCAAGGGCTTCGCTCGATGTTTCAACCGAGGTTACTTCACGGTGCGGCTTGATAGTCCGCTTTGTGAACATATCTGCTTTCCGCTTGAAATTGCCCTCGTCATCAAGCACTTCCAGAGAACACAAAAGAAAATAGCTCTCGTCCGACGCAAAGGCAAGATAATTCCCTCGGCTGTTGATAAGACCGTATTTCTCGGTATAGCTGTCGTACAGACGGTTTAGGTTTTCCTGCTCGGTGCGTATCATTTCCTCTGGATAATCCTCGGTCTGATACTCAATGAGCCTGCGTACACAATCCCGTATTTCAATAAGTCCCTTGATACGATTTTCCGCCGTCATTGATACGGTGGCAGGGGTCATACGGTCATTCTCTCGGAAATAAACCTTGCCGTCTACCAGAGCAAATGAGAAATTGCGTACATTCGGGTCGGCGGGAATGGATGTGTCCTGTTCGTCGGAGATTTGGTCTATCTCATTGTCAAGCTCTGTGATTTCACCGCTTATCCTTTGAACGGCGTTGTGAAGCAGCTCGGACAGAGGTTTATCCTCATAGGCTTTGCAGACAGGCTCTGATTTCCCGAAGCGTGTACTTTCAAGCCGCATTTGCCCAAGCACCATTTCGGGATGCTGAACAAAATAGCTGTTCATCGTAACGCCGTTTTCGTCTGTGTCCAGATACACCCAATCTGGCTCAACATCAATTACACGGTCACGCTTTTGCAGAATGAGAATATCGCTTGTGACCTCTGTGCCTGCGTTGGCACGGAATGTGTTGTCTGGCAGACGGATTGCACCCAACAGCTCGGCTCTCTGGGCGATATACTTTCTTACCTCTGAGCTTGCTTTGTCCATTGTTCCCTTAGAGGTAATGAACATCACAACGCCGCCGGCACGAACTTTATCAAGCGCCTTTGCGAAAAAGTAATCGTGTATGAGAAACTTCTGGGCATTGTATCGACTGTCGTTTACACGGATTTCTCCGAAAGGCACATTACCGATAACCACATCAAAATGGTCGGCTGGAAGCTTTGTTTGCTCAAAGCCCTCTATGGCAATATTGGCTTTCTGGTAGAGCTGCTTTGCGATTTTGCCTGTCAGCGGGTCTAACTCTATACCGTGGAGCTTTGAGCTTGCCATACTTTCGGGCAGCAAGCCGAAGAAATTGCCTGTGCCGCAGGAAGGCTCCAAGATATTACCCTGTGAGAAGCCCAAGCGGTCGAGCGCTTCGTACATTGCCTTGATAACAACGGGCGGCGTATAAAAGGCGGTCAGCGTTGACTCCATAGCGGCGTTGTATTCCTCTGGGGATAGGCTCGCATACAGCTCCTTAAACTCGTCAGCCCAAGCCGCATTGTGTTCGTCAAACGCCATAGACAAACCGCCCCAACCGACATACCGAGATAGGATTTCCTGTTCTTCGGGTGTGGCAAGGCGGTTTTCGATTTCAAGCTCGTGCAGAAGATTGATAGCCGCCATATTGTTGCGGAACTTTTCTTTTGCGCCGCCTACGCCGAGCGTGTCATCGGTAATGCGGAAATTATGACGGTCAGCAGATAAAGCGGCTGGAGCTTCCGTCTTTTCTTCGGACGGTAATTCGGCTTTTGCCTGTTCCAAAAGGCTTCGGATATAGCCGATTTTCTCCACTCGGTTGATAGGAAAGCCTGTGCTGTTCTGAAAAGTGATGTCACGCAAGGACACATCGCCGCTTATCCTGCCGACGCTCTCCACAACATATTTGCGGTTGTCTATCGTGATTTTTTTGCCGATAAGGTCGGCGTTGTCCTGTGTGGGAACGGGATCTAAACCTTGTTTAGCCCGTTCCACATACAACCATTCCTCGGCTTCTTTGTCGGCAACCGCTTTCTTGACTGCCGCCAAGCCCTCATTTGCTGCTTTCTCTGTGGGATAGGTCAGAATTTTACCGTAATCATCGGCGTAATATTTCTCTCGGACATTATCCCAGATAGCATAAACATCTTCGGGGTCGGGAAACGCATCCGAGGTCATCAAAATCTCAAAGCGTTCCTCTTGCGGCTCGGATTCATATTCCGAAGCAACCTTTTCCGCATAGGCAATCATCTCATCTGCCGCAGACGGTTGTTCTGGTTCTTCGGCTTTCCTGTACCAGTCGCTTTCGGTAGCCATAATCTCGGCAAGGAGCTTTTCGTCATCTGGCGTCAACTCAGTATTCTGCTCCAAGAATGGGATAAATACATCACGCCCCAAGCGCAGACTTTCCATCCGTTCTCGGTAATAATCCTCGCCTTGCCGCTTCCATTCGGGGATAAACGGGCATTGCGGCGACAGGCAGTAATCATAATAATTCTTGATATGGGCGATAAGGTCGCCCTCGCCGTCGCCAATATCAAAGCGCCCCTCATAGTGAAAGTCCTCGCCGCCGACGGTAGCGGTAATCTCAAAATCTGTCTTGTGATACCAACCGATTTCCTTGCTTTCACGCTCTCGGTGCTGCTTTTCGTCCAGAACACCAAGCAGCTTGTTTCCAAGGGCAAAGCTCAAATCCGTATAACGGTCATTAAGCCGCCTGTCGTAAAAAGCAGGGTGTTCGGAAAAGCCGATAGAAAACTGTATTCCGTCTGGCTTTTTCTCGGACGGTGCTTCTGTCCTCTGCTTTTCGGTCACGACAACTTTCAGATGGTCGTTTGCGGGATTTTCCTTGAGCTTTTCCTCAAAATCCTCTCGGCTGTATTCCTTGCCGAGCAACGGAAACTCTGCATTTCGGAGCGACACAGCGTTTTCGTCAAAATCTATGATTTCGTATTTGTCTGCACCGATATACACTACATCGCCCTCGTTGTAGAGATAGCGAAGCGGATACAGCTCCCGCAATTCCTCGGAAAATTTCCACGCATTGCTGCGGCTGAAAACCGATGTCGTTTTCCATTGTATCTGGGTAAGAAAATCAAGGAGCTGTTGAACGGTAGCAGGGTCGGACAAGTGGTGTTCCATTTGTTCAGCAGTAACATCGGCAAGGTCGGAACGCTTCACATTGGATAACAGGTCTTTTTCGTACCTGTCCAAATCACGAATAAAGTCCGACAGACGCAAGGCAAGGGTATCCCGTTTGTCGGCAGGCGGCAAGTCACGATGAGCGTCGATAAAACGCTGCATTGCCATTTTCCTCTGGGCGTCAACCTCATATTGGGGTGCTGACACGCTCTCCAGATAATCGGCATAATGGTCTTTTTCTTTCGGATTGAGATAGCGGTTTGCCTTTATCAGCTCACGCAGCCGCTTTTCGACCTTAGACCAACTGAGCCGCAAGTCTGGGTTTGTATATGACCCGTGCTTTTCAATGCCGATACCTTTGCCGTCGTGCCATTCGCCGCCGTTTGTTCCGTCGGGGTAAAGGTGCGTTCCGCCGCCTGTACCGTATTCCTTTTTGAGAAAAGCAATATTACTCTTACTGTCCTCATATTTCTGAAACTGACGGTAGATACGGTATTTCCCGTCTTGAAAGCCGCTTCCTCTTGTCAGAACAGAGTCAATATCTTCCTGTGAAACAGCAAAAGCAGAGGATTTTTCGTCCTCTGCTTCGGCTATCATTTCGATTTGTTCCTCTACGGTAGGAAGATTGACCTTGACCTCATCGGCATTGGCAATGCTTACTTGTAAATCAGCTCGGTCATAATCACTTCCTCCGCTTGGCTGCGGATGTTGTTCATTCTCTGTACCCACTGCATCGGGGCTTTCTCTTTCAGTTCCTCCGTTACGCCCTGTTCGGCTGAAAGCTGCTTCGTCAGAAGCTCCAACCTCTGGAGTGCTGTCTGTTCGGTCTGATACAGATGCTCGTTCAGTTTGCCCGATGTCAGCAGATTGAGATAGGTCACTCGCTTGTGCTGCTCCAGATAGCTCCTGTGCATCTGTGCGTATCTGCCAAGCGGACTTTCTTGCTCGGTCGGTAATGTCAGGTCGGGAATAAGATAATCGCCCTGCCTGCTGTAAGTGATTGCGTTCATTATTTTCGCTCCTTTCGGGTTGTATTCTGCCTTTATTATATTGGCTTTTGCTTTCTGGTACAAAGGTGCGACTTGCGTCTTTCTCTGCGATTTGCAGATTTTGTATCGCAAGAGAAATTTCCTTTAGCGCCATTTCGGAAATGTCGCTTGTGGCAATGCCGAGGGCGTTAATAGTCGCAGGCGTATTAAAATTGATAATGCCCTCAAAATCCTCTCGGTCAAAATGCTCGTTTGCATCCAGACCGCAGCGGCTCATCAGCATAAATGCAACGCTGTTTGTTACCAAACGCCTGTAACAGACCTCGACATTAAGGTCGTCCAATTCCTCCAAGAAGCTATCCCTTGTGAAGCCTTTGAGCTGAGAGAAATAGTCTTGCAGATTATCCTCAACGGCGTTCTTTGCCGTTTCTGTTAGGGCAGAAGCAAGGTCGGTGCTTTCCGTATTACCAAACCTGTCGGAGAGCCTTTCGATAACAGCCTGCTCGTATCGTCCGTTCATCTGCCATATCGGGACGGGGCGGCTGCCGTAATATCCGTCGTGCGTGTCCGAAACATCAAAATAGTATTTAAGGGTATTCCTGCGACCCTTTGGGTCAAAAACGGCAATACCCTTACTGTCTTTGTTTACCCAACGCTTAAAGCGCTTGTTCCAAGTGTCAAGCTCTGCAACAGCGATAGCGTCGGGACGTTGTGCATAGATTAAAAGCTGTTCATCAAAGCGGCATTTATAGTTGCGGCAAGCAGCAGCTAAAAAGCTCTGCCACGCCTGCGGATTTTTTGCAACTGCAATACCTGTGCGCCGATACAGCTCCGTAATTAGCTGATACTTCGCAGCCATTGAATTTGCACCTCCTTCGGTCTTTCTTATTCATCGGCAGCACCGCCGAGAAAGGAAATGACCTTGTTCGCTTTAATGCTCTTTTGCAGGTCGTTGATAAGGGCAATGTCCGCAACCGTGATACCCTGCATAGAGAGAATATCGTCCATAGTCATAGCGGAAATTGCTTTTTCATCGGTAAAGCCTGCTTCCAAAACCTTGTTCAAGACCTTGACGGCTTTCTGATTAACAGCCATATCGCAATCCTCCTTTATCGTTCATAGTCGTTTTTCCTCGGCGCTTTCTGGGACGGCTGCTCCGCCTGTTTCGGCTCGTAGGTCGCTCCGTTTTGCTGCATACGCTCGGCAAACTCGCAGATATGAAAAATGTTGTTGCCGACCTCGGTATGGCATTCATCTATAAAGCGGCAGGAATATTCTCGCTTTTCTCCCCAAGAGTTCGTTACGATTATCCTGCCGCCGTCTGGGATACGGAACAGCTCTTTATAGTTCGGGTCAATAAATCGGATACCTTGCTCAGCTTTTTGAATGTGCTTATCAAGCCATTCCTTTACAAAGCAGTAGCAATAAAAATTGTAGTCGCCCCTTGTGGGGTTGCAGCGCAGCAGATATGCGTGTTTTTCTGTATCCACACGGAAACCGTATTCCGTGCAATAGCACCCCTTAAAGGCGCTATCTGCATACTGCCTTGCATACGCACTCATATCGGAACGGCTTTTCAGCAGTCCGTATTTATCGGAGCGCAGAGCGTTGATAACCTCGTCAAATTCCGCCTTGAACTCGTCCGTTTTCCATTGTGTTCGGGTGTCCGTCCAAGTGGTATAAAAGCCGTATCCAGAGCTGTCAAAATCGCCACGCAGATGACCGATATTGGCGGTCTGTCCCTCAAGCTGCATACTCTGAGCATAGGTGTATTTCTGCTCGGCAGGAGTTAAAGCTCGTATCTCCATATCAGCGTTCCTCCCGACTTTTCTGCTTTTTCTCTTTTTCCTGCGCCTTGATTTTAGCAAGCGCTTCCTTCGCCCAATCGGGCATACATTCGGGCTTGATTTCGCCAAGCACATCGTACCTTTCCCATCTGGCTTGTTCGCCTGTGGCAAGGCAAGTGCCGAACACCGCCCGACCTCTGCCGCCGATAGCTCCGTTTCCTCCTTCAGCCAACACAAGCTGATAGGCGGGATGCCGATACTCATAGCGTTTCGGCTCGGAATTGATAACAACGACCTTTCCAACAATGTTACGCATACCGTCATCGGGGATACAATGCTCCTTTGTAAACACGGTCTTGTCAAAGGGAAATTTGGCAAGCTCCTCTTTGGTGCGGTCAATCTGCGATTGTACTCGGTCAACAAAAATCTGCATTGCTTCCAGATAATCGTCCGAAGCCACACCCTCTGTCGGCCACGCCGCTGACAGAGGGTTGTGGTAATCGCAGCAGCACACCATAAAGGGATACGGGTCTTTTTCATCTGCGCCGAACACGACCTCTTTATCTCCGATAGATGCTCTGGATAATCTCGTAATCACCGAGTTTTCTCTTTTCCTCACTCATTCGGCTGCTCCTTTCGTTCTTTTTTCTCTTTCTGCTCGTCTAAAATCTTTTGGATACAGACATCGCAGAAAATAACTGACCCGTCCTTATATCGGGGGTAAGGACAGGTCTTGCAGTCATATACCTTTTTATCGCTCACGGTCATCACGGCTTTTCTGGCTTCTATCGGGCTGATTGTAGGGCATACGGCACTCCCGCCGATAGCGTTCATTCAGCTTCTTCCTTGCTTCGGACAACTGATTGCAGTAATATCCCCAGAAATAATCCGAGCCGTTTTTGCAGTACCAACACACATAGGGGTTGGGGGCTTTGGCGTTATGACCGATAACAAGCTCATTACTCCCGATAGTATGGCTTTCTATGATTTCATAACCGCTGTTTATCCGTTTTTCCTCCATTTTGCACCTCATTCCTTTGCGTATTTGCGATACGCCTTTTCGCCTGCGGCACGAAGCCGCCTTACACGGGCGTTTCCCATAAGCTCTGGATATTGTGCCTGTAATTTGCGGCGTGTCCTGCCGACACTCTCAAAGCTCGGCAGTCCCAGATATTTATACTGAGCCATTACCTCGGCAAAGGGCATAGCCCCTGTATCTTTTAGACAGCCGTTGCAGACTTTCAAATACAGCAGCATATCGTCGTTTCGTGCTTCCTTGTCCTTTTGCAGAACGGCTCTGACCTTGCCCTCAATGGTTTTGAGATTTCTCATAGATTTACCTCCATAAACAGCAAAGGGGCGGCTTTTTCAGCCGCCCCACGCCTGTTACTTCTTTCTGTTACGGATATTCAGCCATACCGCAGCGCCTACGATAAACACCACAAGCACGATTGCAATAATGGTCTTTGCCTCCATAAATCAGTCCTCCTTTTTCTTTTTCTTAAAGCCTACGAAGCCGAGAACGCCTGCGCCCAGAACGGAAGCAGCCGCAAGGCTTACCCACAAAGCAATATTAAAGTCATCGCCCGTTTTCGGGGTGTCCCGAAGCTCGTTGTGCATCTCAACGATAGTGGTAGCACCGACTTTGACCGCAGCCTGCTTGTCGGCAGGCAGGATATATTCTGCGGAAACGCTGTCGTTTACCTCGGATACGGTGTATTCGCCAATTCGCAGACCCTCAATAAAAATCTCGCCGTTTTTGTCGGTCTTAAAGGTCTGGTCATAGCCGTCAGCACCCGTCACACGGAATGAGAAGCCCTCAACTTTACCGTCAGAGGAAGTCTTTACGATTTTAAGAGAGCCTTTCTGCGCCGCATTGACAAAGCCCACGCCTGCCTCGTTTTCAACGATATAGGTCTTGCCGTTTTCCTCGATGGACACGGAATACACATTCTCGTCAAGCACAAAGCCTGTCGGAGCAGTTTTCTCACGGACAAGGTATTTTCCGTAGCGAAGCTCCTTCATCTGATAAACGCCGCCGTCAAGCTCGGTCATTGCTCCGAGCAGCTTGTCGCCGCTATCCAGCTTACCGTCACCGTTGGTATCGGCATAGACCTCAAACTCTGCACCTGTGAGCTTGTTGTCGGGGTAGTCCTTATCAACCTTAGTCAATTCGATATTGCCCTTAATGAAGTAGTTGACAAGCTCGATTTCCACGACCTCATCAACCGCACCGATTGTGACCGTGATTTCTTCCTCGGAGAGTACAAAACCTGTCGGGCTTTCGATTTCACGGATTACCCAAGTTCCATACGGCACTTTTTCAAAAGAAAAGCTGCCGTCAGCAGCCGTAACGGTAGTCTGGATAGCGTTTTCAGTTGTGAATTTATCTGTGCCTGTCTTGAAAATGCCGATGACCGCACCGCCGAGAGCGTTGCCGTCCTCATCGGATTTCTTACCGCTTACAGAGCCGTAAATGATGTCGTTCTCAATGGCTTCGCCGCCGTTGGCTGTGATGTGGACAGTAGCCGTTTTCTGTCCCGCATACTCGAAAACAACGGGATATTTCTGCCCGTTCAAGATATATGCGGAATTGGTCGCAAGCTCTTTTACATAGTAACTCCCGATAGGCAGGTCGGTTTTGACCTTGCCGCTTCCGTTCTCGTCAAGAGAGATAATCTCAATCAGACCGTCTGCCGGGATAGAAGTACCGCTTGCAGATACAAGCTCCTCTGCGGCAAACAGACCGAAGCTGATGTTTTTTAGTTCACCGTTCTGTCCGATACCGAAAAGGTCGCTTGCTTCAAGCGCTTTCTTCAAGCTGATTTCAACCTTCTGTCTTTCATTCACAAAAGAGGTGGCTGTTTCCGTCACGGAAACATTCTGTCCGGCATACACAAGCTCTGCGGTATGAATTTCATCATTCAACACCATACCGTAAGGTGCTTTGATTTCCTGCACTTCATATTTGCCGAGATAGAGTTCACGGCTCTTGGCAAGTCCGTCCTCGTCCGTAGTAACGGTATCCACAACCTCGCCATTTGTGAAGCGTACTGTTCCGTCAGGCGTGATAATATCCTCGGCTGCACGGATTTCATAAACCGCACCCGAAAGTCCGGCGATTTCATAAATCGGCTGATAGATTACCTCGGCATCCTCCGAGCCGCTTACGCTTACACCGTAGAACACTTCGCCGGTTTTCTCTACGGTGATTGTGCCTTTCTGTGCCATATTGGGCTTATCCACTTTTACTACCGTAACCCCGCTTTCTTCTGTGGAATTATCCTCCGTGACATCGAAGTACACGGGCGTTTCGTCGAGGACATAACCGTAGGGAGCCTGTACCTCGACAATAGAGTACCCCTTTCCAAAGGGCAGCTTTTCCGGCGTAACAAGAGAACCTTCTGCATTGGTGTAGAACACATCAATGGTGGTGGGCGTCGGGTAAGTGAAGGTCATTGTTACGGGGTTGCCGTCCGGGTCATAAATCTTGAAGCCTGCACCGGCGTAATTCTCGGCATGGGGGAAACAAGGGAAGACAGATTAGAGATGGCACTTTCTTTAGCAGAGCTTAATCCCAAAACAGTACCGATAAATATTCTTAATCCTATTAAAGGAACACCTCTGGAAAGTTATGAGGATAAGATTACTGAAGAAGAGATTATAAGGACTATTTGTGTTTTTAGAATACTGCTTCCCAAAGTGATTTTACGTTATGCCGGCGGAAGGACTTCAAGACTTTCAAAAGAAATGCAGGAGCTCGGGTTTAGAGCTGGAATTAACGGAATGCTGTCGGGAGATTACCTTACAACTAAAGGCGCAGATGCCGCGGAAGATTTGGAAATGCTTGCAGAGATGGATTTAAAAAATAGTACTTGCAAAGTATAAAAAAACGTGTATAA
>OGPH01002496.1_pt1 | contig 10440 bp, 9 predicted proteins | sample 1552891 | NCBI WGS metagenome assembly OGPH01 (sample SAMEA2580272, study PRJEB22360) | human gut metagenome | biome: human gut; feature: human-associated habitat; material: faeces | place: Denmark | collected 2008/2010 | reverse complement strand
GAAAACACGAAATCCGTATCCAGAAGCTTCGCTGCAGCCAATGACAAAAGCATACCAAGAATCACACCGATGATTCCTCCCAAAAGGGAGAGCACCACGGATTCCAGCAGAAACTGAAGCTGGATTCTCCCCGGAGCCGCGCCCATTGCTTTTCTCAGTCCGATCTCCTGCTTTCTTTCCGATACGGATACGAGCATCATGTTCATGATGCCGATGCCGCCTACCAGAAGGGCGATGGAGGCGATCCCCGCCAGCATGTAGGTCATCGTTCCCATCATCTGGTTCATGGTATCCAGAAGGCTGTCCATTGCAAAGACATAATAGCTGTTTTCATTCTGATTAAAGGCAAGATACAGCACACTTTCCACCTCATCCATAAGCTGGTCCGTAAAATCCGTGTCTGCCACATAGATCTCCAGACTGCTGATGCTGCTGTTTCCGGTCACCTTTCTTGCCGTGGTATAGGGAATGGTAATCGTTCCGTCGTAATTGCTTCCAAAACCGGACATGGAGGCCATCAGGTCGTCGTTCTGTCCCTCCAGGCCGATCACTGTATAGGTCGTTCCGGATACAGTGAGCGTCTGTCCCACGGGATTTTCTCCCGCAAACAGCTTATCCGCGATATCCTGGTCGATCACGCACACATAGGCCGAATTTTCCACATCCCATTCACTGATTCCACGGCCCACAGTGACCAGACTGTTGTGTGCATAATAAACCTCGTTCTTTCCCTGAATGGAAACGCTGTCCAGAAGCTTCTGATTTCTGGCGGCCATTCCGGTTGAGCTGATTGTCGGAGACACGCCGGCCACATTGTCAAGCGCTTCCAGACTTTCCAGATCCGACTCCGTCAGGCCCCGTTTCAGCGGAGTTCCCGAGATAGAAACGGAAATGCTTCCCGCTCCAAGCGAGGCAAACTCATTCATCACAGTGGCGATAACCCCGTTTACAATGGTGATCAGAGAGATCACCGCCGTCACGCCGATGATGATGCCCAGCGTGGTGAGGAAGGTTCTCATTTTGTTACTTTTGATATTTTCCCAGGAAAGCTGAATGCTCTGCCTGATGATTCCCATACTATGCATCCGCCGTATCTCCTTCCCCGATATTTCCATCCAGAATTCTGACGATCCGCTTTGCATGCGCCGCGATATTCGCATCATGGGTGATCATGATGATGGTTTTTCCCTCATCGTTGATTTTATGAAACAGCTCCATGACCTGGCGTCCGGTTTTCTGGTCCAGCGCGCCGGTGGGTTCGTCCGCAAGAAGGATGGCGGGATTGTTGCACATTGCCCTCGCAATCGCCACCCGCTGCTGCTGTCCGCCGGAAAGCTGATTGGGATAGTAATTCATCTTATCCTCCAGCCCCACACGGCGAAGCATTTCCGCCGCCCGCTCATTCTGTTCCCGCTCCGGCACATCCCCATAAATCAGGGGCAGTTTCACATTCTGCAGGGCGGTCTGTCTCTGCATCAGGAAAAAGGACTGGAAAATAAAGCCGATTTCCTGATTCCGGATCTTCGCCAGCGTCTTTTCATCCTGACTTCCAATCAGGCGTCCATCCAGAATATATTCTCCGGCAGTCGGCACATCCAGGCAGCCGATGATGTTCATCAGGGTGGATTTTCCAGAACCGGAAGGACCCAGGACGGCAAGAAATTCTCCTTCCTCCACCGTCAGGTCAATGCCCTTCAGTACTGTGGAGACCTCGCCGCCCACCATATACTGTTTGACAATTCCCTTCATTGTGAGAATCGTGCGCTTCTCCATACGCCACCTCCTATTGCGCCGCCGTCATCGTCGCGGCAGGAGCAGTCGTATTCATGAGATAGGAAGGAGTATACTGGTAAAACACGGTATCTCCTGCCTCAAGGCCTTCGGTAATCTGCACCCAAGTTCCATCTGTCTCACCGAGAGAAACCGTCTGCTCCGTCAGATTTCCGTTTTCATCCCTTATGTACACATAGGCGGTATTGTCCTCTTTATAGGAAATTGCCTCCGAAGGCAGTGCCGGGACGCCCAGCTCCTGCGTCTGGATCAGCCGCACCTCTGCGGAAAGGCCATCCATTATGTCATCGTCCGCCTCGAATTCCACCACGGCATCCAGATAGGAAACCTCGTTCTCCACAGTGGCAGTTTTGGAAATTCTGGAAATGGTTCCTTCATAGTCCTTGTTCAGGGAATCCACATGGATCTGCACCGCGTCCCCTTCGTTTACATTGGAAACATCGTATTCACTGATCCTGATTTCCACCTGCATGGTGTCGAAGTTCGTAACCTCAGCTACTGCTGTGGCGTTCGTCGTATATTCTCCCTCCCTGAGGGTCAGATCGGTGATATATCCGCTGATGGGAGCGGTAATGGTATAATCCTCCAGGGAATCCTTCAGATGTTCAATCTGAAGCTTCGTGGTCTCCTGCGAAGCCAGAGCCTGCGTCCGTTCCAGCGTATCCTCGGTGGTTTCCACGTTCTGCTCCATGGAAAGCTCGGCAGCCGCATAATCCGATTCCGCATTCGCGAGGGCTTCCTCGGCCTCCACCATGGCGTCGTAGTAATCCTGCACGTCCTGCTCGGCCGTTTCCCGGGCCAGACGGAGGCTTTCCTGGGCGTTGCTCAGCGTCACCGCGTAGGTGGCGAGCGCTTCATCCGTGATCATATGATTTTCATGCTGATCCTCTGCGGAATCGTAGGAGGCCTGTGCCGATGCCACGCTCTGCCTTGCGGACACCACCGCCTGAGTGGTTCCGTTATCCAGCTCCTCCTTCGCCTGATTATAGGTTTCCACCGCGTCCTGATAGTTCTGCTGCGCGGTCAGCAGCGTTTCCTGCGCCGTATTCAGCGTGGAATTCAGCCCGCTGTCAAGCTGTTCGTTCAGATTATCCAGACTGGTCTGGCTGTCCTTAATGTTGTAGGAATCCGTCAGCTCAGCCTCATTCAACGTGGCCTCCTGGACGGCGATGTTATATTCCACCTCGCTGGAATCCAGAACGGCGATCACATCTCCGGCTTCCACCTGATCGCCTTCCTCCACCTTCACTTCCCTGATCTGCGCCGCAACGCCGGCATAAACGTTGGATACATCCACCGCTTCAATGTTTCCTGAAAATTCCAGGTAGGAGACAATGTCTCTGGCAGCGACCGTCGTCTCCTGATACCGTCCTTCCGTGCCGCCCGCATTCACCGCAGACACCACAATGACCACGGCCACAAGAACGGCGGCGATCAGACCGACGATTTTCTTCCTGCTCCATTTCAATTTTTTCATAATACCTCTCCATTTTCCCGCACAAAAACGGGACCCTTTCCTGCATCCTGCGGCATCTCTCCGCCTCTGCCTTTCAGAGCAGAATCCGGCCGCCGTCCTAAAGCAGTATAGGGTTCTTTCCTCAACTAAAACTCAACTTCGTTTCATTGCCGCGAAAAACAAAAAAGGTATGCAGGCCGCCTGCATACTGACTGCAAATCCCCCTCCTGCATACCCCCGCATATGCGCCGGCCATGCCGGCATTTTCAGCCTTCCACGATCAGGTACCTTCCGTCGCCCACTTCAAAGACCTCGTCGGCTTCCAGAAGTTCTTCCAGATCGGCGCCATCCATGTCGATTCCTTCTTCCTCAAAATACTCCTGTACCTCTTCGGCTGAATCGACCACAACTGCCATGCATTCTTCCAGGAAAGCCTCCGCCTCTTCCAGGCTGGAAGCGACATCCTCTTCAGGGAAAAGCCTTCCCTGATTTTTTAAAAAACAGTTCAAAACAGCGTCATCATATCCCTGCATCCTCTTCCCTCCTTTCCATCCTGTGTCTCTCTCTGCGTTCACAGCGTTTTGAGGCCGCCCGCACATTTTTGTGCAACAGCGCTTTCACAGTAAATATAACCTCCAACTCTCTATTATGCAAGCCCTTTCGCACTTTGTTCACAGATTGCCGGTTACAGTTCACTCGTCCGCCAGAACCAGGCAGATGTCGTGCTTGCACGAACAGATGACTGGCTCTGAGCGGACGAAGGGAGCGCCCGTTTATGGGCAAAGGTAGCTGCGAAGCAGCGGAGAGCGCGCAGCGCGGCTTTGCGAATGGCGCGGAGTGAACTGTAACGATTGCCGGACTCCGTTACCGCATCCGCTCCCGAATGGCCTGCAAAACCCCCTTCCGTTCATAAGAAGGACAGGAAAAACGGGCGGCCTCCTTCACCTCCGGGCGCGCGTTTTCCACCGCATAGCTGTAATATGCCGCCTTCATCAGTCCGATGTCATTGGTATTGTCCCCGAATGCCATGGTTTCCTCCGGCAGGATCCCAAACCTGCTCTGAATCCAGGCAAGGCCGTTTCCCTTGTCCACGGACCGGTCCATGAAATCCACCCATTCCTCTCCGGCCACACAGACCTGGACCCGGTCCTTCCATGCCGGAATCAGTTCCCGCTCTCCAAGCTCCCGGATGCTTCCCTCATGATAGGCCGCAATCTTCAGAATCACGGCATCCTCCTTCAGCACATCCTCCACCTGCCGGTAGCTGTTATGGTAGCCGTAGGTCATCAGGTCCAGGAACTCCTGATTTTTTGATTCGATCAGGCTGCCCTGCGGGGTGGAAACCACAAAGTCGAAACCGGGGCCGAGGGCTCTCAGCTGTCCGACGATTTCCTGCGCGTATTCCCGCTTCATCGGAGTCACCGACAGATCCTTTCCCTGATAATGGATATGGGCACCGTTCTCCACAATGTAGCAGATCTGATCCGCCACATCCCGGAACACGTTTTTCACGCTGGGAAGCTGCCTTCCGCTGGTTGCGCAGAACAGGACGCCCCGCGCGGCCAGGCTGCGGATTTCCTCCGCCATCTCCGGATACAGATCCGGCGTGGATTCCTCGATCAGCGTTCCGTCAATATCCGATGCGATCAGTTTTATCATAAACTCATGTCCTCTTTCTCTTTCCCTGTATTTTGGTTTCGCTTCCGCCGGACCTTCCTCTAAGTCAGATGGCTCAAAAGCTCCAACGGCTTTGAAATCACGGCGTCCGCACCGTTTTCCACAAGCTCCTTCCGGTCCCTGAAGCCCCAGAGCACGCCCACCGTGAAGATTCCCGCCGCCCTTCCGGTTTTCATGTCCACGCCGCTGTCCCCCACATAGAGAAAGTCTCCGGCGGGAAGGACGAAGGCTTCCATAATCCGGTAAACGCCGGCGGGATCCGGTTTCCTGGGAATATCCGCCCTCTGTCCCTGCACAAAATCAAAATATCCCTTTCCGAACAGCGCTTCCACCACCCGAAGGCTGTCCCTATCGGGCTTGTTGGACAGCACGGCAATACGGACGCTTAAGCGCTTCAATTCCTCCAGCAGGGCGCAGATTCCCTCATAGGGCTTCACCTGATACATGCAGTCCTTCGCAAAAATTTCCAGGTATGTCTCATAGACCTCATCAAAATGCTCCAGCCGCTCATCTCCCGCCGCCAGAAGCGCCCGCCGGATGAGCATGGCCGCTCCGTCCCCGACAAAATGCTTGTAGTCCTCCTCCCCAAAGGAGGGCAGACCAAACCGGGAAAGCGCCAGATTGCCGCAGTAGGTAATGGAAGCAATGGTATCCGCCAGCGTTCCATCCAGATCAAATATCACCGCTTTTTTCATTTCATGGTGTCTCCTTCTTCCATGGGCATTTCGCTCCGAACTGACCATGGGCATTTCGCTCCGAACTGAATCCGTTCCACAGTCCTCAGTCCAGAAGCCCTTCCAGCTTCATCTCCTGATAAAGGCGGCCAACGGGCAGGCCGACCACATTGTTATAATCTCCTTCGATCCTGCGGATAAATCTGGCGAACAGCCCCTGGATCCCGTAGGCTCCCGCCTTGTCCATCGGCTCGCCGCTTTTCACGTATGCCTCGATCTCTTCGTCCGTCATGGGCCAGACGGACACATCGGTGCGCTCATGAAAACTCATCTGCCGCAGGCTTTTTCCCTGATGCCAGATGAGGGTTACTCCCGTATAAACCTGATGGGTCTGTCCCTGAAGGGCCTTCAACATCAGGGCCGCTTCCTTTTCATCCCGGGGCTTTCCCAGTGGCTTTCCCCGGAAGAAAACCAGGGTGTCCGCCCCGATGACCACAGCGGTGCTCTCCGTTTTCTCCGCGATTTCCATCGCCTTATGAAAGGACAGCTCCTCCACCTGCTTCTGGGGCAGCCTCGCCTCGCATTTTTCTTCTCCGCAGGCGGCCTGCACCGTAAAGGGCAGGCCGATCTGAGTGAGCAGCTCCTTCCTTCTGGGAGATGCGCTCGCAAGTATAATCTGATGTTTCATATGTTGTCTTGCTTCTTCCTTCGTTATGCTTCAAATCCTTCCACGTGTACCTCCGGGATGAACACCCGGCTGTCCCTCACGTCGTCCTCTTCTTCCTTTGCGGCTTCTATGGCCTCCTGGCAGAACACCTCCTGGGCGGTGACGGCCTCCTTGCCTCTGCGGTCCACCTTCTCATAGCTTCCGTCAGGCAGCAGGATCTGGGCCTTCATGGTATCCGCAAGCTGCACATCGAGAATATGGATCAGCTTCTCCTTCAGCTTCGGATCCTCCACCGGGAACAGGATTTCCACGCGCCGCTCCAGATTTCTGGGCATCCAGTCCGCGCTGCCGCAGTAAACCTCGCTCTTTCCCGCGTTTTCAAAATAGAAGATACGGCTGTGCTCCAGGAAGGTTCCCACCAGGGAACGGACGGAAATGTTCTCGCTCACGCCCGGAATCCCCACCTTCAGGCAGCAGATTCCCCGCACGATCAGTTCGATCTTCACGCCCGCCGCGCTGGCCTCGTACAGTGCAGCGATCACATCCCTGTCGCACAGAGAATTCATTTTCGCCACGATTCTGCCTCTCTCTCCGGCTCTGGCATGTTCCGCCTCCCGGCCGATCAGGCGCAGGAACTTCTCCTTCAGCCACAGCGGCACCAGAGACAGCTTATTCCAGGAAAGGGGCTCCGAATAACCGGAAAGCATGTTGAACACCGCCGTCGCGTCCTCGCCAATGGCCTCGGAACAGGTCATCATGCCGATGTCCGTATACTGCTTCGCCGTGGCGTCGTTATAGTTTCCGGTTCCCAGATGGACATAACGGCGGATGCCGTCTTCCTCCCGTCTCACCACCAGAGTGATCTTGCTGTGGGTCTTCAAGCCCACCAGACCGTAAATGACATGGCAGCCGGCCTTTTCCAGCTTTTTCGCCCAGACGATGTTATTCTCTTCATCGAAACGGGCCTTCAGCTCCACCAGCACGGAAACCTGCTTGCCGTTCTCTGCGGCCTGCGCCAGCGCGGCGATGATCGGCGAATTGCCGCTGACCCGGTACAGAGTCTGTTTGATTGCCAGCACATCCGGGTCCTTCGCCGCCTCTCTCACGAACCGGATCACCGGCTCAAAGGACTGGTAGGGATGATGCAGCAGAATGTCTCCCTTCTTAATCTGGTCAAAAACGGAGCCTTCTCCCATGAACTCCGGCACGGGCTGGGGTTCGTATTTTAAAGCCTTTAAATGTTCAAAGCCGGACAGGCCGTACATCTTCATCAGGAAGGTGAGATCCAGCGGGCCGTCGATCCGGTAGATATCATCTTCCTCAATGGAAAGCTCCTTTTTGATGATGGAAAGGAGTTTTTTGTCAATGCCCGCTTCCACCTCCAGACGGATGGCCTGGCCCCACTGCCTCTTTTTCAGCTGCTTTTCAATTTCCTTCAGCAGATCCTCCGCTTCATCCTCGTCGATGGTCAGATCGGCGTTTCTCATGATCCGGAAGGGATGGGAGCAGAGCACGTCATAGTTTAAAAACAGTCTGGAGATGTTTCGTTCGATGATTTCCTCCAGCAGGATCACCGCCCGGTTTCCGTCCTCCCCCGCAGGGATCTCCACGATTCTGGCAAGCACGCTCGGCACCTGGACCGTGGCGAATTCCGGCTCTTTTTTCTCCCCCCTTCTGGAAAGCAGGGAGCCGATGTTTAAGGATTTGTTGCGGATCAAAGGGAAGGGTCTGGAAGAATCCACCGCCATGGGAGTGAGCACCGGATAGACATTTTCCTCAAAATAATCATCCACATAGGCGGCCTGTTCGTCATTTAAGTCCTCATGCCGCTCCACCACCGTCAGGCCGTTCGCTTTCAGAAGCGGAAGGAGGGAACGGTTATAGGTGGAATACTGCTGGGCGACCAGCTCATGGGCCGCCACCGTGATCTGAGAAAGCTGCTCGGAGGCAGTCAGTCCCGCGATGTCCTTCTTCGTATATTTCGCGTTCACCATATCCTTTAAGGACGCGACCCGCACCATGAAAAATTCATCCAGATTGGAAGCGGTGATGCTTAAGAATTTCAGGCGCTCGAACAGCGGGATCTGTTTGTCCCTGGCCTCTGACAGCACTCTTTTGTCAAACAAAAGCCAGCTCAGCTCCCTGTTGGTATAAAGCGAAGGATCCTGAAAACCATTTTCCTCAATATTTTTCTTCTCAGCCATTTTCTTCTCCATTCCTGGGGCCGCGCGTTCCGGCGTTCCCCACGCTTTTTGCGCTTTAAATGAACTTTTTCTGCTTGATGACGGGACGGACGCTGAACACCTCTTCAAAGAAGGCAGCCTTTGCGGCAAACAGCCCCTTTTCCAGCGTGATATCCTCTGTCGTATTCACCGTGATGACCAGCTGATTATCCTTCAGCGTGGTCTTGAAATCCTTGAATTTCTGTTTGTGGCTGGGATCCAGCCCGTTCGCCACCCGGAGAATCGCCGTCAGCTTGGCGATGGTCAGATAGGCCGAGCTGTCCATGCCCGTGGGCGCGTCATGCCATTCATAGTAGGCGAAGGGCTGATGATTGTAACGGACCACGTTTGCGACGATTTCCCGCTCCCTGTGGGAAAGCCCGATGATCTCCGTCGCCATGACGATCTGGTAGGAGCATTCGCCCAGGTTCACCATGCTGATATATTTTCCGCAGTCGTGCAGGAGGGCGGCAATGCGCAGAAGCAACCGCTCCCTCTTTCCCAGACCGTGAAGCCTCTTACAGCTGTCAAAAATCGTCACGCAGATATGCTCCAGCGTCTCGCCCCGGCGTTTGCTCCCCAGGAACCGTTTGCTGATATTTCTGGCGCAGGCCACGATGTCCTGTTCAAAATCATGCTTCGGCACGAGGATTTTATTTTTCTCCGCATACTCGTAAGCGATTCCGTCACAGAGCGTCACGCCGGGCGCCCAGATCAGCTTCGCGTCCATCAGCTTTACCACCCGGCGGATCAGGGTGGCGGAGATGCCGATCAGCCGAAGGCTCTCCTCCGACACATCAAAATGGGCGGCCGCTTCCTCTTTGGAGTGGGTGCGCAGATATTCCATAAACCGTCCATAGCCCTCGCTGTCCACATAGCCGGAGCGCTGCGAGCCGGCGATCCTTTTCTGCAGCAGCATGGAGACATAATCGTCCACCACGATGATGTTCTCCACATTCCGGTCCTTCAGATACATTCTTTTAAATACGGAAAGCTGGCTGTCGATCATCTCCTCCAGCAGGCCCTCATGTTTGGACGGCTTCACGTTCAGCTTATCCAGAAGCTCCTGAAGGCGCAGCACCCCGATGCGCAGGTTCTGGGTGGCCACCAGCGTATCCTTGTCGAAGAGGGAAAGCTGGATGCTTCCTCCGCCGATGTCCAGAATGGCCGTCCCCTTCTCGATGATCTTCCCGAAGTCCGCACTCTTTAACGCGATGGATTTATAATCCAGGAAGCGCTGCTCCGAATTGGAAAGCACACCGATTGAATTCCGGTCCGCTGCCGGATCTGATCCAGGATGATCGCCGTGTTATCCGTCTCCCGGATGGCGCTGGTGCCGTAGGCCTTATAGCCTTCCACCCGGTAGGTCTTCATGATATCCGCGAATTCCCGCAGGATGCTGCAGAGTTCATCCACCTTCTCATAGCTGATCTTCCCGGCCGCGAAGGTATCGTTTCCCAGATCGATCCGATGCCGGATGTGGTCGATCTCCTTCATTCCCGTTTTGGGAGAAAATTCAAAAATTTTCATGGCGAGCTCGTAGGAGCCCACGTCTATCGCTGCAAAGGTTTTCAATTTACACTCCATTCTGAGGTTTTCCGTGCATCCGCTGACGCACCTCCCTCTTTCCTTCCGTATTTTTCAAATCATCTGTCCCAAAAAAACTGTGGGTATATGGAGGTATACCACATTTTGCTGTTTTTTGCAATGCAGAAATCAGGATGGATTGTTAAAATTGTGTATAGAGAATCAGATGTATCCCTTCTCCGTCAGGTTCATATACAAACTAAAAATATTTTTATAGAAAAACGAATCCCCAAATAAAATATTTTAGGATCCGTTCAGCTGTTTTAAATATCCAGTTTCATTGTCGTTTTGCATAACTACAAGCCTTATTGCAACGACTCCTCTCCTTCCTCCCCTTTTACCAGATACTGATAAACCTCTCTCTTA
>OGPH01002494.1_pt1 | contig 10448 bp, 10 predicted proteins | sample 1552891 | NCBI WGS metagenome assembly OGPH01 (sample SAMEA2580272, study PRJEB22360) | human gut metagenome | biome: human gut; feature: human-associated habitat; material: faeces | place: Denmark | collected 2008/2010 | reverse complement strand
CCGCCGATGCCGATTTTCAAGGCAGTCGTCCGCGTCAGATCGAAATCCACGTTCGCCCGATAATTATAGCGGTTGTAGCTGTAATTATTGTCGTAATCGAGGTATTTCGTCTGTTTCAACACGCCGTTCTGATAGAGATAACCGAGCGAAACGAAATAACGCACGTTCTGACCGCCACCCGAAATGTTGATATTATTTTTCGTTTGCAGAAAAACACTGTTGAACATCTTATCCTTCCACCGGACGTTCGGATACATAATCGGATCGGAACCAGTACGATAAGCCTCGATGGCCTCCCGGCTGAAATACTGTGTTTTGTCAGTCACGCCGTCGTTCTGTTGTTTGATATTCCAGAAGCGGGCATACTCATAGCTGCCAGTCTGCTGGACATAGGAAAGCGGCTGCTGTACACCTGTAATCGAACTGACGGAGATTGAGGGGCGACCTTCCTGTCCGCGTTTGGTCGTGATGAGAATAACGCCGTTGGCACCACGAACACCGAAAACCGCTGTCGAGGCAGCGTCTTTCAGAATCGAGAAATTCTCTATTTCATTCGGGTCGATCTGCGAAAATTCGCGTTCCACGCCGTCGACCAACACCAGAGGAGCCGCATAATTGCTGTTCAACGAACCAACACCGCGGATATAGATCGTTGCAGCGTCGTTACCCGGCTGTCCGGAGGTCTGTACGGTCGCCACGCCGGGAACCGAACCGGCCAATACATTGGTAATGCTTGCAACGGGTGCCTTGACCAGTTCCTTGGTATCGACGGTCGCTAAAGCTCCGGTAATCGACGCCTTGGTCTGCGCGCCGTAGCCGATGATAACCACATCGTCGAGCCGCGCGGCATCCTCTTCCAGTGTAACATCGAGCTGCGTACGGGTCGAAACGGCAGACTCAACTGTCTTATAAGACAGATAAGAGAAGGTCAGAATAGCTTCGGCGCTTTTTACGTCGATGGAGTAGAGACCGTTGGCATCGGTGGCAGTTCCGTTCGTCGTTCCCTTCTCGACGACGGAGACACCAATCAATACATTGCCGCCGGCATCCCTGACCGTTCCCCGAACGGTAATCTTACGGGAAGGCGTATCGGCCGGAGACGTCTTCGCAGCCTCTTTCCGCGTATACAGGACGACCTGCCGTTCGGAAATCCCGAATTCGGTCTTCTCATCCAGGATTCGGCGAAGTATTGTTTCCAGCGAGGCGTTACGAACATCGAGGCTTATTTTCCGTTCAAGATCCATCGTCTTGTCCTTGTACAGAAAAATATAACCTTCGTCCGTTTCGATTTGGTTGAGCACCTCTTTCAGCGGTTTGTCTTTCACACGCAGGGAGATACTCGTATTCTGAGCCAGAAGAGCGCTGCCTGCCCACAAACAGAAGGACAGACAAAGCAAACATCCCTTTTTCAGAACATGAGTTCGTAGATTTTGATTCATACAGGTTTGATTTTCAGATATAACACTATCGGAATTCGCAAAGAACGGAACGGTTCCCGCGAATAGTTCAGGATGGTTTTCGTATCGTCATAGGCAGTAGTTTAAGTCGGTAAATATCATGCGCATGTATCATTGTCGAATCGTGATGTCGATTTCCCGTTCGCCGGAGCGCATATAGGAAATGGGAGCCAACAGTTTAAGATGGTTCAAAGCGCTTTCGAGTCCGGTTCTGAGTTCCAGTTTGCCGCTGATCATAATCTCTTCCGTCAGGTGCGAATCGCAATTGATCCGAACTCCGTAAAAATGCTGCAACTGCATAAACACCTGTTCCAGAGGCGCGCTTTTGAATTGGAGGAAGCCTTCGGTCCAGGAAACAAAATTATTGGTATCCACCAAGCGTATCTGCCGTTCCCCGGTGCGGGCGTCGTAGGTGAACATCTCCTCGGGTCGAATGCGGCTGCTCTCTCCCTGTTCGAGAGCGGTGACATCCACCGAACCCGACACCAGCACGACAGACTGTTTTTCATCGTAGGCATTGACGTTGAATCGGGTACCCAAAACCCGGACCTCCATGTGCGATGTCTCCACGATAAAGGGACGGTCGATGTCGCGCGCGACATCCAGATAGGCCTCGCCACAGAGTTTCACCCGGCGTTCGCCCTCGGCCCGCTCGCAGATTTCCAATTCCGATCCGGAATTGAGCCATACGACCGTACCGTCGGAAAGCACCGTTTTGGTCTGCTGACCGATCGGCGCGGAGAGCGATCGGAACTGCAAGTGCGGCGTCGGATCATCCCTGAAATTTTCGGGGAGATAAGAGATGCCTGCAACGAAAGCAACGACTGCCGCTGCTGCAAGCCACTTCCAGTAACGGCGGAGTCCTGTCCGGCGCTTCGACATTGCAATGTCATCATCCATGAGTAGTGTGGCATCGTAGATCCGCCGCAATGCATTGAATTCATCGCGCTGCGTATCATTCCCTTCAGCCCATTTCATCACTTGGATACGTTCCTCCAAGGAGGCATCTCCCCGCAGATATTTTCCGATCAGATTAAAATTCTTTTTCATAAAAATGAAATATGCGCATGTATATATTAGTTCCCCGAGAATCGGGAAACCCTAAACGAAAAATAATATTTTTCGGCCGATTGCTGAAATAAAAAGCCGGGCGACAACTGCGGCAAATGCACCGCAGACACGTTAACCCGCAAAAAACGAATGTATTGAAGGGTGGTTAAATCCCCAGAAAAAGATAGATGAGCGGCAGGTAGTCCTTCAGGTCGGTGCGAAGTTGTTTCAGCGCCTTGGTAACATGGTACTCCACGCTCTTTTCGCTGATGCCGAGTTCCTGAGCTATCTGCCGGTTAGACATTCCATCGAACCGGCTGAGCATGAAAACGCGGCGGGTCTGCCTTCCCAGCGCATCCAGCGATTTGTGCAGAATGGTTTGCACATCCTCGGCATAAAGCGCATGCGGGTCGCATGCTTCGAGCGTATTGATTCGGAACTGTATTTCCCGGGAAGCATCCGATCCGATGCTTCCGTGTATCTGATATTTCAGGCTCTCGCGCCTCAAATAGTGAAGCGCTTTGTTGCGGATGACCGAAAACAAAAACGGAAGCACGAACTCGACCTGTTCACCGGCAGCCATCTTTTCCCACAGAACGGCCATGGCTTCAGCGGCCATACATTCAGCCTGGGCAGAATCATAAGTATAAGATTTCGCAAACAAGACACACCTTTGGTAATAACGGTTGAAGTCGTCGCCCAAAAATCGTATGTCAGTTTGATTTGAACCCACGCGGCCTTTTTCTTTATAATACAAAGTTAGAGAAAATATTTCGACATTCACAAATCCCGATTCAATTTGAGGCTTGATAAAATAGCTATCAATTATTTATAAATGATTTGAAAATTCCACGTATGTCTTTGTGCTGTTTCCGAGACTACCTACTCCCCGTTTAGCACGTTATGCACCGCATTTGCCTTGCTTCCGTTTCCGTGGGCGAAGCTATGGCAGGGGGTCGGAAAACAACCAAGATCGGGGCCCTTCGGGTTCAGACAAAAAAATCAGCCGCAACTTATATATTGCGGCTGATTTTTTTGTCCTGAAATCTTGTTTGTATTCCGCCCCTCTGAAATATAGCCCACAGAAACGGAAGCAAGGCAAACGCGGCCCATACGGCATAAAAAAAAGGTCGTAGTTATGAAACAGCACAAAGACATACGGGAAATTTTGAAACGGAGCGGCACCGCTCCCACCGGCATCTGCGGGTTTTGGAGGTCTGCGGTAAGTTTCGCGGCTGTGCTTTTCGGCGCGTTTGCGGCGTTCAAATTTCTCGCGGGCATCTATCTCGGTGCGGGCGGTTTTTGGGGTTTCTGCCTCTCGTTATGGCTCTTGCGGCGGTGTCGGGACATCGTGCGTCTCGTCCTTTCCCCCGTGGTTGTCCTCGTGCGGTTTCTTCTGCGGCTGTTTTACTAACATTCAACACCTTACAACTATGGGAAAAGTCACATTGTTATTCGCAGGAAAGAGTTACGACACCAACGTACAGAGCGTGCGGGAGAATCAAATCGTCATTTTCGACGGCCCTTACAACATGCGTCAGCGCATGGTCGTGGCCGGAATCGCACACACACAATCCGGTTACAATTACCGATTGATCGACCCCGAAACCGCCGAAGAGCACACTGCCGATCTGATCCGGCCCTTGCGGGACAAATTCGGTATCGGGCACTATTACGACGACGAGCACCCCGAATTTATGGATGCCGCCGAGGTCGCGGCGCTCCGCACTCGTGCCGACGCCCTCAAAGCCGAGCAGGAAGCCGCCCGACGTGCGGCGGCGGAAGACGCGGAACGGTTACGCACCATCGGCGCGGAGCGTCTGCGGCAGATCGTTCCCGACGATGCCGTGGCCGTCATCATCGGTGAACAGCATGAAAGCGAATGCGACCCCTATACGGACTATTTCGGCTCGCGTATCGTGCGCACGGTGATTCTCGGCTTCTCGACCCACACGCGCGATCTGTTCCCCGAAATGCGCAAGGCCGCGGCACGGTTCGAGGGCACGGCACACCTGGCCGAGCGTAATGCCGAGTACGAACACCGTGAAAAGTACAGCATGGGGCACGGCTATTACCTCGGCACGCACCGCTATTCGGGCTGGCAGGTCAGCAAGGAATCGTGCCGCGACAAAGAGGGCATTATCAAGCGTTTCGCCGTCGTGGCCGGAAATCCCGAGAACGTGTGTATCGAAAACCCTGCACCCGTGCAGACCGCTGCCCCCGAAACCGTGGCCGACGCACGTGTCGAGATCGTGGAATACTCCGAAAAGTCGATCGCCGTATTCGGCGATACGAAACCCCTGCGTGACACGCTCCGCGATCTGAACGGGCTGTTCCGCGCCTACCTTACGCACGACGGCACCCGGTGCGCCGGGTGGATTTTCTCCAAACGCCGAGAACAAGAGGTGCGCAGCGCATTGGCCGCCTATCTCAAATAACATTCAACCCGGGGCGGGCATCCGCCCGCCCCACAACACCCGAGAGCATGAACGAACAGATAACTGCTATCGCCGCGCTCCTGCTGGAGATCAACGGCAAAGAAAAATACACCGCCTTTTTCGATTTCAGCGGCCATGTACGCACTTTCAGCATCCGGATTTATTCCGGCAAATGGTCGCAGGGGAAAGCCCCTCTTTTCAACCTCTCGTTACAAAACAAGGACGGACAGCAATGGCGGAATTGGGACAACGCGCATGCCATGTCCGGCGATTCGATCCTCTCATTCTTAACGACCTTATTATGAAATCATACGAAGAAATCATACAGCGCACGGCGGATTTCGACTACATGATGCGCACCCGGTTGCCGGAAAAATACATGCCGGAGGTGTTCGGCGTCACGGCCGAGGAAGACCCCGATCTGCAGCAACTCCTCCACAACGCATCGCGCAACGGCATAGGCATTACCTACCTGCTGTTCAAAATACCGTACGACCGCCACAAGCAACTGATCAAATACCTTTCAAAATAATCTTAAAATCATCACACCATGAAAACGAACGAAACCGACACCACGACCGCAACCGCCGCCCAGAGCACGAAGTCGACCGTTTTGCTCTCCATTGACAAAATCCGCCCCAATCCCAACAATCCGCGGCGGAGTTACGATGAAAACGCCCTCGCGGAACTGGCCGCCTCCATTGCCACACACGGCCTTATTCAGCCCATCCGGGTGCGAGCCGCAGAACAGAACGGCTACATCATTGTCTGCGGCGAACGCCGCTACCGTGCCGTGCAACTGCTCGGCCAGACCGAAATCGAAGCAATCGTCGATACCGCCTCCGCGGACGAACGGGCGATCTTCGACCTCGCGCTCTCGGAGAATATTCAGCGCGAGGAGATGCCGCCGCTCGACGAGGCCGAAGCCTACAAAGCCGCCATGCAGACCCTCGGCGGGGATGCCGCCGTGGCCGCACGCTTCGGTAAGAGCGAGCAGTATATCTACTACCGGATGAAACTCAACGAACTGATCCCCGATGCAAAAAAACTCCTGCGCGAAAACTCTATTACATTGGGCCTCGCCATGGAGCTGGCACGATACGGGAAAGATCTGCAAAAGACGATCTGCAAAGACCGCCTCAAAGACGAGGAAGGGTGGCGGAAATACTCCGTAAAGGAGTTCAAGCGGATGGTGGACGCCCATTATACGAACGATCTGGCCCGGTATCGCTTCGACCGAACGGCGTGCGCCGCATGCAAGTACAACGCAAATACCTACGATATGTTTGCCACGGGAAGCGGACGGTGTACGAACCGGGAATGTCTCGAAGCCAAAAACCGCGAATTCATCGAGCGAAAAAGCGGAGAACTGCTCGCGCAAAACCCGAAATTCATCCTTTGCAAAGACCGTTACGGATGCGACGACCATGATAAGGCCGTAGAGCATATGACCGAAAACGGGGTCGAATGCAAGGCGTTCGAATACGGGCAGGTGCAGGAAATGCCCGCTATGCCCGCAGAACCATGTCCGGCGGATTATGCCACCGATGCCGACTATACCGCGGCAATGCAGATCTATGAACAGCAGAAAAAGGCTGCCGAGGAAAAGCCCGCCGACCTGCTGGCCAAGCACGACGCCGGGGCGATCCGTATTTTCGTCAAGACCTCGCGCGACGACGCCCGGCTGGTCTATGTGAACCAAGTCACCAAAGGCAGGGAATCGACCGGGGAACTGATTGCCCGCCTTGAGGAGAAGAAAATCCGCAACACGGAACTCGCACACGAAAAAAACGTCGAAGCCGTCCGGCAGATCGTCCGCGACGAGGAGATCGCTCCGACGCCGTTTACCCAGCTGGAAGACAACATTCTCTATTACATCATGCTCGGAAGCCTGCGGCGCGAGCACCTCGCCGCCGTGGGATTTCCCGAAGCGTATTATTTGACATCCGAACAGAAAATCTCCGTCATCAATGCGCTGACCGACGAACAACGCGATCTCATCACCCGTGATTTTCTTGTAAAAAGTCTTACATCCGACATCGGTTTCGACAAAACGGGGAAGCAACTGCTGATGGAATTTGCAGCCTTGCACCACAAAGAGAAATGCGAGGTTGTGAAAGCGCAGTTCGACGAGGAATACACGAAACGCAACGACCGTCTCGACGAGCGTATTGCCGTGGCCGAAGCGCAGGAGAAAGCCAAGACCAAAGCCGCCAAGAAAGAGGGCAAAACGGGTAAGAGCACCAAGAGAACGACAAAGAAAGCCGCCTAAAGTCTGATCGGGGACGGCCCGCAGGCCGTCCCCATAAAACCGAATGAATCATGTTGAAAGAATTTATCGACGCTCTTCGCCGTCATGGAATCGCCATTTTCGATCTGATCCAGACAGGTGCGGGAAATCACATTTTTTTCGCACGCCGAAACGGCCATACTTGGGGTATCCGGATTTCCCGGGAGCGAGCGGCACGCCGCTATACCGTGCATATCTTCTCCGAAGAATCGGACATAAGGGGCACTTATTCCTGTCCGCCGGGATTGTTGCTGACAACTATCGAACTGCGATTCAACGACCTTGCGACACCATAAATAAGTCCCGGTTTCCGTCTGCGGCAGTCATGCCGCAGACGCGAACGGGCGGACGCCCGCGGCTCCCGCCCTACCGCCCCCCCGAATTGTGTCCAAACATCATCTGACGAACCTATGAAATCTTATATACGTATCGCTCCCGATGTGGAATATTTCACCGATTACGACCGTTTCCGCGAGGCGCAAATCTGCTGCGCCGTCGCCGAAGACGGCACAAGCCTGTTCAGCCGCATCGAGAACCGCCGCTTCATGCACACGGTGCGGCACGATCTTTCCGAACGGGTTATCGAGCTGCTATGCCGGCAGATACATCGTGAAATATGCACATTGCACTATGGCGGACAAGTCGTGGAATGACCGGCCCGCCACACTGGAAGGTTGTAAGCCGCAAAACACTCTGTTTTGCGGCTTTTCCTGTTTTATACGATAAAATTTCTACCTTTGTACAAAATAATATAAAGTTGAAAACAGACATATGACAAAAGCAGAAATCGTAAAGCAGATTGCCCGCGAAACGGGGGTCGAAGCCGTGGCGGTCACAGCCGTCGTAGAGGAGTTCATGAAGCAAGTGCGCGGAGCACTCGCTACCAAAGAAAACGTTTACCTGCGCGGTTTCGGAACCTTTCTTATCAAGCACCGCAAGGCGAAAACAGCCCGTAATATTACGAAGAATACAACGATCGTTATTCCGGAGCACGACATCCCGGCCTTTAAGCCGGCGCCAAATTTTGAAGAGGCTGTAAAATAATGATAAGCGCCCGTCCAAAAAACGGGTGCTTATCGTTGGATTCGTCCGAATCAATACTTGTGTTTCGGATACTCCGGAAAGAGGATCAACCAACATAGTCCGATGGCGACCAGTACCGACAATATTCCCATTGTCAGGCAAATAGCCGTTAGAAAGTGTACGAACATCGAATCTTATTTTTCCCGTTACAGCAGTTTTGCTTCTAACAACTCTTTGGCTGGTATTTCCACCGTCTGATGCCGGGCTCCGTTTTTCTCGATGATTTCCAGCAAAAGCACCTTGTCATCGGAGATCGTCAGTTTAGGCAGAGCGAATACCGTCCGCTGGCGCTGGTGTCCCCTCACGACTGCCGGATCGTTGCATACGCGCAGGATTTCGAGCGATGTCTGCTGTTGTGCCGTACGCTTGGCGAGTTTGCGATCCGCTACGATGAACCGCCGCGCATTCACCTCGAAGGAGATGTTCGTGTCGTTCGAGATGCAGGTGTGAATGTATATCACGTCATTGAACACGTAAATCCCCAACACTTCGACTTCAATGCCGTACTTCTTCGTGCGAATGCCCTTCACGTCCGTACGGTTTTGGCGGTATATGTCGCTCAACATGCGTTTTATGGTCGCAGGTTTCTCGCGCCCTACCTCGCGCAGCAGCACCCGGCTTTCGGATGCTGGGGCCGTCGGCTGCGGATAGCCCACGGCGGCCGGTTTCTTCATACTTTCTGGTTGCGGTTCCTGCACTGTAAGATTGAGGGTCGAGACAACCGGATTCTCGGCATAATAGACATCGAAAGTGAAAAATCCGCCGTCTTCGGTGATGACCGTCAGGTTTGTTTCTGCTGCGAAATTCCGCACGGCGGCTTTCACGCGCACGACGTTCTCGGCCCCGTCGGCTTTTCCGGCGATGATGTCCATCGAGCCGATGTCGATATACGTGACAGGCGACGGGAAGAGGATGTGTACAGTCTTGGTGAATCCCGCTTCGATATGCTGGGGACGAATTTCCGCCGGCGTTTCCTGTGTCGTCTGTGCCGTGACTTTTGCCGCGGCGGTTGCTGCGACAATCAGGAACAGATAAATAAGGTCTCTTTTCATTTTACTGCTGTTTTGAAATCAATAATAGCTGATGGTTGGCTTTGAGGGTTATCTTCACCTCGCGGAGCTTCCCGGCGACATACTGCGACGAAGCCTGCAATCCTCCGCGGGCCAGCTCGGACAACACCTGCTGCCCGGCCGAACGGGTGACGTTTACGCTCGTGCCGGCTGTCTGCCCGACAGACGCCAGCGCCTCTTTGAGGGCCGTCCGCTCGCGGGAGTTCGGGACGTTGAGCCCCGGCTGGCCGTCGAGGTCGTAAGCCGCGGCTTCGACAGCGAAGATCCGCCCGCCGTATTCGACGGACGACACCATGACTTGCAGCCGCATCCCGGAGATCGTCGCAAGACCGTATAACGGGGTGTTGCGGGGGATCACCGTATCGTCGATACGCACGGCTTCCAGCAACCGCAGTTGCACGGTGCTTCCGGCACGTATGACCTGCGTCGAGGCGACGCAGGCTCTGACGGTCGGAGTATCGGCATGCGCGACGCCACCTGCCGCCGTGAGAAATCCCAAGTTACGTTCGACGGTGAAATCCGCCCGCGGATCGAGTGTCGAGGCTTCGACCTCACCCTCCCGAACGGGCTGCATGACGGACAGACGCGAATCCCGCCGTTGCTTTGTCGGCTCAACTGCTTCTTCACCCGGAGCCGTTCCTCCGCCGAGATATTTCCGGGCGAGCTTGTACTGCTCCTCGGCCAGTTCCAGCGGGTCGGGCTGCTGCCGCTCGGCGTCGAGTTGGGATTGCAGGGCTGCGACCTGCTCTTTCAGGGCTTCGACCTCGGCATTGCGCTGCGGAGCGGCGTAGAAGCCCTGCACCTGCCGCTGCATGGCCCTGTTGGCCTCGGAGGCCCGCAGTGCGGGGTTATCCGCCGGTGCAGGCTCCTCGGCAGGTTTGAGCCCGTCGTCCAGCAGCGAAAACGAATTGTCGCCGAGTGTCATCATGCGTTTCTGCTGCTGTTCCTCGCTGCGGAGCTGTTCCGCGGCTTTGCGTTTGTCGCCGACGGTGGCCTGCGCCTTGCCGTCCGGGACCGACGTATTGATCCCCGCGGCCCCCTCTTGGGGCTTGACGGGCGC
>OGPH01002486.1_pt1 | contig 10477 bp, 8 predicted proteins | sample 1552891 | NCBI WGS metagenome assembly OGPH01 (sample SAMEA2580272, study PRJEB22360) | human gut metagenome | biome: human gut; feature: human-associated habitat; material: faeces | place: Denmark | collected 2008/2010 | reverse complement strand
TTACGGCTGCCGACGACGTGTATCTTGCCGCACTTGTCGCATACCCATACGGGCAGGGGGGTGCCCCAGTAGCGCTCGCGGGAGATGCCCCAGTCTATTACGTTCTCCAGGAAGTTGCCCATGCGGCCTTCCTTGATGGTTTCGGGGATCCAGTTGATGCGGCGGTTGTAGTCTATAAGCCTGTCCTTTACCTTGGTCATGGCTATGAACCAGGAGGAGCGGGCATAGTAGATAAGCGGCGTGTCGCAGCGCCAGCAGAAGGGGTAGCTGTGCTCAAACCTGGGGGCGGCAAAGAGAAGGCCGCGCTCGTCCAGATCCTTGAGCACCATGGGGTCGGCCTTTTTTACGAATACCCCGTCCCAGGGGGTGCCGCCGCACATTTCGCCCTTGGAATCCACCATCTGCACAAAGGGCAGGTCGTATTTCTTGCATACCCGGTAATCGTCCTCGCCGAAGGCGGGAGCGTTATGGACTATGCCGGTACCGTCGGTGGTGGTGACATAGTCGTCCACCATCACATAAAAGGCGTCCTTGCCGCCGGCGGCCTTGCGGGTGCATTCGAACAGGGGCTCGTAGTGCTTGTATTCAAGCTCCCGGCCGACGACCTCTTTTATTATCTTGGTGTCGTGGCCCTCCAGCACCGTCCCTATAAGATCCTTGGCCATGATGAGGGTCTCTTTGCCGTCCACCCGCACGTATGCGTAGGTCACGTCGGGATTGACGCAGAGGGAAACGTTGCTGGGCAGCGTCCATGGCGTGGTGGTCCAGGCCAGGAAGTAGGTGTTCTCCTCATCGGACACCCTGAAGCGGACGGTGGCGGAGGTCTCCTTGACCTCCTTATAGCCCTGAGCTACCTCGTGGGAGGAGAGGGCGGTGCCGCAGCGGGGGCAGTAGGGGACTATTTTGTGGCCCTTGTAGAGAAGGCCCTTTTCGTATATGGCCTTCAGCGCCCACCACTCAGACTCTATATAGTCGTTGTCATAGGTGATGTATGGGTTATCCATATCCGCCCAGAAGCCCATGCGGTCGGACATTACCTCCCACTCGCCCTTGTACTTCCATACGGATTCCTTGCACTTCTGGATGAAGGGGATAACGCCGTACTGCTCTATCTGCTCTTTTCCGTCGAGGCCCAGCTCTTTTTCCACCTCCAGCTCAACGGGAAGGCCGTGGGTATCCCACCCGGCCTTACGCAGCACGTCGTAACCCCGCATGGTCTTGTAGCGGGGGATTATATCCTTCATGGCACGGGTCAGTACATGGCCTATGTGGGGCTTGCCGTTGGCGGTCGGCGGGCCGTCAAAGAAGGTGTAGGCGGGGGCGCCCTGCCGAAGCTGGACGCTCTTTTCGAATATCTGGTTATCCTTCCAGAATTTCAGCGTCTCCTTCTCGCGTTCCACGAAATTCAGCGTGGTCGGAACTTTCTTGTACATCTGCTTCTCCTTAGTGTTTTATAGCTTCTTTAAAATGATTTTTTTCGGGCAAAATAAAAGCGCCCCGAATATCGGGACGCAGTATTGCGCGGTACCACCCGAGTTGGCGCAGCGCGCCCTCTCCGCCGCGGCCTGTCATAGCCGCGTGCCCGTGTAACGGCGGGCTGCCGTCCGGCGCTAATGGCGAAATACGTTTTCGCGCCGGCGCTCGCGGGTGATGCGTGTGGGCGGAGACGCCGCAGCCCTCGCACCGCAAAAACGGGCCGCTCTCTTTGGCTTCCAATCCCACCGTGTGTCCCGGTCACAACTTTACAATTACTTATTATATTATTCCCGTTCTTTTTTGTAAACCCCTTAATTCAGGGACAAAAGTGGTATGCGTCACGTTTTTTTCACTTAAATTTGATTATTTGAGGTATGAATAGGTAAATTTTTGTGTTACTATTAGATGGATAGTTTAAACTCGTAGGTGGTATGCTTAGCCATAGGACTTTGTGGGGGGTCATACCGGGGAGGTAAAATTTTGAAGAGAAGAAACCTTACAACACCGATAGTGTATCTTATAATGCTGGGAATAATCGTTCTGCTGGTATCCGGCTTCGATCTTTCCGGCGATAAGGTCAAAAAGATAAGCTATTCGGAATTCATAGATGACGTCCGCAACGGCAGGATACAGGCGGCGGAGGTCACCGAGCTGAAGCTTGTAGGACTGTACTCCGACAGCAAGATAAGCAGGGACGTCTTCCCGCAGGAGGCGGACTTCTACACCTATATACCTTCCGTGGATATCCTCAAGGACGATATGGATAAGGTTACCGCCGAGCTTACCGGCAGGGAAGCCAATGACATAACCCAGGCGGATTATCCCTTCTCCCTCGTGCTGAATCCCGCTCCCGGCCCCTCCATACTGGAGACCCTGCTGCCCTACATACTGCTCTTCGGCGGTCTGGCGCTGTTCTATGTCCTTATGACCAGGGCCCAGGGCGGCGGCAATAACATAATGAACTTCGGCAAGAGCCGCGCCCGCACGAACATGGACGGCAGGAATAAGGTCACCTTTGCGGACGTTGCAGGCGCCGAGGAGGAAAAAGAGGAGCTCAGAGAAGTGGTAGAGTTCATGCGCTCCCCCAAGCGGTTCACCGCCATGGGCGCACGCATACCCAAGGGCTGTCTGCTTGTAGGCCCTCCGGGCACAGGTAAGACTCTGCTGGCCAAGGCCGTAGCCGGCGAGGCGGGCGTACCCTTCTTCTCCATCTCCGGTTCAGATTTCGTGGAAATGTTCGTGGGCGTCGGCGCCAGCCGCGTGCGCGACCTGTTCAATACGGCTAAAAAGTGCGCGCCCGCTGTGGTGTTCATAGACGAGATAGATGCCGTTGGCCGTCAGCGCGGTGCGGGCCTTGGCGGCGGACACGACGAGCGTGAGCAGACCCTTAACCAGCTACTGGTGGAGATGGACGGCTTTGCGGTAAACGAAGGCATAATAGTGCTTGCCGCCACTAACCGCCCAGACATACTCGACCCCGCGCTGCTGCGTCCGGGCAGGTTTGACAGGCAGATAACCGTGGGCTATCCCGACGTTAAGGGACGGGAGGCCATACTCGAGGTTCACGCCAAGGGCAAGCCCCTCGCCAAGGACGTGGATCTGGGGGTGCTGGCGAAGCGCACCAGCGGCATGACCGGCGCGGATCTTGAAAACGTGCTCAACGAGGCGGCCATACTTGCGGCCCGCTTCAAGAAGAAGGAGATAACCATGGTGGAGCTGGAGGAGGCCATAACCCGCACGGTTGTGGGCCCCGAAAAGCGCAGCCGTGTAGTTACCGAGGAGGATAAGCGCATCACCGCCTATCACGAGGCGGGACACGCCATAGTAGCCCTGAAGATGGAGCACTGCGATCCTGTACACGAGGTATCCATAATACCCAGAGGTCAGGCGGCGGGCTATACCATGACCATGCCCGACAACGACGACAGCCACATTTCCCGGGGCAAGATACTTGACCAGATAGCCATGAGTATGGGAGGCCGTGTGGCCGAGAGCATAGCCCTTGACGACATATGCACCGGCGCCATAGGCGACCTGAAGCACGCCAGCGACCTGGCCCGCCGCATGGTCATAGAGTTCGGCATGAGCGACGAGATAGGCCCCGTGTTCCTGGGCGGCGACTCCGAGGTTTTCATAGCAAAGGACTGGGGCCATCAGCGCAGCTATTCCGAGGAGGTGGCCGCAAAGGTGGATAAGGAGATACGCAGGATACTGGAGGAGCAATTCGAGCGGGCGAAGCAGGTGCTGCTCCACGAGCGGGAGGCGCTGGACCGGGTAGTGAAGTATCTTATAGAGTACGAGCGCATAACCGGCGAGGAATTCGAGAAGATATTCCGTAACGAGCCTGTGGAGCTGGTATCCTATAAAGAGCGGAAGGAAGCTCTTGAAAAGCCGGACGAGGAGGAAAAGCCTGAGGACGAATCCGATGACAGGACAGGGGATGAGCCGGAGCAGCGCCATGAGGGCAGCGGTGAGGACAGCTCCGAGGATAAGCCTGAGAAAGAGGCGGAACAGAAATTCTACCGCCCCGGCGGATTCGACGGCGAGGACAAATAAAAAAGCTTTCGGGCGAAGACGATGCTTCGCCCGATTTTTTTGAGGATAAGCCAAAAATGGAAAAATTCGACCTGCACATACATTCCAACATGTCAGATGGCACCTTTGACCCGGAGGCTATCCCCGCTTTGGCAAAGGCGCAGGGGGTATGCTATATGGCCCTTACGGATCACGATACGGCCGCAGGCTGCAAGCGGGCCATAGCCGCGGGGCAAAGCATAGGAGTAAAGGTAATACCCGGCATAGAGCTGGATGTGGAGTTTCCGACGGAACTTCACATGCTTGGGCTGAACATAAACCCTGACAGCCCTGCCATGGTGAAATTCGAAGCATGGCGGGGGGAGAGCAGGCGTCAGCGCAACAGGGCCATACTGGACAAGCTCAGCGCATTTGGCATACCGGCTGAGGAATACATGGAGCACAGCCGCGGCAACGATACCCGGCTGCATATCGCCAAGGCAATAATCGCCGCGGGATATGCGGATACCATGCCTGAGGCGTTTGAAAAATACTTGAATCCGGGCTGCCCCGGCTTTGTGCCCGGTGTACGGCCCTCAAAAAAAGAGGCGATAGAGCTTATACTGGAGTCCGGCGGCAGGCCGGTGCTGGCGCATCCCTGTAAGATAAAGGCGGACGCGGATAAGCTCATAAGGGAGCTTGCGGACTACGGCCTATGGGGCCTTGAGGTATTCTATCCCACCTCCACCGAGGGGCAGAAGCGGGGCTTTTTGTCCCTGTGCGCTCAGCTTGGCCTGCATGCCACCTGCGGCAGCGATTTTCACGGAAAGAACCGGGAAAACCAAATAGGCGGCCCATATGAGAAAAACCAAGCGCTGGAGTGCGCATGGCGGGAGTTCTTTGAGCGGTAAGTCGGTATAATTTTTTGATATGAAGGAATTGATTCAAAAATAACGAACGATATGCTTTGGGATGCGACGCATAGGGCAGACCATACAAAAACGGGATATGGACGGCGCACCTGCGATAAGCTGCGGTTATAATGAAATGCAGCTGCTCCTTCATCCAAATTGTCGTATTGCGTTGATTATACGGATTATATTTGTTATAATGCTGATGAAAATTAAAAGGGGGTATATCGAAAAATGTCCGGCGACGGTATGATTAAGATTTTTGCAGGCAGCGCCAGCAAAGAATTTGCAGCACAGATGTGCGATTATCTCGGAAGCCCTATGGGCAAATGCACAACTCACATATTCTCCGAAGGCAATACCTTCGTCCGCATCGATGAGAGCATAAGGGACAAGGACGTATACTTCGTTCAGACGTTGGGACTCGATCCAAACAATGAATTTACGGAGCTGCTTTTCTTCCTGGACGCATTCAAGCGTGCCAGCGCAAACAGTGTTACCGCCATTATCCCCTATTTCAGCTATGCCAAGGGCGATAAGAAGGACGAGCCCAGAGTTTCAATACGCGGCAGGGTGTGCGCGGAGTGCATAGAGCTGGCGGGCGCGGACCGCGTCGTGACCATGGATCTTCATGCCGCTCAGGTGCAGGGCTTTTTCAAGAAGCCCGTGGATCACCTTTACGCCCAGGACCTGCTTTGCGCATACGCAAGGTATCTGGGCATAGTGGACGACAACCTGGTAGTGGTATCCCCCGATGCGGGCAGCGCAAAGCGCGCAAGGATGATGGCCAACGAGCTTGGCTGCGCCGTGGCCATAGGAGATAAGACGCGCACCGGCCACGACGAGAACGCCAAGGTGCTTGAGATAATCGGCGACGTAAAGGGCAAGAACTGTATAATAGTAGACGATTTCACCATCTCCGGCGGCACTCTGGTAGACGTTGCGCACGGCCTCAAGGACAAGGGCGCAAACGATATTTACGCATTCCTGTCCCATGTAGTGCTCCGGGAAAAGGGCGTAAAGAAGATCGAGGAGAGCCCCATAAAGCTGCTGGTATCCACCGATACCGTAAATTGCCCCGCCGTAAAGGGCCACGACAAGATAAAGATACTGTCCGCCGCCCCTATGTTCGCGGAGGCTGTCCGCCACATACACGACCGTATGTCCATGAGCAACCTCTTTGACAACCCCAGCCAGAGAATGCTCACCATGAGCTTCGCCAAGCAGATGTCTCTCGACGATATGATGAACCTGCACAAATAAAACAGGATTATATTATATTAAAAAGCCTGCCAAAAAACTTTGGGTTGTTAAGGGACCGCAGTCCCTTAAGTTCATTCCGGCTTTGACGACATGCGCGTCAAAACGGATGAAAACCCAAGGTTTTCGTTCCCTACGGGTTTTGCCGCCCGGGAGCGAATGCGAGAGGCAAAACGCGAAAAAAATCGCAAAAGTGGGCTTCAGCCACTTTTGCGAAAAATGAATTAACGTCTCGTGACTTTGTGTTGCGGGGCGTTTTTCATTGGGCTATACTCATTGTAAACCAGCATGGAGAGGTAATATGAACGACATAAGCTTTACTGAAGCCCTTGGCATAGTGCCGGGCATCACCGCCATAATAGGGGGAGGAGGAAAGACCAGCCTTATGAACCGCCTTGCCGCGGAGCTTTCGGCTGCCGGCAGCAGGGTAATAATATGCACCAGCACCCACATATGGCGGCCGGCGGATTTGCCGGTGCTGGAAAACGCAGCGGAGGCGGACATAGCCACTGCCCTCATGGAGCACAGCGTCGTATGCGTAGGCGAGAGGGAGGGAGAAAAGCTCATAGCCCCTAAGCTGCCCATAGCCCGGCTCAACGGCCTGGCGCCTTATGTGATAGCCGAGGCGGACGGCTCAAAGGGGCTGCCCTTAAAGGCCCACGACAAAAATGAGCCCGTGATACCCCCAGGCTCAAAAGTGATATACGTAGTAGGGGCGGACGGTATAGGTAAGCCCATAGCCGAGTCAGCCCACCGGCCGGATCTGTACGCCCGGCGGCTGGGGACGGACGTGGGCCATGTGGTAACACCTAAGGACGCCGCAGCCATGGTAGACTACGGCGATACGGTGCTTTTCAACAAGGCGGAGAGGCCAAAGGACGTGGAAAACGGCAGGGCCTTCGCGAAGGCGTTCCATGGAAGAACGGTGATAGCCGCGCTGAAGCAGGGCAGGGTAATAGAAGTGATCAATTAGATCCTGTGCATTATGGGCTCCATATTTTTAAATGTGGCCACATAGGGTATTCCGGCGGCGCGTATCATGTCCAGAGCCTCGGAAAGCCTGTTGCCTACCCTTTCCGGCTTGTGGGCATCGGAGCCTGTGGTCACGTATTCGCCCCCCAGCTCACGGTAGCGGCGCAGTATGTCAAGGCCCCATGGGGCGTCGTTGCGCCAGACGGAGGTGTTGACCTCAAAGGCCTTGCCTCGGCTTATGAGCTCCCGGAATATTTCATCGAATATCTGAGGCGCCAGGGAGTAACTCATGGAGCGCTCGGCATAAGGGCTGTGCTTGGCGCAGAAGTCGTAGTGGCCCATTACGGAAAAATCCGATACCCTGATGCATTCGAGGTCTTTTTCAATATAGGCAAGGTAGGCCTCCTCCCGGCTCCTGCCCTCGAAATATTCGGGATAGTAGGCGTCCACGCCGTTTACTATGTGTACCGAGCCTATGACGAAGTCCATGTGGCAGTCCTTTACGTGACCGTATGCATCCTCGTATGCTGCCTTGTCCTTCATTCCGAACTCCATGCCGAAGGATATGTCAATATCCGGGAACTGATCCTTTAAGGCTTCTATCTCGGCGTTGCGGGCGGCTATGTCGGCAGGGCGCAGGCCTACGCCGTCAAAATCCACGTGGTCGGTAAAGCATATATGGGTCACGCCGGCCTTCTTTGCGGCGCGAAGCTGCTCTATTATGGGCGCCCCTGAATCGGCTGAGTAGCGGGTGTGTACGTGATAATCAAAAAGCATGGCATTTCTCCGTGTAAAAGTTATGGATAAGCTGTATTATACATCATAAACGCCCCCAAGTCATTGACTTTTAGCTTTGAATAAAATATAATACATACGATATAGGCAATGAAGCGAAAAAGTAGGAAACAGCCATGCAGAGCGAGCCGCATATGGTGCAAGGCGGTGCAAGAGGCATTTTCGAAGCTCGTCGCGGAGCCCCGCCCGTGAAAGCGGACGGCGTCCTGCCCGGCGTTAACGGGAGTTGAGTTGGGCGAATTTTCGCCAATGAGAGTGGTACCGCGGAAGCATGGCTTTCGTCTCTTGGCTGAGACGGAGCTTTTTTTATTGCTAAAAATAGTTAAATGCTGAATTGGAGGAAATATCAATGGCAGAGCGCTACGATCACGATCAGGTAGAGCTGAAGTGGCAGAAGATATGGGAGGACGCCCATTGCTTTGAGGCAAAGGACGACTATTCAATGCCCAAGTTCTATCCCCTGATAGAGTTCCCTTATCCCTCGGGACATGGCCTTCATGTAGGGCATCCCCGATCCAACACCGCTTTGGATATAATCGCCAGAAAGCGGCGCATGGAGGGGTATAACGTGCTTTACCCCATAGGCTGGGACGCATTCGGCCTGCCTACCGAGAACTATGCCATAAAGACCGGCATACACCCTGCCAAGGTCACCCACGACAACATAGAGCACTTCCGCGCACAGCTCAAGCGGCTGGGCTTCAGCTTTGACTGGAGCCGCGAGATAAACACCACGGATCCCAGCTATTACAAATGGACCCAGTGGATATTTCTGAAGTTTTTCGAGAAGGGCCTTGCCTACAAGGCTGAGATACCCATAAACTTCTGCACCTCCTGCAAGGTGGGCTTGGCCAACGAGGAGGTGGTGGACGGCGTGTGCGAGCGCTGCGGCGGCGTAGTCGTTCAGAAGGTGCGCAGCCAGTGGATGCTCAAGATCACGGAGTACGCACAGCGGCTCATAGACGATCTTGACGATCTGGACTATATAGAGCGCGTAAAGATACAGCAGAAGAACTGGATAGGCCGCAGCGAGGGCGCTGAGGTGATATTCCCCATAGAGGGATACCCCGAGGGTCTGAAGGTATACACCACCCGGTGCGATACCCTCTTTGGCGCGACTTATATGGTAGTATCCCCGGAGCACCCCATAATCGACGCCATGAAGGACTCCATCGAGAACATGGACGAGGTGCGGGAATACCAGAAGGCGGCTGCCCGCAAGAGCGATCTGGAGCGCGCAGAGCTTAACAAGGAAAAGACCGGCGTCATGCTCAAGGGCCTAAAGGCTACCAACCCCGTTACCGGAAAGCTGATCCCTGTATGGATATCCGACTACGTGCTTATGGGCTACGGCACCGGCGCAATAATGGCAGTTCCCGCCCATGACGAGCGCGACTGGGAATTCGCCAAGAAGTTCAATATGCCCATAATAGAGGTAGTCGCCGGCGGCCGGAACGTTCAGGAGGAATGCTACTCCGACGTTGAGAGCGGCATAATGGTGAACTCCGGCTTCCTCAATGGTCTTACCGTAAAAGAGGCTATCCCCACCATGATAAAGTGGCTGGAGGAGAAGGGCATAGGCGGAAAAAAGGGAAATTACAAGGTTGGGAGGATTTATCCCTATTGGAAGAGTTTCCGGAGCATGAACAACAACGATTACGATATTATCTTTCATTCCATTGATATTTTCACTATGTTTGTAACAAAACATATTCTGTATGATCTATCTGAAGCAAGTCAAATTACTGGACCCGGACTTGGTAGCCGGCAATCCCGAAGAACTAAAATACCCGTATAAGGCTCCGGCGGTACGTTTCACGGAATCATTCATTTTCCGCAAGCCGGTTACTTTCCTTGTCGGGGAAAACGGGGCGGGAAAATCTACCCTGCTGGAAGCGATGATGAGTAAATATGAGGAAAGGGATGAGGAAGAACCGGGTATGCTCTATGACGGAACCGAGGCCTACAAGATTTACGCCAATGTCTTACCCGAGCATATTAAGCTGATCGAAACCCGAAAACCGGAAAAGCATTTCTTCTTCCGGGCAGAATCCTTTTTTAACCATGCGGCCGAATTGGATAGGCAAGCCCAACTGGAATTACGTAAGTACAGCAAGATCTACGCCTATAAAGCTTACGGTGGCAGGAGTTTATTGGAGCAATCGCACGGCGAGAGCTTTCTCAGCGCTTTCCTGAATTATGCCAGCCGCAATACATTATTTATATTAGACGAGCCGGAAGCCGCACTCTCCCCACAACGGCAGCTGGCCCTTTTGGTGCGTATCCATGAACTGGTGAATAACGGTTGCCAACTGATTATCTCCACGCACTCCCCGATCTTGATGGCTTATCCGAACGCGGACATTTATGCCATCGATGATACCGGAGCGCACATCACCCCGTATGAGGAAACAGAGCATTACCAGCTCACTAAATATTTCCTCACGCATACGGAGCAAATGATGAAAGAACTGCTTGAGTGAGATTACTTCTCCCAAGCATTTACGATCTCGGCAATGTAAACGATATGCGCATTGCCGTTCTTCTCA
>OGPH01002485.1_pt1 | contig 10477 bp, 9 predicted proteins | sample 1552891 | NCBI WGS metagenome assembly OGPH01 (sample SAMEA2580272, study PRJEB22360) | human gut metagenome | biome: human gut; feature: human-associated habitat; material: faeces | place: Denmark | collected 2008/2010 | reverse complement strand
CATCGTTTTAGCCGAAAGTGCAGCAGCCCCTCTTACTGTATCAAAAATTTACACCCACTCGCCGCTGAAATGGTAGCTGCCCACAAGGCCCGCCAGATTGAAGGTCTTGCTGGGGCTGCGCGCGTTCAATGATGGCGGCAAAATCGTACTACGCAGCGGTGCTTTTTCTATATTTACCATTTACAATCTGCCGTCCTCCACGGCACGGGCGTGCTCGGCGAGAGCAAGGGTCTTTAGTGTCTGGATCTCGGGCCGGGTGTCGCCCCGGCGGGTGAACAGGCAGGTGGGCATGCCCTACACCCCCCACGGCTTCCTGCGGGCGGACAGCCGCAACAGCATGGGCTTCATCCTGCTGTACGGCAAAAAGAACGTCTCCCGCTACGGCTTCCGTCACTCGGTGCTGGAGGCCACACGCCGCCCGGTGTGCCATGTCATCCTGCAGCGCTGCGCGGGCAGGGATATGCTGGACGATGCCGCTGCCGAGGCCCAGCTGGCCGAGGCGGATGAACTGTTGACGGCTGTGCTTTTTGTTCCGATGGGTGGAAAGTTCTTCCGCTTTCTTGTGATCGTGAAGGTTTTTGCCGGATTTTGGTTACGCACCCGGAAAAAGATGATATGATAAACTAGGTATAATCGGGTGATATGGTAGCCGGAACGTCCTGCTGCGTGAGCGCCCTCAGGGGAGAAAATCGATGAAAAAATATCTCAAAGCGGTCGTGTCCGGGCTGTGCGCCGCGAGACCGTGGAGCAGCGCATCGCCGAGGGTCAGAGCGCTGCGGACGCAGAAGCCGAGTTCCTGACCAACGATCACTTTGAGGCATGGTATCAGGATATCTGCGGTCAGCTCAAACAGTACGAGGACTGAGCCGACGGAACACGCTGAGGAAGAGAGGGGATGGCGATGCTGCGCAGACAGAAGGATACGGATGCCGCCCGGCGCAAAAAAACAGGCAGGCCTATCTTCCGCACCATTTTTAACGCCATGATGCTGGTGATGCTGGTGGAGGTGGTGCTGCTGGCAGTCAGCATTGCCATTACCAATGTGGACGGCAGGCTGAACCAGAACGCCAAGGACATGCTCAACATGCAGGTGCGCAACCGCGTTAGCTACGTGCAGGACCTGATGCAGGATGCACAGAACCTGACCGATCTGTCGGAGCACATCAACAATACCGTTCTTGCCATGCAGGAAGAAGGCCAGCTCGATCTGGCCGAACTGAACACGAGCCGTGAGAAGAGCGACGCACTGCTCACGGCCATTGCGCCGGAGTTGGTGAGCACCCTGCGAGCAAAACCGGTCAGTGGCATCTTTGTGGTACTGAACACCGTGAATCTGCACAACCTTGATGTGGGCTGCGGCCTGCCCGGCATCTACCTGCGGGATCTGGACCCGGATGCCCGCCCTTCGGAGGACAACGCCGATCTGATGATCGAGCGCGGCAGCTCGGCGGTGGTCAAAAAGCTGGGCATCACCATCGATAAAAGCTGGCAGCCCACCTTGCGCTACTACGGCCTGAAGGGCAACGGCTTTTTCAAGACTCCCTTCCAGACCGCGTGGGAGGACGGCGCAAGGCTGAACGCCGAGGATTACGGCCGCTGGACCACCAGTGCCTATAAGATAGGCAACGACAGCCGCACCGCCATTGCCTACTCCCAGCCGCTGATCCTGCCGGACGGCACGATCTACGGTGTGGTGGGTGTGGAGCTGCTTACCAGCTACCTGCAGACAAAGCTGCCTTACAGTGAACTGCAGGACGGCAATACCGGCACCTACTTCTTAGTCTCCACCACTGCTGATGAGGAAGATACCTCCTTTATCGTCAGCAAGGCGGTCACTTCCAGCGAGGATATGATCACTTCGGAAGCACCGGCCGGCATGATGAACTGCGAACTCCGGGCGGACGAGTGCTGGCTGACGCTACGGAATAAAGACTATTATGCCGTGGCCCTGCCCATTACCCTGTACAGCCGCAACGCGCCATTTTCCAATGAGCGCTGGCTGCTGATCGGCACCGTGAACAGCAAGGTGCTGTTTGCCTTTGCAGACAATGTGCGCAACGTGATCGCCATTGCCATTGTGTTTACGCTGGTGCTGGGCGCGCTGGGCAGTCTGGTCATTGCCCGCAATCTGGCCTATCCGGTGGAGCTGCTGTATCACGAAGTGGTGGACGGGCAGGAGAAAAAGCAGTTCCCGCAGCTGTCCCATACCAACATCCGGGAGCTGGACCGTCTGGCCGATGCACTGACCAGCTTGAACAGCGAGCTGCTGAACAACTCCACAAAGTTTTTGCGCATCATGGACATGGCCAGTGTGGAGCTGGGCGGCTATGAGCTGAGGTTCGACACTGGCAGTGTGTATGTTACCGATAACTTTTTTGCGTTGCTGGGTGCCCCCCAGCCCAAGGATCACTTCCTGAGTGTGCGCCGCTTTGAGGAAAAGCTGAGCAACATCCAGCTTTCCCATCCCTGCACCACCACGGCAGAGGGAGACAAAATACTCACCATCCGCAGGGAGGGCGAGACCCGCTACATCATGCTGCGCGTCACCAACGACCAGACCACGCAGGTGGGGCTGGCTGAGGACGTTACCGCCACCACGCTGGAGCGCATGCGTATTGAGCACGAACGCGATTACGATATCCTGACCGGCCTGTATAACCGTCAGGCCTTCCACCGCGTGAGCGAAGAGCTGTTCCGCGATCCGCACCAGCTAGGCGTTGCAGCTCTGCTGATGATGGATCTGGACAACCTCAAGCACATCAATGATACCTACGGCCACGACTGGGGCGACCAGTACATTCACCGCACTGGCCGCTGCCTTGCGGAGAACACACCCAACGGCACTGTGGTGTCCCGCCTTTCCGGCGATGAGTTCGTGCTGCTGTTCTACGGCTATTCCAGTCAGGATCAGATCCGTGAGAAGATCCGCACCCTGAGCAGCGCCATGAAGAAGAGCGTTGCCATCCTGCCCAGCGGCAATGAGCTGCGTATCAGCATTTCCGGCGGTGTGGCGTGGTACCCGGCCAACGGCACCGATATGGACACCCTGAAAAAGTATGCCGACTTTGCCCTCTATCAGGTCAAGCGCACCAACAAGGGACATCTGGAAGAGTTCAGCATGGAGATCTACCAGCAGGAAGCACAGGCCGCACAGCTGAGACGCGACTTCCAGCAGCTGCTTACCGAGGAGCGGGTGTGCTATGTGTTCCAGCCCATCTTCTCGGCCCGTACCGGCAAGGTGATGGCCTACGAAGCCCTGATGCGCTCCGATATGGAAGCGCTGCGCTCGCCCGCTACCATCATGAAGCTGGCGCGGGAGCAGGGCGCACTGTGCGAGATCGAGCGGCTGACCTTCTTCAAATCGCTGGAGAACTTCGACCACCTGCGCAGCGAGGGCCTTGTGCGCAGGGACACGATGCTGTTCATCAACTCCATTGCAAGCGTCTGCCTGCCCAGAGAGGACAGCGAGTATATGGAGAGCCGCTGGCATGAGCTGTGCCGCCAGATGGTCATTGAGATCACCGAGGAAGAGGAGATTAACCACGAAGCACTGGAGGCCAAGCGCCATGTGCCGGGCTTCTCCGGCATGTTCGCGCTGGACGATTACGGCAGCGGCTTTGCCAACGAGAACAGCCTGCTGGAGCTTTCGCCCCGGTTCATCAAGGTGGATATCGCCATCATCCGCGGCATCGATACCGACCCGGACAAGCAGCAGATCGTGCAGAACATCGTGGCCTATGCCCACCCGCGCAGCATGCAGATCATTGCCGAGGGCGTGGAGACCGCCGCCGAGCTGCGCAAGGTCATCGAGCTGGGCGCGGATGCGCTGCAGGGCTACTTCCTTGCAAAACCTGCCGCCGTACCGGCCAAAATGGCACCTGCCGCCCGCAAGGTCATTGCCGAGTACAGCTCTGCATCCGACAACGGCTGAATACGAACATAAAAAGTCCCGCAGAAATGCGGGGCTTTTTGCATCTGCCACTGGCGTATTGCAGTTTGCTGCGGTATACTGGAACCGGGCAAACAACAGCACAGGAGGTGCTTTTTTATTATGGTACAGGTAGACCTTATCACCGGCTTTCTGGGCGCAGGCAAAACCACCTTTCTGCGTCGGTATGTCCGGTATCTGGTGGCACAGGGCCACAATGTCTGCATTCTGGAAAACGACTTCGGCGCAGTGAATGTGGATGCAATGCTGGTGCAGGACCTTCTTGGCCCGAACTGCGACCTTGAGACCATCAGCGGCGGATGCGACTGCGACACCCACCAGCGCCGGATGCGCACCAAGCTCATTGCCATGGCCATGCGCGGGTTCGACCGGGTGGTGGTGGAACCCAGCGGCATCTTTGATGTGGACGAGTTTTTTGATGTGCTGCGGGACGACCCGCTGGACCGCTGGTATCAGCTGGGCAATGTCATCGCCATCGTGGATGCCCTTCTGCCGGAAGAGCTTTCCCCGCAGGCAGAATATATCCTTGCTTCCGAGAGTGCATGGGCGGGCAGTGTCCTCCTGAGCCGCTGTCAGCTGGCCTCTGACGCGCAGAAGCAGGGGGCAGAAGCCCATCTGGCCCGTGCGCTGGAAGCCTGCAAGTGCTCCCGGAAGTTCGGCCCGGAGGAGATCATTGCGAAGGACTGGGCCGATTTGCCCGGCGACGATATGGCCCGCCTCGCAAAGTGCGGCTGCCGGCAGGCCAGCTGCGAAAAGCTGCATTTTGACGAGCACGAAGCCTTCAGCTCTCTGTGCTTTCTGGAGCAGCACCTGACGCTGCAGCAGCTGCAGGCCGCTGCCGACCATCTGTTTGCGGATGCCGCCTGCGGCCATGTGCTGCGGGTGAAGGGCTTTGCACCGGACCCACAGGGCACCACCGGTTGGCTGGAGCTGAACGCCACCGCTGCGGGCAGAACGCTGGAACCCATCCCGCAGGGGCAGGATGTGCTCATCGTCATTGGCGAAGGACTGGACAAAGCGGCCATTGAAGCCCGGCTCAAGGCCTGAATTTTCAACACAAAAACAACAGAATGGTGAAAAACAGAAGGAGAAAGAGAAGGAGGTCATGAACAAGACCCGGCAGGCTCCCTCGGCACGGCGCATCATCGGCATGGTGGTGGGTGTTATCATCATCGCCTTTGGCTCCTTCATCCAGTTCTTCGATGGACATTTCGCCCAGAAGGTGCTGAAATATAAACAAGAAAAGGAATAACAAAAAAGGCGTGGGCCTCCGAATGGAAGCTCACGCCTTTTACGATTACGATCAGAACTTGAACAGCGGGGTGCCTGCCAGCACATCGCCCTCGGCCAGCATCTTCAGCTCGCCCATGTCATCGCCGTTGGTCACGATGATGGCGGTAGCGGTGGGATGGCCTGCGGCGCGGATGGCGTCCAGATCCACCTTCAGCAGCGGGGTGCCGGCCTTGACCTTATCGCCCACCTTGACCAGTGCCTTGAAGCCCTTGCCCTGCATCTCCACAGTGTCCATGCCAACATGGATCAGGATCTCGATGCCGTCCACGCTGGTCAGGCCCACAGCGTGCAGGGTGGAAGCCACCTGTTCCACGGTGCCGTCAAACGGAGCATACACGGTCTTGCCGGTGGGCTCGATGCCGCAGCCGGGGCCAAGGATGCCCTGTGCAAAGGTCTCGTCGGGGATGTCGGCCTGTGCCAGCACCTTGCCGCGGATGGGGGTCAGAACGGTCTTACTCTGACCGAAGAATTTGACAGTCTCTTCCTGCTCGGTCTTGCCGCCGAACAGCTTATCAAAAAAGCCCATGTTAAAATACCTTCTTTCCGATCATTTCATAGAGCCAGCTGGCCGGAACGCTGTCCTGCAAGGCCCACCGTCTCCAACCCATTGGTCTACCCAAAAGATACCACATTGTGAAAGGAATTGCAATTGGTATCCCGCATAAAACCGGCAGAAAATCTTCGGCAGGGTCACATCAGGTCGATCAGCTGCTCGATCTCCTCCATGCGGGTGGCCCAGCTGGTGGCAATGCGCATCACGGTGTGGGTGTCGTCGTACTTCTCCCAGAAGCCGAACTTTGCCAGTGGCTCCAGCGCTTCCAGCTGGCTGTTTTCCAGAATGGGGAACACCTGATTGGTGGGCGACTCCATATAGAAGCGGTAGCCCTTGGCAGCAAGGCCCTCCTTCAGACGGTCTGCGGTTTCGATGGCGTTCCGGCTGATGCGGGTGTACAGATCGTCGGTGAACAGCACATCGAACTGCAGGCCCATCAGACGGCCCTTGGCAAGCAGCGCGCCCTGCTGCTTGACCATAGTCATAAAGTGGGCCGGTGCGCCGTGGGGGAACACCACGGCCTCGCCGCACAGCGCGCCCACCTTGGTGCCGCCGATGTAGAACACATCGGTCAGGCGGGCGATATCCTGCAGGGTAACATCGGTGCCCTTGGCCATCAGACCGTAGCCTAGGCGTGCGCCGTCCATGAACAGGGGCATGTGGTACTCCTGACACACAGCGTGCAGCTCTTCCAGCTCAGCCTTGGTGTACAGGGTGCCGTACTCGGACGGGTGAGAGATATATACCATGCCAGGGAACACCATGTGGTCGTGGTTGGCATCGGCATAGAAGGTGGCGCACCAGTCGCGCACATCGGCGGCGCTCACCTTACCCTCGTGGGCGGGCAGGGCAATGACCTTGTGGCCGGTATACTCAATGGCTCCGGCTTCGTGTGCGGCCACATGGCCGGTGGCAGCAGCCATCACGCCCTGCCAGCGCTGCAGAATGGACGCAATGACGATGGCGTTGGTCTGGGTGCCGCCGGAGATGAAGGTCACGTCTGCATCCGGGCAGCCGCAGGCAGCGCAGATCTTTGCTTTGGCGCTGGCGCAGTAGGGGTCGGTGCCATAGCCGGGCACCTTTTCAAAGTTGGTCTCGGCCAGCTTTTGCAGGATGGCAGGGTGTGCACCCTCACAGTAGTCGTTCTCGAAATACAGCATATCGTTACTCCTGATCCAGTGAGATAAAGTGTTGATAGGGCTATTCTACTACGGGGGAGAGGGAGTGTCAAATCGCGTCCCTCTTTACGGCAAAGGATTTTTACTGTATCTTTAGTTTTTCTATGGTATAATGCGGGAAACGGAATATATTATTTGGGAAGGGGAATGTGCATGAAAAAACAGACGCTTGTGCGGGATGCCACCGTAATGCTGCTGGCTCTGTTCGCCGCCTATGCCATGGTGATGCTTACTCAGGCCGTTATGGGCCGCATTGAGGGCGTAGCAATGCTTATCTTTATGCTGGCGGTATTCGTCACCTCTATGTATACAGAAGGTTATGCGTGGGGCGTGGCGGCTTCGCTCATCAGCGTGCTGGCTGTGAACTTTGCCTTCCTCTCACCGTATTTCGCCTTCAACTTTACCCTGTCGGAAAACCTGTTCTCCGGCCTTGTGATGCTGGTGGTGTCCATCATGACCAGCACCCTCACCACCCGCATCAAAAAGCAGGAACAGCTGCGTATGGAAAGCGAGAAGGAGAAGATGCGTGCAAACCTTCTGCGCGCGGTTTCTCACGATCTGCGCACCCCGCTCACCTCCATCTACGGTGCCTGCTCCACTGTGATCGAAAATTATGACTCGCTGGATAAGGAAAAGACCATTAAACTGCTTGGCGAAGCCTGCAGTGATGCCCAGTGGCTGACCCGCATGGTGGAGAATCTGCTTTCCGTCACCCGCATCGACAGCGAGAAGGTGACGGTGCAAAAGACCCCCACTGTGCTGGACGAACTGCTGGATACGGTGCTGGTCAAGTTCCGCAAGCGCTACCCGGAGATCCCGGTGGAGCTGGAAACGCCGGATGCCTTTATCGTGATCCCCATGGATTCCATGCTGATCCAGCAGGTGCTGATGAACCTGCTGGAAAATGCCGCTCTGCACGCCGAGGGCATGACAAAACTGACCTTGAAGGTGTTCACGGTGGGCAATCGTGCGGTGTTCGAGGTGACGGACGATGGCTGCGGCATCCCCAGAGAACGGCTGAAAACGCTGTTCTCCGGCACCGACCCGGATGTACCGGCAGACAGCCGCAAGCACGGCATGGGCATCGGCCTTTCGGTGTGTGCGGCCATCATCAAGGCGCACGGCGGCGAGATCAAGGCCGAGAGCCGTCTGGGCGAGGAAACGACCATCCGCTTCTGGCTGGAGACCGAAGAAATTGAAATGGAGGATGCAGAAGATGAGCAATAACAAATTCAAGGTCCTGATCGTAGAGGATGAGGCAAATATCTGCAGCTTTATCGAAACGCTGCTCACCACCAACGATTATCAGGCTCTGGTGGCTCATACCTGTACCATGGGCCTGACTCTGTTCGCCTCCCACAACCCGGATCTGGTCATTCTGGATCTGGGCCTGCCGGACCGGGACGGGCTGGAATTCATCCGTACCGTGCGGCAGAAGTATATGACCCCCATCGTGGTGCTCTCGGCCCGCACCGACGAGATGGATAAGATCGAAGCGCTGGATCTGGGTGCCAATGATTACATCACCAAGCCCTTCAGCACCGGCGAACTGCTGGCCCGCGTGCGCGCTGCCCTGCGGCTGAACCGCTACAGTGCCATGCACGGAGGCAATGCCCCGGCGGGTGAGTTCCGCGCACAGGGAATGCGCATCAACTATGACCGCCGTAAGGTGTTCGTGGACGAGCAGGAGATCAAGCTGACCCAGACCGAATACAACATCGTGGCATTCCTTTCCCAGCACGCGGGCCGCGTGATGACCTATGCGGCCATCGTCAAGGCCATCTGGGGCGATACCGACATCGGCAGCACCAAAAAGCTGCAGGTGAACATGGCCAATATCCGCAAAAAGCTGGGCAGCCGTCCGGGCAGCAATGCCTATATCCTCAATGAGCTGGGCGTGGGCTACCGCATGATCGACGAGGATGCCCGCAGCGGGGAGATCAACGAATGATACTTGCACTGATCCTGTTTGCTGTTACCTATGTATTGATGCTGCGGCTGCAGCAGTACCGCCCGTGGGTGGCATTGTGCAGTGCGGTGCTCTTTATTGTGCTGGGCGAGGCAGGGGTCTACGAGTTTTCACTCCGCGCCGCGCTGCAGGCCGTGGATTATAATGTGCTGCTCATGATGGCGGGCACCATGGGTACGGTGGCACTGTTCATCGAGAGCAAAATGCCTGCCCGCCTGGCGGAAATGCTTATCGTCCGTGTGCCGGATGTCAAGTGGGCGGTGTGTATGCTGGCGCTGTTCGCCGGTGTCATCAGTGCTTTTGTGGACAATGTGGCCACCGTGCTCATGGTGGCACCGGTGGGCCTTGCCATTGCCCGCAAGCTGAAGATCTCGCCGGTGCCGGTGCTCATTGCCATTGCGGTGTCCTCCAACCTGCAGGGCGCGGCCACGCTGGTGGGCGACACCACCAGCATCCTGCTGGGCAGCTTTGCCGACATGAATTTCTTCGATTTCTTCTGGATGCGGGGCCGTCCGGGCATCTTCTGGGGCGTAGAGCTGGGCGCACTTGCTTCGCTGGCAGTGCTGCTGTGGCTGTTCCGCCGCGAGACCCAGCCTATCGCCGCCAAGGTGGAGACTGAGGTGGAGGACGATGTGCCCACTGCCCTGATGCTGCTCACGGTGGGGCTGCTCATTGCGGCATCCTTCCTGCCGGAGCCTGCAGCCGGGCCGCTGCACACGGTGTACGAGCTGCGCAGCGGCCTTGTGTGCATGGGGCTGTGCCTGTTTGGCGTGGCGCGCGCCTGCCTGCGGGCAGGGTCAGCAAAGCCGCTGGCACATGTGCTGGGCGAGCTGGACTGCGACACCTTGCTGCTGTTGTTTGGCTTGTTCATCGTGATCGCGGGCATCCACGCGGCGGGTGTTATCGACGCAGCAGCCCGGCTGTTCCATGCCGTGGCAGGGGAAAGCCCTTTCCGGCTGTTCACCCTGCTGGTGGTGGTGTCGGTGGTGCTTTCGGCCTTCATCGATAACATCCCTTACGTGGCCGCCATGCTGCCGGTGGTGCAAAGCATCGCCGCCCTGATGAACGATGGCATGGGCGTGGAACCCTATGTGTTTTACTTCGGCCTGCTCACCGGTGCAACGTTGGGCGGCAACCTGATCCCCATCGGTGCTTCGGCCAATATCGCGGCCATTGGCATTCTGCGCAAAAACGGCGAGACCGTCACCACCCGCGACTTCCTGCGTATCGGCGTGCCCTTTACGCTGGCCGCCGTGCTGGCAGGCTATGCGTACCTGTGGCTGGTGTGGGGCAAAGCCTGATCTTCTGGCCTCCGGAACGGCTGCCTGCTGAAGAAAAAAACAAAGAAACTCCGACCCTCTGCACCGCCGGAAAATCGGCCTGCAGAGGGCTTTTTTCGCGAAAGTATGACGTTTTGTAGTGAGGAAAAAGTTTTTTTGAAAAAATGCTTGACAATTCTGCCATATCTGGTATAATAACTATCGTTCCGAGCAACACAGCTCGCAAACAAAACAGAATATGCGGATATGGCGGAA
>OGPH01002480.1_pt1 | contig 10489 bp, 8 predicted proteins | sample 1552891 | NCBI WGS metagenome assembly OGPH01 (sample SAMEA2580272, study PRJEB22360) | human gut metagenome | biome: human gut; feature: human-associated habitat; material: faeces | place: Denmark | collected 2008/2010 | reverse complement strand
GACGACCCACACCCCATCGCCCCCGGCAGTATGGGCACCCTGGAAGACATCGATGACGCAGGCCAATTCCATGTGAAGTGGGACAACGGCAGCGGCCTCGCCCTCATCATCGGCGAGGACCGGTTTCAGGTCCAGCTTCCAGAACCTCAGACGCTGAAGTTCTATATGCCTATCACCGCTCAACTTTACGGTCGTGACAGCTGGGGAGATCTGGAGGAGTACGGCAACGATTTGAATGGTCGTGATCTGCGAGACTATCAGTCGTGCATTCACGAGGCGCTTCTGGAAAACCAGGTGCCGGAGGATCAGGCGCATGCAGGCTTTGACAGGGTGCTCGCGGCCGTGCAGGAAACGGCGAGAGGGCAGGTGAAGCTCCTGGAAGGGAAAACCATGGATGCTCTGGTGGAGGAAAGGAACGAGCATGACGCTTCTCTTGTGACCGGACGGCTTTCCAACAACACGCTGGTCCACTTCCCGGGCGACCCTTCTCTGATCGGAAAAATCGTGCCGGTAAGGCTGGAAGAATATAAGGGATTTTATTATCTGGGGAAACAGGCAGAACAGTCGGAAATATCCGTGGACTAAGCCGGAAAACAGGCAGAGCCGGCCGGGGTAACCGGCGGAGGAGGCAGGCGATGATTCAGTTTACCAAAGAAGAACGAAAGGAACTTAAAAAACGTGCTGCGCGTCAGCCGGAGGTTGTGGCGCGGCTGAAGGAAAATGTCAGAGAAGTGATGGAGCGGCCGGTGCTGGTGCCCAAAGAAGGGATCGCCAACTGGACCCTGTATTACTATTGTCCGAAATGCTCGGTACAGCTGGAATTTGACTGGGACGGGGAACGGTCCCACCGCTGTCCGGCGTGCGGGATCGTTTACAGCGGTGAGCCCTATGACAGTGCCTGGTGGGGGCTGGTAAGCAGAAATTATAACGCCGCCCATGAAATGGGGCTGATCTATGCGGCTACAGGGGAAAAGGTATATGCCCAAAAAAGTGTGGAGATTCTTCTGGCCTATGCGAAGCATTATCCCGATTATCAGGTACATGGAAACATTCCCTATAACGGTCCGGGACGCTCCGGTGCGCAGACGCTGGATGAGGCCAATTTCCAGCGGAATCTTGCCATGGCCTATGACCTGGTGGAAGAGATGATGACACAGGAGGAAAAGGAGTATGTCAGGGACCGGATGTTTCTGCCGGGCGCCAAATTCCTGATGGAGCACCGGAAAGACCAGCTCCATAACCATGAGGTGATCATCAGTTCTGCCATTGCCGTGATTGGAATTCTGTTTGAAAGAAAGGATTTTATCCGGTTCGCAGTATATGAAAAGTATGGCCTTCTGTATCAGCTGGAGCACGGTATGCTGCCGTACCATATGTGGTTTGAAGGAAGCTTCGGATATCATTTTTATGCGCTGCAGAGCTTTTTTGCCTTTGAGAAATTTGCCATTCATACCGAATACAGCCACATCCATCATCCCAATTATTTGGCAATGACGGAGGTGCTTGCCGATTATCTCCAGCCGGACGGACGGATGCCGATGCTGAACGATACGACCCTCCATCATACGGATTCCGAACTGTACCAGTATGAATTCGCCTGGCGCCAAATGAAAAGCGACAGACTGCTCTGGATTCTGAACCGGCTGTATCAGGGAAGGGAGAGAAGCAATCCGGAAGCCTTTTTCTATGGGGAGGATACACTGCCGGAGGTTCCGGATGCCCGAGCGGCGGAGTGGGTGGACAGAAATTACCATACGCCCGTGGAAACATACGGCCATACCATCCTGCGCGGCAGCCATGGACGATATCTGCTGTTCAAGCATGATACCTATGGCGGGGAGCACGATCACTACGACCGCCTTGGCATCAGTTATATGGCCTTTGGAAAGCCGGTTTCGGTGGATCTGGGAACGACGGGTTACGGGGCAATCCTGCATTATGACTATTACAAAAATACGGGCACGCACAATACGGTGGTCATCGGGGAGGAAAACCAGGCCCCTGCCGCCTGCCGTCTTCTGCAGTATGAGGACGATGGAGAGACGGTGTATGTGACTGCGGAATGCGACTGGACGGCGCCCTATGAGATGCCGGACAGCTTTACCATCGTCCAGTGGAAAAAGGAGAATTATGAAACGGTGAAGATGACCCGGAAAATCGCATGGACGGATTCCTGTTTCGCCGAGGCCTTCTATGTGACCGGGGCGGATGAAGCGCTTCCGGTGGACTGGATCATGCATCTGAAGGGAGAAGTACTGGAGGGACGCGGGGAAGTCTGCAAGGACACCTTCTCCGACAGAAAACCGTTTTCCTGGTTTCGGAACGCCTCGCATCTGGAAGGGAAGCGCATCCGTACCGTTCTGGAGGGCGTCGTCACCGATCTTTACTGCGCTCCTCTGGGCGGAGAAATCTGGCTGGCAGAGGGGCCTGACAACCCTTCTACGGGAATGCTGAACCAGGTGATCGTAAGGCGCAGAGGAAAGGATGTCTGTTTTCTGAATGTGGTGGAGAGTCATCAGGGAGAACCGGTGATCGATCATGTGGAGTTCCTGCAGGAACCGGATGGAAGCTGGAGGATATGTGTGACGGAACAGGACGGAAGAAAGCGGATTTTTGATATGAGCATCTGAACGCTGAGCCGCGGCGGAAAAACGGACAGCGTTTCAGAAAGATTACGTGCAGATTTCGCAGCTGCGAAACCTGCACGTTTCTGATATTTGATAAGAAATATCTGATCACCGTTCGCATCAGAATGTGACCATTAAAAGAAGCAGCAGAATGGCGACGCCAATCACCAGCCCGATGGCGGAGAGAATCACTCCTGCCAGCGCGAGGCCGGTATGCTGACCAGTACGGGCCAGGCTGATAATTCCGGTGATCACCCCGATCAGGCTCAGAATCAGCGGAATGACAAGGCACCAGCAGAAAAGGATGCTGAAGATTCCGGTAACAAGAGAGCAGACGGCAAGGCCGTCCTTCTTATGCTCAAGCTGATTGACGACTACCGGATGAGGAGAAACCAGCTGCCGGTTGCCTGCTTCATCCGGATATGGGTAACTGTTCCCATTATACTGTGAGTTTTGATCCATAATAATCCTTCCTGTATGTAATCATGTACGCTTTCTGCCAGAAGGAACATCAGAGACTGCTGAAAAGAAGAAATACACCGACTCCCAGCAGAAATTGCAGAATGGTAGCAGCAGCAAATATGATAATGACGGGCGCCGCCTTCTTTTTCTTCAGGTAGAAATTGAAGTAAAATGCTCCGAGCAGAATGCCAATACAAAGCCCGAGCCAGCTGTTTAACAGAAATCCCAGGATGACGCTGACAGCCGCCAGAATGGAAACCCATACCGGAATGTTTCCGATGGGCTCATAGGGAGCGCCGCTTCCGAGATACCGTCCGTTTACCGCAAGATCCACTTTTGTTCCCACAACGACGAGTCTGCATTCCACATCCCCGAAATTTACAGAATAATCGATCATCTGAATGAATGGATTGGCGCTTTTCAGCTTATACTTTTCTCCATCCACGATCATCTGGTTCCTTTTGTACTCGATGGTGTGGTTGATACCATTGGCATTGACAGTCCAGGATTTGTTCATGTAGTTACCCCTCTCTGTTTGAATGAGAGAGGGTACATTCCCCGCCGCTTGCGGCGTAAGAAACTTTTCGAATAAAGTAGAAAGATGGTATACTATGTGGAGAAAGGAGAAGTGTAGATGAGTGAGTACATCCACAAATCGCACAATGTATCAAGGCTTATGTACCATATAGTATTTCCAGCAAAATATAGAAAAGTAATCATAGATGAACAGGTAGATAGAGTAATAAAAGAAACCTGTATAGAGATATCGAAAAGGTATCCGATCAATTTTTTAGAAATCGGAACGGATAAAGATCACATACATTTTCTGGTGCAATCGGTGCCCCGATACAGCCCGACAGAGATCGTAAGGATTATAAAAAGTATCACGGCACGTGAAGTCTTTAAGCAGTGCCCGGAAGTAAAGAAGAAATTGTGGGGAGGAGAATTCTGGTCAGATGGGTATTATGTGGCGACAGTAAGTGAGCATGGAAATGAGTACACAATAGCAAATTATGTGAAGAATCAGGGAAATGAGTACAGGAAAATGTATAGAGGAACGGAAATAGAAGGACAAATGAGTTTTACAGAAATAATGTAAAGGGAAGAGAGAAAGAAAATCGGGATACCCCGCTCACATGCCAGCGAAGCTGGTATGTGAGGCAAGTGTCTGAGCGGCCGGAGAACCAAAGGTTCGGAGGCCGAGCAGACGCTTGAGGGCTTGCCCCGGGGAGCCTTCATTCCGCCGAAGCCGCTCATCTGATACTCCTGTCCGCCTACCTCAAAGCTGGGAAGCTTTGCGCAGGCATAATTGTCGCCGAACAGCTCCTTCGCAGCGCCGGAGTCCCAGGTTCCGTCCACGATCGCTGCCGCATTGGTCGCGTTGCTCACGGAAGAACCGTTATAGAAAGCGGAAGAGGAAGCCAGATTGATCAGGGCCTTCAGTGCGGTAAGACCTTCCTCAGAAGCATAGGTCACATTTGACGAAGTGAAGTTTCCTGCGGAATCCGCTTCATAGGTGAGCTCACAGCCGGTTGCGAAGAAGAACGCGGTCTGATACCAGCCGGAGTTAATTTCCATATAGAAGCCCTTTCCTGCCTCTTCACAGTCAGCGACGATCGCTTCCAGAGAAGTGGGATCCGTCACAACGCTGCTGTCATAATACAGGAAGTAGCCGTTGTCAGAGGTCACAGGGAACGCATAGATGGAATCGCCCATGGTTGCCGCGCTGACCGCACCGGAGTCGTTGCTGGTGGAAACGAAATCGGCATAATCTCCAATCACTTCCATAACCGCGCCTGCCGATACCAGTCTGGCAAGCTGATCCTGTGCAAAACCGTAGATATCTGCGCCGCCTTCCACGTCCGTGATCATGTTGCTCGCCGCATCGCCTTCGCCCACCGCTTCAACCGTTACGGTGTAGCCGGAGTATGCCGGATTATCCTGCAGGAACTGTTCCGCCTGCGTCTGTGTGAAGGCCGTCACTTCCTCCGCCACCCAGATCGTGATGTTTCCTGATCCGTAATCCACATCCTCTGCAGCGGCATCCGCTGCGCTGCTCTCTGCCGCAGTGCTTTCCGCTGCATCACTTCCCGCTGCGGTGCTCTCCGCAGGCGCCGCGCTTTCCGCGGTGCTTCCCGTCGATGAGCTCGATCCACAGGCTGCCAGACCAAGGGTCAGTACGCCCGCCATAAAAATTGCCAAAGCTTTCTTTTTCATATTTGCCCTCCTTTTAGTTTTTTCAGGTATGTCTTGATTATAAGTGACACCAAAAAGAGCGTAAATATCAACTATTTTAGATAGATATCAGATTTTTGTGAATATGTTTGTATTTTTATTCGTCAGGCGAAAAAAGTCCTTCCGAAGCCATCGTTTTCCTCAGCGCGCAGGAAAATGCAGGCGCATGATGGTTCCTTTTCCCACCTCGCTCTCCACCGTGATTCCGTACACCTCCCCATAGCACAGACGGATCCGCTCATTCACATTGCGCACGCCGTAGCCCCTGGATTCCATGCTCAGTATCTTCTGCGCCGTATCCGCATCCATGCCAAGGCCGTTATCCTCCACGGAAAACCAGACGCAGCCCTCTTCCATCCAGCCGCGCACCACAATCCGTCCCCGCTCCCCGGTTTTCGGCTCGATCCCGTGGGTGATGGCGTTTTCCACCAGAGGCTGCAGAATCAGGTTCAGGGATTCACAGGACAAAATCTCCGGCTCCGTGATGATCTCATAATCAAAATCATGGTCATGCATCATGCTCTGGATTTCCAGATAGGCCCTTGTATTTTTCAGTTCATCCTCCACGCGCAGCGTATTTCTGCCCCGGTTAAGCGCCGTCCGGTAAAACGTGGACATGGCCAGGGTCATGCGGCTGATGTCATCCTCTCCCGCCTCAATCGCCTTCCAGTTGATCAGAGACAGGGTGTTATACAGGAAATGGGGATTGATCTGTGCCTGCAGCGCCCGCATTTCCGCTTCCTTCTGGGTGATTTTCCCCACATAGACCTCGTCAATCAGCGTCCGGATGCGTCTGAGCATCTTTCCAAAGCCCCGATAGAGAAGCCCGATCTCATCCTTCGCCTCGCTCTCCACCGTCACCTCCAGATTTCCCTGCTCCACCTCCCGCATCCGTTCCGTCAGCTTCTCGATCCTGCCGCTGACCAGGGAGGAGGTCACAAAATAGGCGATGACCGCCACAACCACGCACAGCAGCGCCGTCAGCACGATCATAACGCTCACCGGGCGCATTGCTTCCCCCGCGATTCCCTTCGGCTGATACAGCCAGATTTCCCAGCCCGCGGCCGAAGAAGTTTCCAATATCATCAAGTAGGACGAATCCTTCCCCTTTTCCTGCTCCCTCAGGAAATCCTGATAGTTCAGACGGTATCCGTTGTTTTCTTCTGAAAAACGGTCTCCCCGGTAAAGGACATTTCCCTCCCCGTCCGTGATGAAGATGCCGTATTCCGTCGTCAGCGTCTGTTCATATGGCGCGAACAGGTCCTCATAATCCACCTCAATGCGCAGCACGTCCCCTCTGCTCTCCCCGGAATCCGTCGGCATGCATCTGGCTGAAAAAATACGTCTCTCTTCCTCCTCCACATACCATTCAGCCCTGGTGGTTTCCTTCGCCCTCTGATACCATTCCTGATCCGCCACCTCGGAAACGGTGCTAACTGTCGTATCATGCTTGACCATACCGTTATCCGTGTAAATCGTGATGGTTTTGATCTTATCATGAAAATATTTCAATGACTGAAGCACCGGATCAACCACTTCCGTCACCTGTTCGTACTGTTCGTACGCATTCTCATAGGTTCTGGAAAAAACGTCTGCCAGATCCTGGTCAAAAGCAATATAGTCGGACAGATTATCATATATCTCCAGCTTCCCGTCCATCGTCGCCACCGACTGGTAGAGATAAGACTGTAAATTCAGCGTTTCTCTCTCATTTATAATCCGGCGCATCTGCACAAAACTGAACAGAAACAGAATCATAACGGGCAGAAAACAGAATCCCACATAGAACAGCGCCAGTTTATAGCGCAGCTTCACCGAATTAAGCTTTTGTCTGATTCGCTTCATACGCACCCGCACCTTCTCCCTGATCCCGGTATTTCTGCGGGCTTACCCCATAATACTCCCGAAAGCTCTGACAAAAATAGGACACATTGGGATATCCCACCTTTTCACTGATCCCGCCGATTTTCTCATGAGTATTTTCCAGCATGTCCCTGGCCTTCTCCATCCGGCATGCCTTGATGAACTTGCTCAGGTTCTGTCCCGTTTCCTTTTTGAAAAGGGTGCTCAGATAGCTGGGCACCAGATAAACCTTCTCCGCAAGCTGTTCAATGCTCAGCTCCTCCCCGTAATGGCTGAAAATATATCTCTTTACCGTCTCCACCTCCCGGTGCACGCTTCCCGCGTCCTTCTTCAGCTTCGCTTCCAGAAGGTCGACGTTCTTTTCCGTGATTTCGCGCACCTGGTCTATATCTTCTGCCCGATATAGCCGGTCCATCTCTTCGTCAAGCTCCCGATCCGTCTTTTCCGGAATCGCCTCATACAGAAGCTTCAGGAGGCTCGCAAAGACGAATTTGACATAAATCTGGGAAAAGCCCGCATTTTTCCCATAGTTGAGAAACAGACGCTTACAGTGCTCCTTCAGGCTCAGAATATCCTTCGCGCGGATATCCTGGCGGATCTGCTTCATCAGCGTATCGTCGTCCAGACGCACATCCTCCGCGCTTTCCGCCTCATTCTTCGCCATATAAACCCGGCCCTCCAGATCATAAAAGCGGTTTTCCATCAGAAGCTCCAGCTCCTGATAGCGGTCTGCGATCTGTGACCTGTCCTTCAGGCCGGAGGAAACCGAAATATAGCTCTTCTGCTCCGGGCCGCACTGCTGCGTCAGGACAGCGTTCAGCCTGCCCGCCAGCTCCTTCCAGTCCACCGCTTCATCCAGAAAGAACAGGACGCACTCCTGAGGATTCAAGTTCAGGCAGTCAAATCTCGCTCCCTGCGCTTCCCTTTCCAGCGCTTCCAGGAACTCCCCGTCCCCGCTTCCGAAAAAGTTCCCGCCGGTCTCCAGCAGCATCATTCTCCGGTACTCATCCAGGAAGTCCAGAGAAAATCCTGCGGTCCGCAGCTTCAGCCCTTCCATGTCCGTGCCGTTTATGACCGCGTTCAGCACATACTTCCGAAAGAAGTTTCCCTCCGCCGCCTTCCGCTCCTCTGCCTCCCGTTCCCGGTCCAGGGCATCAAACAGCTTGTCCATGGCCTTCCGGAATTCCTCCGGATCCACGGGCTTCAGGATGTATTCCTCCACGCCGTAGCGCATGGCCTGCTGGGCGTATTCAAACTCCCCATAGCCGGAAAAAATCAGCTTCTTCATCTCCGGATACAGGTCGGAGGCCTGCTCCTTCTTGGCATACTCCGCCACAGAAAGGACCTCTGCCTTCAAAACCCTTTCCCCCAGGTGGATTTCCAGCACATCGCCGGCCTTGACCTCGTAAGAGGCACGGGCAGGCTTGCCATTTGCCAGCACCCGGCCCGCGTCGCAGGCCTCATTGGCAACCGTGCGCCGCTTGATCAAGCGGGAAATTTTCAAGTACTTGTCCAGACGCATTTTTTCATCTCCTCTCCATGCGCCAAAGGCTGCAAAAAACGGGCCCGGAATACCCCGGGCCCGCCACACGCCGCATGCTTTTACTTGTTGTTGACAGTGTCCTTCAGTGCCTTGCCAGCCTTGAAGGCAGGGGCCTTGGAAGCGGGAATCTGGATCTCCTGGTTGGTGCGGGGATCCCGGCCAGTGCGGGCGCCGCGCTCGCGGACCTCAAAGGTGCCAAAGCCCACCAGCTGGACCTTGTCGCCCTTCTTCAGGGATTCCGTGATGGCGTCAATGACAGCGGTAACAGCCGCCTCAGCGTCCTTTTTAGTAATCTCGGCCTTCGTTGCAACTTCGGCGATCAATTCAGACTTATTCATTATAGAGCTACCTCCAAAAAATTTTCTGCGGCACAGGTGGCTTTGCAAAGCCGCTGAAGCCTGGTGCTTCCGCAATTCCCTGCCGGAAGACTATAACAGAAGCAATGATATCATATCCATCCCTGTTTTTCAAGCATTTTTGCAATTTTTTGTCCCTTTGGCAAAGATTGGAGGTCGCTTTTGCGAATGCCCCGCAAAAGCAGCAGCCCGGCCAGGTAGGCGGCACAGCCAAGGGCCGCCCCAGCCCCCAGCGCCAGAGCCTCTCCCAAGGCGCCATGGGGCCACAGGGGGCGGCATCCCTCATACCCCAAGCGGGCGCTGGCGGCGCACAGCAGCGCGCAGCAGAAGGGCCTCAGAAACACCCCCACTGTGGAGAGCCCCACCCCAGAGGCCCGTCGCAGCTTCCAAAACTGGGTGAGAGTGAGGACCAGATAGCACAGGCAGGTCCCCACGCCGGCGCCAAGGATATTCACTTCTGGAATGCCGCAGAGCATCCAGTTAGCACCCAGCTTGACAGCCATGGCCAGTAAAAGCAGCTTGACGGGCAGATCTGCCCTGCCCACCGCCTGCAGCATGCTGGAAAGGGGGCCGCTCATAGCGGCGGGAAGGGATGCCAGGCCCAGCAGCGCCAGAGACTGGGCAATGGCCGCTGTGGAGGGCCCCTCCCCATAAAGCAGCCCTGCCACAGGCTCCGCCAAGGCGGTCAGGCTCAGCCCTGCCGGAAAACAAAACAGAGAGGTGACCCGCACCACGGCTTCCATCCTTCCACGCAGCTCCCGTTTGCTGCCCCGGGCCCAGGCACTGGTGACCCCGGGCAAGGCGCTGGTCCCAAACGCTTGGGTAATGCCGGGCACCAACAGGTAGACTGTCATGGCAAGGGAATAGCAGCCGTACAGATAGGTGGGGATGGCCTGGGGTGTTTCCCAGTATGCTGCGGGCACTTTTCCCTGGCAGGCGGCAAGGAACCTCTGGGGAAACTGCTCCAAAGCGGAGGCCACCCGGCTTTGCAGGAAGGTGGCGTCAATGAGCCCTGCCACGCTGGAGGCAGCCGAGCCCAGGGCGACCGGCAAAGTGATCTTCAGCAGAAGCCGCCGGGTTTCCCCTTTGCTCTTCGGGGCGGGAGAGCTTTTGTAGAGCCGGGGCACGGTGCCGTCTCCGTGCAGGCGGAACCGCAGGACTAAATACAGCAGGGACACCAGGGTGCCCGCTGTGACACCAAGCACCGCCCCTGCCGCGCCCAGGGCCAGGATGAAAAACCGGGCTTCCTCCTGGGTGGGAGGCGCAAACCCTAGAACCGTGCGTTGAGCGGCGTACTCCTCCCGGCACAGGATCAGGCCGCCGCGGGGGCCGCGCAGCGTTTTGTGGGTGGGGGTTGGCACCACGTCGGCATAGGGCACGGGGGTCGGGGGCCGGCCCGCGGC
>OGPH01002476.1_pt1 | contig 10515 bp, 10 predicted proteins | sample 1552891 | NCBI WGS metagenome assembly OGPH01 (sample SAMEA2580272, study PRJEB22360) | human gut metagenome | biome: human gut; feature: human-associated habitat; material: faeces | place: Denmark | collected 2008/2010 | reverse complement strand
TGCCGAAGGTCATCTGCCAATTGGGACTGTCACCCGGTGAGATCGCCGTGTACTCATTCCTGTTGTTCTGTGAGGATCGCAAGACCTACCAGTGCTACCCCAGCTACCGTACCATCGGTGATGCCGTGGGCATGAGCCGCAATACGGTGTGCAAGTATGTACGGTCGCTGGAGGAAAAAGGTCTTATCCGCACGGAGCGCACCTCTATCGTTCTCAGGAATGGCCGCAAGCGAAACGGCTCACTGCTCTACACGCTGTTGCCATGGAGACATGCGGTGGAGCAGTTCCATCAGCGACAACTGGCCATGGCCGAAGCTGCCGCCGAACGTCAACAGGTACAGCAGCAACTGGCGGAGCAGGAAAACTCGATGCATGGAGGTGAGGCCGTATGATCTCGCAACTGCTGCGTGCGCTGATCGACAGTGACCCGCTGTATGTGGCTAAGCGCACTGCGGATACCCGCCGCTACATCATGACAGTGTGGCGCAAGGCTCACGATGATCTGCTGGACGAAAATGCCGTGGCACTGTTTCTCTGCGATCCGTTATGCGGCAGCCTGACTCCGGAGCAACGTGTGTTTGCCGGCCGGTGTCGGGATGAAATGAGCAGCGTCTATGGGGAGACATTATTCCGCCTCGTACAATGCTGGGTCATGGTACGCCGCGGCATGGTGAAGAGCCTGCGGGATGGCCTGAACCTGCTGGGGATAGGCAGCCCCAGTGAACCCCCGTGTTCGCCCCTGTGAGCCGCTGTGTGGCCTCGCAGAAGGGCAGTAGGGTAAACTCCACGCCCAGGGGGATTTGGAGCGATTTTGGAGGCCTTTTCGTTGCGCCGAAAAAGAAGCAGGATAAAAGCTCTACAAAGAGTTGATGGAGAGTGGCCGCACCAACCGCAAAAGCGGCCACGGCAATCCGGGTCTCAGCAGCACCACCGTCCGCAGCCTGCACCTGATGCTCCACAATGCACTGAACCGCGCCGTGAAAGAGCGCTTGATCCTCCGCAACCCAACCGAGGATTGCATTGCGCCGAAGGTGCAGAAATTCGAGATGCAAATACTGAAGCCGGAGCATATCAAGATATACCTCGACGCCGCGGACAAGAGGGGCCTGCTGCCCATGTTCTATCTGGAGCTGGTCAGCGGACTGCGCAAGGGTGAACTGACTGCTCTCCTGTGGAGCGACCTCGACATCGAGGATAAAACCATCTCCGTCAGCAAGCAGTACGTCAAGAACCCCAACGGCGAACTGACCCTCTCGCGTCCCAAGACGGAAACGTCCGTCAGAAAGGTCAGCATCCCGCAAGAGGCCGTCGACCTGCTGATTGCCGAGCACAAGAAGCATCCCGATAATCCGTATATGTTCCCTTCACCCGTCACAGGAGAGATGTACTACCCCGATTCCATCGTGAACCTGCATAAGAAGATACTGAGAGATGCGGGCCTACCGCACATACGCTTTCACGATCTCAGACACACATTCGCCACGTTGGCCCTGCAAAACGGTGTAGACGTGAAAACCGTCAGCAGCATGCTGGGACATTACGATGCGGGATTCACCCTGCGCACCTACACTCACGCCACCCGCCAGAAGCAAGATGAAGCCGCCCAGACCATGGGCAGCTTCATGGCACAGGTGATGTAAACGCCGATAACGATAAAAGCACCAGAGAGGAAGCCGAACTTCCTCTCCGGTGCTTTTCGTTTTTTCTGCGTGTGTGTCGGATGTGGGGCAAGTCTCAAACATAACGAGCGCTGGGTAATGTTCAAAAAAGTAAAAGGCACATTTTGCACTATCGCAATCAATAGGAAATGGCACGATTTCCTGAACTACTGTATATACTCCCTGTTCCTTGAGGCGCTATATATAAACTACGCATAAGAAAAACAGATATGCTGGGCTGGAACCAGCACATCTGCTAGTAATTATTGCTTATCAGTATTGCCTTTTTTGACGGCTTTTTCATCGTCTACCCAAAAGCGGAAATATCGCTTGTTCTTCGGATAAATGCGAACTCCGTTCTTGGTGATGTATCTGCAGTAAATCCACATACACATTGCTCCTTTCGACAAGATATCTATATAAAAACATCTTGCATCTTAGAGTGTGATGTGTTACTATGAGGTTGCGAACACTATAGTATCCAGCACACATCTTCTAACATGCAGAGGATGATTGCGGGGAAAGCCTACGGTTGAGGTTGCCGCCTCAACCGTTTTCCTTTTTCTTGCGCTGGTGTTTTTGCTGGTGCCTCTTCTGCACTCGACGAACTTGATTCATCTGGCTGCGGGCCATTCCACGGGTTATGCCGAAGTGCTTACTTACGAGATAATCGGACGTTTCGTCCACAAGATGTACAGGAGCCAGCAGTTCAGCTGCAAATATATCAGCCTGTCTCTCCGCATTTATCTCGTCAGGGACTCTCTCGTCAGGGGCCCCATGAGCGTAAGCCACTGTTTCTTCCCCGTGAAGAACATAGTGTCCAAGCTCATGTGCCATGACTGTTCTAGCCCAGTAAGAGCCCTGGCAGGCTGCATCATATACAGATTGTTTTACCCGAATCATATGTTCAGCCGGGATTGTTTCTGCCGCTCTCCCTTTTAGGTCATCATCCTCTACCGGAACGAGCATAAACTCTTCATCGATCTGTGGCATAATGAGTTCTAAAAATTCCATTACAGGGAATTTTTTGATCTTGTCAAGTCCAAATCGCATCCGGAGCATATATGCTTCTTTTCTCAGACGCTTACGATTTCTTGAACTTACAATCTTAATAAGATTAGAAGTACCGATGGTGCAACACCTCACTTTTTATGTTGTTTACTGAAAATCCGCATGATTTTGCTGATTTCGTCATCTGTCAGGTCATTAAGCGCTTTTGCGAATGATACTGCCGCTTGGCGTTGCATAGAAGACGAATCTGTAAGGTCGATTTTGATCTCGTCTAAAGACATATCCGCTGCAAGCTGCAACTCCTTTTTCTCATCTTCGCTCAATTCATATGCGCTACAGATTCGATCGATAAAGTTGGCGGGTGGGCGCTTTTTACCTGTTTCTACAGCCGATAGAAAAGCAGAAGATACTTTCAGCCTATCAGCCATATCCTTCAGAAGCTCTTGCCTGTCTAAGCGAATCTTTCTTAGAGCAATTCCGAGTTTGGTCACATCGCATACCTCCTCTTTGCTTTCTTTTGAAGTATACCACACAAAGTTCATTTTGTCAACCAATATAGGTTAATCTATTTGTGAACTATTTGTGACGGAACTGAATCATACCTCTTTACCATTAATTAAACAACCTCCTGGATAGAAATAAAATAAGCGATCCCGATACCTTCAACGGGAAAGTTTGAGAACGCACAGTTCAGTCTAAGGATACTGGTGTCTTTGACGAACATATAACAATCAAGTGGACTCAATGCCTGAAAAACTGCGGTATGAGCATTGCGGAGATGAAATATCTGAGTTGTTTCAGTATGGCGATGCTCCTCTGTATGTCTGCAAACTCAAAAGTATTATACCATAGGAGACACGCAACTGCCCATTCTGGGGTTGGAAAAGAAATCTTTACAGTACCGAGAGCGATGAATCGACTTGGCTGCAGTCCAAATTCTGCGCTGCATTAAACAAAGAAGAGACCGTTTAGAACAATCGCTTTTCTGTCCGCTCATCTTTCACCCTTTCCGCGCATTTCCGCGTGTGGGTCAGGGTGTGGGTCAAAGTTGATCCACACCCTGACCCACAGATTAAATCCGCCGAAAAGTAAAGAAAAAGTCCTGTTTTCGAGAGAAAACAGGACTTTTTGGAGCTGCTGGGCGGATTCGAACCGCCGACCTCATCCTTACCAATGGGACGGTGGCTTTATTGAAGCGTATTATTGCGCCCCAAAACCCGCGTTTTAGGGCTGTTTTTCATTGTTTTTCGTACCATTTCGTTCCTTATCGGTCAGACCCGTTTTACAGCAACAGTAGTCAAATAGTAGTCAAAAAACAGGTGGTTTAAGCAGAAAACGCAGGCCGGATATTTTGGGGAATACCGGCCTTTTCTTCCTGCTGTTTTGCCCAAGTGACACGGGTTACTTCCTCTACAAAATAACGTTCTTTTTTCGTTGCCGTATAGTAGCGGATGCCAAACTGCCGACAGATATCAAAGAGCAGATCGGTATAAGCCTTGCTGTCCTCAGTCGGCAGTGAAAAGTATCCGCCGGCTTGTGCGGCCAAGTCATCAATTTTTTTGCGTTCAGGTGACATGTTCAAGCATCCTCCTCGTCCAAATATTTTGAAAACAGTTTCCAGGCGTCTTCATCGGCCAGCATAAAGCGTTTAGGGCCACCGCTGGCTGCACTGGGGATCAGCTTTGCGCCAAAATCCTTTGCGTAGTGACGAGCCAACTCGTCGGTCTTGGCATCAAACACTACATCTCCGCGGCAACCGGCATCTATCGAGTATTTGATGCCGAAAGCGATCATCACCTCACCGATGCCATAGTATTCCCGTCTTGCGGAGGTGGTAAGCGTTGGATTGCTCTGAGGTGCACTTTCCACATATAAAATGTAGACATATGCTTTTCGCCCAGAAATTTGATAGGCACCCAGCGCGAGCAACTCGCCATTTTCCAACTTCAAAGCGAACTTATCAACAGAAGGCTTGCTCAGATATTCAGACTCCCAATCCGTCTGCCACGAAGGAATGCCTTTGGTAGCGGCAAGATCCTCCGGGGAGGCAGGAAGAATCTGTACCAGCACTTTTTCCGCGTTGGAGCCGCGAATCACATATGGTGCAAAAAACATACAGATTTCCTCCCTGCGATAACATACAAACCAGTTTTCACCTCTATTTTAGCATGAACGCATCGTCAATGCAATTGTTTTTCCAGGTGAAGCGAATTCCATATGCTCACTTTATGATATTTTAAAATGAAACAAAGAACATTGTTATAGGATAGCGTGAGCTGTGCCAAAGAATCTCGATTTCTATGTACAAATCCCATCTCACGCTAAAAATACAATAGGAGGAGCATATTATGATTCAATATATTTCGTATGCGGATTTGAATGAGTTTTACAGTATCAAGGAGGTGTGCCGTCTGCTGGAAATGGACAAAGAGAACCTGAGAAAGAGCTGCGAAAGATATGGCGTCAAGCCTCATCGTAACGAAACCGGCGACTGGGGATTAACCTGCCACGACCTGCGCCGGCTGCATAACTTCTTGTACAAAGAGGAAAAGAGCATGGCTGCGAGAAGGGACGACGATCCGTGGGCATGACCGAACTTCTCACCGTAGCCGAGACCGCAGCCCTGCTCAAGACCACGAAGCAACAAGTGCGAAAAATGATCTCCCAACAGTTGATCCCTGCAATGAAAATTGGAAGAGAATGGAGGGTGAGCAGGCAGTATCTGGAGGACTTTTTGCGAAGCGGGATGGAATGATCCCAGCCTACAAAATAGCAAAAGCGGGGGCGCTTGACGCACCTCCGCTTTTGCCATATAGAGAAAAATCAAAGAAAGGCTAAATCAGTCCTGCTTCTTCTTTTTGCCGACGATCCATGCGCCGCCGGTCAGGGACAGCAGGCCCATGGCCGCGTACAGGACGATGCCCGCGTCGCCGGTCTGGCCGGACTTGACGGTCTTACCGTCGTCCTTCTTGGTGTCGGTGCTCGTGCTGGGCTTGCCGGGCTTGGTGCCGGGCTTGGTCAGCTTGGCGTAGGCCGCCTCGGCGTCCGTCAGCGTCTTGAGCACGGAATCGGGCACCAGCTTCTTCTGATCCTCGGTCAGACCGTCGTAAGCCTTGCGGGCCGCGTTGATCTTGTCCTTGCTGTTCTTGGTGACGGTGCCGATGCCGTTGATAAGGTTAATGGCCTCGTTGGCTGCGCTCTGATCCTTCTGATCCTCGCCCAGCTTGTCGATGGTCTCGGTCTTGGTCTCCTTGCACACCGTGCAGGTGAAGGTCTTGACGCCCTCCTTGCCGGTGGTGGGCTGGGTGGTGACGACGCCATCATCCCACTTGTGGCCGGTGGCCTTGTCCACCACGTTGGTGCGGCTCACTACCTCCTTGCAGACGGAGCAGTAGACCACCTCGTCGTGAGAGCCATCCACGGTGCAGGTGGGAGCCTTGACGTTCTCCTTCACTGCGGGCTGCTCCTTGTGGCCGGTGGCTTTGTCTACCACGTTGGTGCGGCTCACCTCGGACTTGCAGATGGTGCAGTAGACCACCTCATCGTGGGAACCGTCCTTGGTGCAGGTGGCGGGAACTTCCTTTTCCTTCACCGCGTCGCCGCCAACGTGCTGGCAGGTGTAGCCGCAGGTGTCGCACTTGCCGTTCGTCCACTTGTGGTCACAGGCGGTCTCGCAGCGCTTGCACTTGCCGGTGGTGCTGTCCCAATCGTGGCCCAGGGCCTTGTCGGTAACAGTGGTACGGCTGATCTCCGTCTGGCAGACGGAGCAGTAGACCACCTCGTCGTGAGAACCGGCGACGGTGCAGGTGGCGTCCTTGACGTTCTCCTTCACCGCGGGCTGTTCCTTGTGGCCGGGGGCCTTGTCGGTGATGGTCTTGCGGCTGATCTCCGTCTTGCAGACGGTGCAGTAGATCACTTCGTCGTGGGAGCCATCCTTGGTGCAGGTGGCGGGGACTTCGTTTTCACGGACAGCCGCGCCGGGGGTGTGGTCGGTGCAGGCTTCGGAAACCTGCCACACCAGCACGGGATAGCCGTTGTTGATGTTGCCGGCGTCCTTCTTGAAGGCGTCGCCCAGCGTGGTCAGCATGGCGTCGGACTTCAGCTCAGCGGCGGTCTTGAAGGCGGTGGCGTCCTTGGCGTTCTCGCTCTTTTGGCCCACCAACTGAGCGCAGATGCCCTCAAGGGCGTAGACCTGGAAATCACGGTAGGTAGTCTGCTCCACAGAAACAATATTGCCCATGTGCAGCTTGCCCACGGCAGCGCCGATGGTGGCATTGTCGCTGCTGCCCGTCACCTTGCCGGTGGTGTAGCAGTTGCTCACCTTGCCGACGGCATAGTTGTGGGTGTTGGGGAACTGCCAGGGATCATGGCTGCCCGCGATACCGCCCGCAAACTTGCTGCCGGTCACGTCGCCGGTGTTGTAGCAGTCGGTGATCTCGCCAAAGCTGACCGCCACAATACCGCCCGCATACCGTCCGGTGATCGTGCCGGTATTGGCACAGCTCTCGATCAGCGTCGGCTCACCGCCGCTTCTGCCGGTAATACCGGCGGCATAGCTCGTACCGGTGATCGTGCCGGTGTTCAGGCAGCGGGAAATGGTCTGCTGCTCAGAGTTTTGCCGCCCCAGAATACCGGCAGCCGCACCGCCTGCGGGTGCGGAGACCGCGCCGTGGTTTTCGCAGTCAGCCAGCACCACACCGTTTACGTCCGCCATCTGGCAGCTACCAACGATACCGCCCGCAGCGGCGTTGGAGTTCGCGGCCGATACCGCGCCGTAATTCTTGCAGCCCGTCACCTCGATGCTGGCATACACCTTATAGTCGCTGCTGCCCAGCGTTCCCGTTGTAAAGTTGCCCTGGAAGCTGTTTACAACTACGCCCAGAATGCCGCCTGCATTGTTGCCTGTTGTCTGTACGTCTCCATAGTTCACGCAGTTGACGATACCTGTTGTGCGGTACAGCAGCTTCGGGCCTTTACACGCTGCTGCGGCAAAGGCGCCAACAGCGCCATTGGAGGATTGGGAATTGTTGACCATGCCGGAGACAGAAGCGTAGTTGACACAATTCTCAATGCGTCCGTTATACAGCAGATAGCGGACAAAGGCCGCGCCCGCTTCGCTCTTGCCCTTGATGGTCAGGTTCTTCACCGTACCGGTCAGCAGGTTCACCAGCGGGGAACCGGTAAAGCGCACCGTCAAAGCGTGACCCTGACCGTCGATCTCACCGGAGAACGCCTTGTCGCCCGTGTAGCCTTGGATACCAATATCGTAGTGATTGACATTCTCGCCCAGACCCTGCCAATCCAAACCGGAAATGTCGATATCATCGACCAGCACCGCCTTGGCATCATAGTGCCCCTGTTCGTTCACATAGTTCTGGAACCACAGCATATCAGCAGCGGTCTTCAACGTGACAGCGCCGCTGTCGTCGCGGGGAGCCACCGTCACCTTTGCGGTGGCGGGAGCATAGTGGGCAGCAGTCGTCTTGGCGCCGGTGTCCGTCGCCATCAGATAATAGGTGCCCGCCTTATCGAAGGTATAGGAATAGGTACCGTCACCGGTGACGTCGGCTACCTTGTTCCAGTCGGCGTCGTAGACCGCTACGTTCAAACCACTGATGGGTTCCAGCGCGGGGGATTCCCCGTCCAGTCCGGCGCTGGTGCCCGCCTTAAAGGTGGAGGTCGTTACCGTGTCGCCCTGCGCAATGCTGTAAACGTCCTGACTGAACTGATTGAAGCCGCCATCCTTATAGAAGTCCCAGTTGGTGAACATGGCCACGTCCAGCCGGTCGCCATCGGACAGCAGGATATAGTCGCAGGAGCTGCCCCAGCCCTTGCCCATCAGGGGGTACTCATGGTTACGGAAGTACATCAGGTTTTCATCGTGGCCCCAGAACTGCTTCATGTACAGGCTGGTGGCGCTGCCGGTGGGATTCAGAGCAACGGTGCGGCCACTGTTATAGGCAATGCCGCCATCCATATACAGCACATCGGTTTTCTTATTGTAGTCCAGAATGCCGGAGGTGCCCTTGCCGCACTGGCTGGCGGGCAGACCCATGTAGTACCGCTCAATAATATAGATATAGGCGTGGAGGGCGGTGGGGCGCTCGATCAACTTGTCGTTGTTATAGCTGCCCCAGCCGAATTCCGTGCCGTAACGGTAGAAGTTGCTGAGACCGTAGTCGGCCAGATCAAAATAGGGAATGGTCACGTCCAGATTGGCCAGAATGGTGCCATCCTTGCCCATCAGGGGAATACCGTCATTGGAAATGGTGACGTTGACAGTCACGCTGTCGGCGTTCGTCTCGTCATACATGGGAGCAATGGCAGAGGTAAAGTAGGCGGTGAATTTCTGGTCTGCCGCGGTAACGGTGATCTGTGCGGTCTTACCGTCCGTGCTGGCAAACTGGTTGCCCGCCTCGTCAGCCACATAGTCCAGCTTGTACCACTCGTTCTTGGGGGTGGCAGTGACTGTCCACAAGCTTTTGTTGTCAACGTTCTGAACTAACTTTACCCCATCCGATGCGATGGTTCCCTTGCTTGTATCAGAAGATGCTACGATTGGAGTATATGTAACTTCTTGGGATGCCTTACTATTAAATAATGCCGTAATCGTTACATTAGAATTAGATGTAGCAAAAAGGGTAAAAAGCTTTTGTTTTACATATGTATCATCTGCAACATCTGTAAATACATCAGCAAACTCTTTAGCAATTATGTCTGCTGTCGCGGTTAGCCCTGCAATATAGCTTTTCTCTCCAGAGGACACTTCCCATCCACAAAAATCATAATTATCTTCATCGAACGAACTCAATTTCACATCCACTGCCAGATCCGTGTCTTTTCCAGCAGTAAACTCCCATGTTGCACTATCTACATGTTCAAATTCTTCACCCTTACCGCCATAATTATAGACGATAAAATCGGCCTTTGAATCTGGAATACTGCTTTTTACAACCGCAGTGCACTTTGCCGCTTGGGCTGTCGGCGTGTCCACATCCGCGGCAAAGGCGCTGACCGGCAGCAACGAAACCGTCATCACCAGCGCCATCAGCAGCGAGACAATTCTTTTTTTCATCTCGTGATTTTCCTTTCTCTTTTTGATTTTTTCTATATCAAAAGGCCCTGCGGCCTGAATTTTTGAGGTGTGGCAGGAGGGGCGGCACCCCCTCCTGCCCAATGGAAAAACACAACAACGACATACGTTGTTCGGCTTACGAATACAGGCTTGCGAATCAGCCATGCTTTGCTTATAAGCAAAGCATAAAGGGATATCCCTTTATGAAAAATCTTCCGATCTACGGGGCCGCCCGGCGTCTTGCCGTATTCCCCGTTTTCCGTTCCGGCCAAAAACATGCCGCAAACAAAAAACGCACGGCCAAAATGACCGTGCGCTGCACTTCTCACTTCGGCTTCGGGAATGGCAAAACCAACCGGCACGGCGCACAGCGTATCTGACTTAGCCCGCCGCGCCGCGCTTTCCGCGCCGCCCGGGCATCACAGTGACCTTCTCGCGGGGCCTCTCACCCCATTCCGCCGCCGGGTTTTGCGTTTGCTTCGCGTTCACACCCCGGCGCACCGTCCGTGTCTTTAGTTGTCGTAATGTAGTGTATCACATCGAAACAGGAATTGCAAGGGGGAATACATTCACAAAACGTTTGCGTTTCCGATTTTCCCCACCCCGCCAAGTATATATTATAAAAATGAAGGCCTCCGGGTAATTCCCGGTGGCCTTACTTTGCATTTTGGAGGAATTTCGCTATGACCACACCCATTCGCACCTGCTCCCGCTGCGGCTGTACCGCCGACAACCTGATCGAGTTCCATGACCGCCTGCTTTGCCCGGACT
>OGPH01002468.1_pt1 | contig 10551 bp, 12 predicted proteins | sample 1552891 | NCBI WGS metagenome assembly OGPH01 (sample SAMEA2580272, study PRJEB22360) | human gut metagenome | biome: human gut; feature: human-associated habitat; material: faeces | place: Denmark | collected 2008/2010 | reverse complement strand
AAATGGCCGCCAGCACATAGGAAATATTAGTGCCGTATCTTGTATGATCTCCCTGGCTGGTGGAATCCAGCCTGCTGGAATCATAGCTGTCATAGGACAGATGGATCGCCAGGTCCGGACTTGTGTAGGAATTTTCTGTCGTCACCACATGATCTGTAAACTGATCCGCGAACTTCTGATGCCAGTCCTGGGAATCCAGAGAAACCTTCGTGGTTTTCAATGTGCCCGCCATCATATCCGTCAGAGTCTGCTGCGTTTTTTCCGCCTCCTGTATGGCTGCATCCTGTTCCACTCCTTCCTGTGCCTGAATCTGGCCGGCCTGCGCCCGGTTTGTCTGTGCCTGTGCCGTATTGTCCGTCTCCGCCGTTTCTCCGTAAGCCGTTCCGCTCATCACCTGCGCCCGCACGCCCTTCTGGGGAATCAGATAGTTAACGCCCCAGATGGAACCGAGTATCAGCGCCGCAATCACAAGATCGCAGACAAGAACCAGAAATTTCTTCGGAAGCGTCATGCCTGTCCCCCCTTTCCGAGCGTAAGCCGCGCTGTCCCGTTCTTAAAGATTACCGTTCTCTGAATGAGCCAGCTGATGGCAAACAGAGTGCATTCCGTCAGCGCCTTGGCCGGATACAGCGGAATGTGAAGGACGGTCAGGAACAGCTGCAGAAACACGCTGTTCAGAAGCAGGATCAGGGCCGCCAGTGCAAAATAGTCCGCTGCAGTGCGGAGGGTCTGCTTTTCCCGGAACACGAACCGGCAGTTTATCGTATAGTTATATGCCGCGCTGATCAGGCGGGCGGACACATTCGCCACAGCGGCTCCCGCCGCCCCGTGAGGCAGAAGTCCGGCAAGCAGGACAAACAGCCCGTAGTCCAGCAGAAAGCTGGAAAAGGAGGACGCTGAGAATTTCAGCAGCTGGCCGTATATTTTAATGGAATCCCTGACACAGTGAAAATGGGAGCAGCTGTTCTTTTTATCGTGATAGATCGTCTGGATGGGGACCTCTACGATCCGGATTCCCCGCTTCGCGCATGCCGTCAGCGCCGCCATTTCATATTCGTATCTGCTTCCCTTCACCTGCAGCATGAAATCCAGAAGCTTTGTGGAAAAAGCCCGGAGTCCCGTCTGCGTATCCGACACATACACCCCGGTCGCCAGCCGGAACACCTGCCGGGTAATCCGGTTTCCCATTCTGGATTTCCAGGGGACGGTAATATCGTCTATCTTCCTGCACCCAAGCACCAGTGCGTCCTGATTAAAATACGCCCGCACGAGCAGCCGCTCCATATCCGCCGTCTGATGCTGGCCGTCCGCATTCATGATTCCGATCACATCGTACTGCCACAGCTCCTTTTTGATATACCGCAGAGCCGTTTTAATCGCTTCTCCCTTTCCTCTGTTCTCCCTGTGACGCAGCACAATACATTTTTCTCCCAGATATTCAAACAGGCCGCGGCGGTTTTCGTCGCTCCCATCGTCTACAACAATCACAAGATTTCCGAGCTTTCTGTTGCTTTCCACGATTTCCCTTAAAGTTTCATCCGGATTCAGAGCCGGAATGATTACAATCTTTTCCATTGGCAGTCTCCTTTCTTCTGTACTGCACATATCTTAAGGGAAAGGTCTTAAGCGAAAGCCGGAAATCCTTTAACAGACTTTAAATTTTTTTTATCGATTCTGTTTTCTTCGCCGATGTTCCAGGACACATTAAAACAGGACGCATCCTGCACGATTGCTCCGCGCGATGCGTCCTGTTTCCCTTAACGGTCCGGTATTCTTCCGGTTACCGCTCAGTCATTCTCTTCTGTTTCCTGTATAATGGAACCGTCGATTGCGTTAACTGTCACCTCCTGCTTCTGTCCTCCGGCATCCGTTCCCTTCAGTTCATAGACAATCACACCGTTTTTGCTGTCCAGCTCCGATTTTACAAAGCTCCATCCCGGATTTGCAGCCGCCGCAGCTGCCGCCGCATCCGCCTCGCTTATTTTGGCCTGCGCCGCCAGGGCCGCCTGATCCGCCTTTTCATTGCTCTCGTTCTCCTGTTCTCCTGCCGCCTGCTGTACCTGTGCAGGCGGTGTTACATTCGATGCAAAAGCGGTAACTCCTGTGGCTCCAAGCATGAACGCCGTGCTTAACAATGCCGCCATTTTTCTGCTGTTTCCTGTTTTCATCGTCCTTTACCTCCGTTTCGTTTTTTTATTCCACAGCTTCTGCCATATCAGGCTTCTCTTTGTGGAATTACCTCTGATTTTACAGAAGAAGTATAAAGGGATAACAGGAAAAGTATAAATAAACCTTGAACTTTCACGGATACTGTCCGACAGGGTATGATCCACGATTATCCTGTATACTGGCCGTTCGAAGGATTTTCCGCTCTCCTTTTCCATGATTTATATTTCTGTATATATTTATTACGCATACATTAAGTAAAAGCCAGCAGAAGGACAAATACCCGTCAAGCTTTTGATGACATCCATCTTCCTTCAACCGGTCCGGTTCTATATGACATTCTCTCATGTCCTTAAGGTTTCTTGAATTTACCAGAGAATAATTACGATATGCTGGCGGTAAAGGTTCTTCCCGGCATACAATTTCTACTGCCATTTCCAGTTTTGGGGGATCGTATCCTCTCTTTACCGCCATTGTCCTGCAAATTCCGGCTTAAGCATTAAGCGCCTCCATCATTTCTGACACACTATCAAAAAGTCCATATATATCCTCATCTTTTTCTGCCGCCTGCATAGCTGCATAAGTAACCTCGTTCGGATCGTCAAGCTTTACTTCAAAAGGGTTCATAGTGTATATCATAATCATATTCTTAATTCACTCATTTTGCGAGTGCTTTGCAAATATTTATAATAATTATAAAACCAAAATTACTTCAGCCAATATACTTACGGAAACTATCCTGGGAAAGTCATCTGAATTTGAAGAACTGTTTCTACCCGTAAAAAAAAGAACCTGACCCAGCCTCAAACTGAAGTCAGATTCCAAAACAACCAACTGCCGGCAACCGGACTTGAACCGGTACGGGGTTGCCCCCGAGGGATTTTAAGTCCTTAAAGCCTTTTTGAACTTAACGGAATTTAGTTGTATTTATTGGACTTCTTTACCCTGTAACTTTCCGTGTTTTAAGGCTTTTCTTTAAAAAATCCCTCTAAAATACACCTTTTCGCTTTGATCGGAAAATCGTTTTTATTGACCCTTTGGAGGGATGCGGGAGGGATGGACGAGAGCTGCCATAATGTAACCGTTGTTGATTTTATCACACAAGGTTCTCTCTGTCATGACAATATAAAGGAGACTTATGAATTATCAACTGGAAATTAAACAGATTGTAGATTTCCCTCGCTGTCGCATCTACCGGGAATTTCTACAAACACTCATGGAAGATAAGAGCATCCGGACAAACGGAAGCTCTTATCTTTTTTATTTTATGGTATTGTGCTCCTATGCCAACTTCCGTACCTCATACCGCAGGCTGGATGGGATCTCGTATCTGGTTGGCCCCGGTGAGTGGATCTGCAGGCCTTCCGAGCTCGCGGAATGGTTTCGTGTCCGCTTCCAGCATCAGGCCATTACAATTCTGGATACTTTGCAGCAGCAAAATTATATTTCATATACCAGGCTGGGTCATGGCCGACTGATCCGCTTTTCTATTGTCGGATGGAAAAAGCATAATACCGCACTCGACTACAATTATCCATGTCAGAAGGATGCAGGCTTTTTCTTTTTTCCTATCGCTGCCGTACATGAACTGATCAGTATGGGAAGGTGCTCAGAAATGGATATTGTTCTGGATCTGTGGATTCACGCCATATATAACGATGATCAGGTTCAGGGATCCGATATAGGCCCAGTGGTATATTTCCGCAACTGTACCGGGAATCCAACGGTAAGCTACAGTGACCTTTCCCTGCGCTGGGGGATCTCCAGGTCATCGGTCAGCCGCATATTAAATAAACTGCAGGATATGGAATATCTGTCTCTGATTTCCTTTACCGGCAGGCACGGCAGCATTATCTATTTACGCAGTTATCTTTCCACCATGTTCAATATCAGCGATGTTATGATCGATAAGGAGGAGGTTTCCATGACTTTTCAAATTCCTGTACAGCTTCCAGATACAGAGGAGCTTTTGTCTGAAATTCAAAAATCGGAGAAAAGTATTCTCCAGGAAGAACAGATTCATATTGATCAAAGCGTTTCAGATCAGGTTCCCCGCGTTTCAAAATCACACATTTACAGAATCATGCGCAAAGTGGTTCAAATCCTTGCTGCACAAGGACTTTCCTGCTGTGAATGTCCTCAAACTCAATATAAGTTATCCCCTTTATCCGACTGCGGGAAAGATATTATGAAATATTCTCTCTATATACAGTGTCCGAATGCTGAAGCAGGTTACCATTTTGAGCTGACCCTGAAAGCAGCCGATCACGAAATACCATCTGATTATGCCATGCCAGAAGATTATCCGGACAAAGAGGAGGAAAACTACTATGCCTAATAACAGACAAAATAAAAATATACCGACAGAACAGGAAAATCCCCTGTTCCATAATACCTGGAAACTGCTGAAGAACTACCGGGATGCCGTATGGAACCTGGAGCTTGCTGTTCAGCAGGTAAAAAATACCTTTGAATTGGAGTATAACAGCACGATTGATGATTTCCTGGATTCCATGTACCTTGCCGGCGCAGAGCTCGGAGGGACGAAACTGGAAAGCTACGCAAGAAGCATCGAACGAAGCAATAAGATGCTAAAGCTTCTGAACTCTGCCGTCAATCTTCTGCGCAGTAAGCATAAGCATGGAGAACAGTATTACTGGATCCTGTATTACAGCTATCTTTCTCCACAGCAGCCGCAGAATACAGAAGAAATTATTGAAAGCCTCCGCCCACATATTACCAATATCTCGTATCGTACCTACTACAGGAAACGTCCGGAAGCGGTTCAGGCTCTGAGCGCTGTCCTTTGGGGATATACTTCAAGAGACTGCCTTGATGTCCTGGATCGTTTTTTCCCGGAAGTCCCTGATCTGCATCAGGGAAATGGCATAGATAAGTCGTAAAGTGATACCGGGATGCAATTTACACGATATTTTCCCCATGCTATAATGGCTATGCTCATAACTTTGACCGCAGATTACATTTTTTTCTTTTCGGCATCTGTCCTGTACAGATGCTTTTTTCAGGTTTAATTGTACTCTGCCTTTTCCTATCATCATATGGCCGGTAATCTTCTGATAGATTGCCGGTCTTTTTTTCAGGAGGTATTTGTGAAAATGAAAAAGAAACAGCCCCCCAGGACATCCTATCTCTGTTTAAAAAACGTCCTCCCTGTACTCCGAGGTCTTCTTCCCGGCATCCCAGTCTTTGCCTACTTCTTTTGTCTGTTGTCATCGCACGCCTACGCTGCGAATATATGGACACAGGCAGAAACCATCATGAAGGATGTCTATAACCAGATTCTCGGAATCTCTACGATTGCAGCCATTGTAACGGCTTCCGTAGCCCTGCTGCTCATGAACTTCTCAAAGTCCGGCCGTACAGTAGATGAATCCCGTGCCTGGCTCAAACGGATCATCATATCCTGGGTGATTCTAAACAGCATGGGCTTCATTATGGCCTACGTGACTCCATTCTTCAATAATGGCCAGTGGAATGGATAACCTGAAAACAGATATTCATCGGACAGCTTCCGGCTGTCTTTTTTATTTGAGGAGAAAATCATGAGACTATTTCGAACACAAAAAACAGCCGATGTCTATCAGGTAATCAATGGCATCAGCATCCGCCTTGGAAAAGCACCTGTCCTGAAAACCTCCTGCGGCTGGATGGTGCGCATTCCGCACCGTTGCATAACGTCAGCATACAGCAGAGAATTCCGGCTTTCTTTTCCAAAGCATTTCCTAACGAAAGCCAGATGTCCCTGTCTCCAGATCCGTCATAACCAATATATCTATGATGTTTTTTTAAGCAGGGATATCTACTATCTGGCTGAAAGCCGCCAGGAAGGAGCTGCCTATGGGAATACTTGACGGTGTGGTGGAATGGATAGCCGAGCAGGTGATGAATCTGCTGGATCTGATCACCACATCTGTGCTGGGAGCTCTTGGGTGTGACATGGACACCTTTCTTCGGTATTTTCCTGCAGCAGAGAGCATGTACCGGGTCTTTGTCGCTCTTGCCATCGGCCTTGTCCTCTTAAACTGGGTCTGGCAGATCTTTAAAAACTTTGGCCTGATTGCGGGGCTTGAGGCGGAAGATCCGATAAAACTGAGCATCCGTTCAGTCCTGTTCATCGGTCTGATCTTTTTCTCTGACCAGATTACCGATCTTGTGCTCTCCATCGGAGGAACCCCCTATTCCTGGATTCTGGACTCCAACCTTCCTGCCCTGAATTTTGCAGATTTCAATTCGGTCCTGCTGACTATTTTAGGAGTCTGCGCCAATGGTTCCGTTGCCCTGATCGCGCTGATCCTGGTCCTGATCCTTGCCTGGAACTACGTCAAATTATTGCTTGAGGCGGCCGAGCGGTATATCCTACTCGGCGTGATCGTCTATACTGCGCCAGTCGCTTTTTCCACAGGAGCCAGCCAGAGCACCTCTAATATTTTCCGGGCCTGGTGCCGGATGTTCGCGGGGCAGATTTTCCTTCTGATAATGAATGCATGGTGCCTGCGCCTTTTTACCAGCATGGTCGGCAATTTCCTGTCCAATCCGCTTTCTCTCTAACTGAAGGAGAACATTATGAAAAATAGAATACTAATAGCCGCCCCATTCTTTCTATGGGGCCTTACCCAGCCACTCACGATTCTGGCAGTCACAGAAGCTGAAGTAGAAGCTGTCGGAAAGGAAACCGCCGCCGGAAACGTTTTTATCTGGTTCCTTTGCGCGATTGCTTTTTTGAAAATCAGCCAGAAAATCGACAGCTTTCTCTCCAGCCTGGGAATTAATGTCGGCAATACTGGCGGTTCCATGCTGGAGGAGGTCATGATCGCTGCCAAAGGTATTGCCGGAAGCAAAAGCTTTTCCAAAGGTGGGAGCTTCCATGGCGGTTCTTTCCGTACAGGCGGAAGTTCCAATAGCTTTCACGGCGCCTCTTTTCTCTCCGGCGGACTTGCCGGGGCCGTCACCAGACAGTTTTCACAGAGCACCATGAACACCGTAACCGGCCAGTCCAGCAATCCGGTCAGCAGAATGGCCTTTGAGTCATCTGTGAAGAAAGGCGGAGAGTTTGCCAATAATGTCACCGCCGCTGTTGCCAAAGGAAGCATCAGCCATGTGGGAACCATGACAGGGCCGCAGGCTGCCGCAGCCCTTACCTCTTATATGGGGCAGACGAATGCGCCGGATGCTCCAAAATACAGCGATGTGGAGATTGGCGGTGGCCGGATCATGGGAACGGAAACCTCCGTGGCCTATCCCAATGGTACTTCCTTCGGCCTCTACAGCACGGAGCAGTATCTGCCGCCGGAAGGAAATTACGATACCATCACAACGGCCGACCGGACTACCTGGTACAGGCAATATGCCACAGATACGGTCGAACGGACGCCCTATATGACCGAAACAGGGAAAATTGCTTACCACGAAAATATCGTCCAGAAACTGCCGCCTGTACCCAAAAGAAAGGATAAGGTGTAAATGCCGGATCAAAAGAATGAAAGGGAAAGCAGCGTCCTCTCCCATGCCGCTTCCGCAGCAGGCCATCTGCAGGCTGCACTGAAAACCGGAAAGCAGATCGCAGGTATCTCGAAGGGGGCCGCTGCCGGCCCTTACGGCATGCTTGCTGCCGGACTCTGGGAAAACAGACAGTTTCTGGCCAAAGTCCTCGCCGCTGTCTCCTTTCTCCTGCTGCTTCCGGTCCTGTTCCTGCTGATGCTTCCCTCCCTGGTCTTCAGCGGCAAAGGGCTGAATCAGGCAGATGGCAGGGTATGGAATGATAATCAGATCATCCTGGAGACGATTTCCGAAACAGAGGGAGTCATAGAGGAAATTCTTCTGAAACGCCATGATGAAGTTCTGGCTCAGATAGAGCAGGAAATCCAGTCACTTTCCCCGGACTGTGAGTACAGTATCCGGGATGATTTTGCTGCTGGCATCAGCTTTGAAAGCGCACTGATTATTTCTCAATTCTGCGCATCCCGGCAGGATTACCGGGAGATCAGCCTGGATGAGCTGGAAAAACTGCTGGATCAGAATACCGACGGCATCTTTTCCTACTCTCTGGAGATAACAGAACAGGAAATCTACGATAAAGAAACCGAAAGCACCCGCACGGTGGAACATTATGCCTACACGGTCCAGTATGCCGGGGACATCTACTTTGCAGATACTGTTTTCCAGCTCTCGGAAGAGCAGACAGCCCTTGCGGAGGAATACGCCTCTAACCTGCATCTCTTCCTGATGGATACCGACTATCGGGTTCCGGTGGATACCAATCCGGATCTTGTACCCGGAGAAACCGGAAATGCCGCGGTAGATCTGGCCCTGACGAAGCTGGGAACCCCTTACAGCCAGGAGTTTCGGAATCAGGAAGGATATTTTGACTGCAGCTCCTTCACTTACTGGGTATACAGCCAGCTTGGCATCCGTCTTCAGTATGGCGGTTCCAATACAGCTGCTGCCCAGGGACAGTATATTACTGAGAATCATCTGGCCGTTTCCTACAATGATCTGGCTCCGGGCGATCTGATCTTCTATTCCTTTGAGACGAATGGCAGATATATGAATATCAGCCATATTGCTATCTATGCCGGAAACGGATATGTGGTAGACGCTTCCTCCAGCCGGGATAAAGTGGTGTACCGCCCCATATATGGGCAGAGCAGCATCGTTCTGTGCGGCCGCCCTTATACAGTAACCTGATTGATTTGGGAACAGAGAAATCTGTTCTTTTTTAATGAGGAATTATACGTGAAACCAGAAGAAAATAATACCTATATCATCCCTCCGAACTATGTGGATACCGGAACCGTGTTCGGTGGGACAATAAAACTCCGTAATGCAGCGGAAGCTGTTGCCCTTTCTCTGCTGATCGGTATTCCGGTTTTTCAGCTGCCGTTTAAGCTGACTACAAAGATCATCATCTGCTGCCTGACCGTTCTTCCGGCCGCTCTTCTGGCTGTCATCGGAATCAATGGAGACAGCCTGACCGGGTTTCTCTTCAGCTTCATTCTTTATCTGAAGAAACGCCGGATTGTTGGCGGTGAGGAGGCTGTTAGTCAAACCACAACAAAGGAAGCCTCCGCCGGAGCCAAAGCGCAGAAAGTATCTTCTCCTTCTAAAAAACACCGACGGGAAGCCCGTGTGAAACCCAAAAAGGAAGATTTTCCGGAAGAGTTTGGACAGCTGAAGGAACGGAAGGCTTCTTCTAAAAAAGCAACCGGATCCCAGCCGAAGAAAAATGGAAAAAGGCTTTCCCAAAAATCTTCTGCAGAAGCTTCCGAAACGCAGACAGATTTGGAAAAGTTGCCGCTCAATCCGGCCGCTTCCTACCTTCCCATCCGGGAGATCAAAAATGGCATCATTTATACAAAAGACCACCGCTATGTCAAAATTGTTGAAATATCTCCCATCAATTTTCTGCTCCGAAGCGCCAGGGAACAGCAGAATATCATCTATTCCTTTGTAAGCTTCCTGAAGATCAGTCCGGTCAAACTCCAGTTCAAGGTTTTGACCAGACGGGCAGACATTAACCGCCATCTGGAAACGCTGCATCGGGAAATGGAAAGCGAAACGGATGAACGCTGTCTGGCTCTGCAGAAGGATTATGAGAATCTGATCCGGCAGATCGGCTCCAGAGAAGCAATTACCCGTCGTTTTTTCCTGATCTTCGAGTATGAGCCGCTCGCAGCCAACCGGAACAATGACGAGGGACATGCCATCGCCGCCCTAGAAACGGCGGTACAAACGGCCCAGACCTATCTCCGCCAATGTGGAAATGAGTTGCTTACTCCGGATCATCCGGATGAAATGGCAGCCGAGATATTTTACAGTGTTCTGAACCGCCGGACCAGCGTAACAAAATCCCTGCAGGTACGGATCAATGAAGTGATCGGCCAGTATCTCAATACAGACCGCAGAGATGACCTGGATCACATTCCGGTTACCGAATTTATAGCCCCGGAGTCCATTGATTTCACCCACGGCAATTACATCGTAATGGATGGAGTATACCATACTTACCTGCTGATATCCTCCGGCGGCTATCGGTCTCAGGTCTACGCAGGCTGGACCTCCCTGATTGTCAATGCGGGAGAGGGCATAGATATGGATCTGTTTCTATTCAGGCAGCCCAAAGACCGGATCCAGCAAAAGCTGGGACAGCAGCTTAGGATCAACCGCTCAAAGATCAAGGATACCTCTGATACCAACTCGGATTTTGATGATCTGGACAGCGCCATCACATCCGGCTACTACCTCAAGGAAGGTCTGGCATCCAATGAGGATTTCTATTATATGAATATTCTCATCACCGTTACTGCCGGAAGCCTTGATGAACTGGAGTGGCGGTCCGGAGAAATGAAAAAGCTGCTTCTATCTCAG
>OGPH01002464.1_pt1 | contig 10571 bp, 10 predicted proteins | sample 1552891 | NCBI WGS metagenome assembly OGPH01 (sample SAMEA2580272, study PRJEB22360) | human gut metagenome | biome: human gut; feature: human-associated habitat; material: faeces | place: Denmark | collected 2008/2010 | reverse complement strand
CGACTCTGTCCGCCCTGACGATGGCTGTATGATTACTTGCGGGCGGACAGAGTCGTCCGCCCCTACAACCGTTTAACGATACCCGGTGCCAGTCTGAAAGCTCCGCTTGTGATGGTCACGGCAGCTGCCCACCATATCAGGTGGTTTTTGCGGCAGATGATTAACTTTTAATGAATTTCGGGCCAAAACCCTTGCAAAACAGCTTCCCAATGGCTATAATCAGCCATAATAGCAAGCGTATTTGATTTGAAAGGAGATACTACTTATGTCATTCTTTGAAAACATTACCGAAAAAGCCAAGCAGTATGCCAACATCGCCGCCGACAAGGCCACCGCTCTGGCAGAGGCTGCCGCCGACAAGGCCAAGGACGTGAAGGAGACTGCCCAGCTGAACATGGCCATCAAGACCGAGCAGCGTGAGATGGAGAAGAACTACCGCGCCATCGGCCAGTGGTTCGTCTCCGAGTACGAGGGCGAGGTTCCCGACGCCGTGAAGGACGTTGTGGCCGCCATCGAGGCCAGCAAGGCCAAGGTGGAGGAGATGGAGGCCACTCTGGCTGCCAAGTCCGCAGCAGACGAGGAGGCCGTGGTGGAAGAGGACGGTCAGGTTCCCGAGCTGAAGGTCTGCCCCGTGTGCGGCACCGCCACCAATTCCCGCTTCTGCCCGGAGTGCGGCGCAGAGGTCGAGCCCAAGACCGAGGAGGCTCCCGTGGAAGAACCCGCCGCTCCCGCCGAGCCGGAGACCCCTGCCGAGCCGCAGGAGTAAGCAATAGCCTACAAAATGCATTAAAAAAGAGACTGCCCAGGCAGTCTCTTTTTGCTTTTCTATTACAGGGTCGTTCCCTGTGCCAGACGTTCATACAGCAGCTGGAGGTCGTATACATCCACCTCACCGTCGTTGTTCACGTCAGCGGCCATTTTTTCCGCGATGGTGATCGTGTTCTGACCGGTAAGATAGCCGTACAGCTGCTGCACGTCCTCTACGCCGACCCTGCCGTCGCCGTTGGCGTCACCGGCGGGAAGTGTGCCGGGGAGCTTACTGCTGCCATCCCACAGCGCCGTTTTGTACCCCAGATAGGTGGGGCTTGTCCAGCCGGACTGTCCTTCCAGGTAGTAAAGGGTGGCGTCGCGGCTGATGTCCATTTTCTTAAGCAGTTCCTCCTCCGGAGCGGCGCCGGAGAAGTAGAAGGACAGCAGATTATAACAAAAGTCAAAGCCTCTCTCGTTAATGGTGGTCAGCGTAGCGGGGATCACCAGCCGCTTGAGGTTCTGGCAGTCAAAAAAGGCAAGAGAGGCAATGGTGGTAACACCGTTGGGAATCACAAATGTTCCCTCCTTCGCGCCGGGGCAGGTGTGCACCATTGTGCCGTCCTTTGTCATCAGTACACCATCCACCGACTGATAGGCCGGATTGCCCTCCGCCACATAAATGGCGCGAAGCTTTCCACAGCCGCTGAAGGAGTTCTGCTCGATTGTCGTCACATTTGCCGGGATCGTGACCTCCGTCAAACTCTCGCAGTCAATGAACGCCTGAAGGCCGATCGTCTCCACACTTTCGGGCAATGTAAAGTTTTGCAGCTCATCACACCACATAAAGGCCCATCTGCCGATTACCTTCACGTTTTCGGGGAATACGACCGATTGCAGCTTTGCACATTTCTTGAACATGCTCATTTCGATGACTTCCAGATTTCGCGGCAGCTTGACAAACTCCAGATTGGGGCACTCGGAGAAAACACCCGAACCCATTGTTGTCACAGTGTCGGGGAGTTCCATGCGGATCAGACCGGATTTCTCAAAAGCCATGTTCTCAATTTTCGTCAAGCCAGCCGGGAATTCCACGCTCTTTAGATTGGTGCAACCGCTAAAAGCGGCGGAGGAAATTGTCTTTAAGTTTGCGGGTAGATGAATGCTTTCAATTCCACTGCCGCTAAATGCTGCGAGACCGATTATCTCCACCGAAACAGGAATAGAGATCTTTTTCAAATTTTTACAGCCGCTAAAAGCGTACCTTCCGATAGAAAAGATACAGCTTTTCAGCTCATCCTGCGGCCCATAGATCACGACCTCTTTGATCTGATCCACATAGTCCTTCCAAGGAACGCTGTAATAGGAAAAGTCCTCCATATAACCCTCGCCGAAGAACTCCAGCGTTCCGTCCTTCATCAGCTGCCACGTCATGTTTTTGCGATCGCTATAGTTGTCATCCCAATAGCCGCAATAGCCGCTGTCCACAACGGGCCACGCGCTGCCCCATACGGTGGCAGTCAGGCTGAACAGCATGACCACAGTCAGGACAATGCTCAACACGCTCTTTTTCATACGCTCTCTCCTTTTCTGTAGACTTTTTGCATGATTGATTGTACACCATGTGGCGCTTTTTCACAAGCAAAAATTTGCCTGTTTTTCAAAGTCCTTGCAATCCGCTGTGCTTTCCTGTATGCTGAAAGGAGAAAAGCGAGGTGTGCGCCATGACATTGCTGCAAATGAGCTACATTCTGGAGATCGACCGCTGCGGCTCCATCAACCGGGCGGCCCAGAACCTGTTTGTGTCCCAGTCCGCCCTGTCCAGCGCCATCGCCGAGGTGGAGAAGGAGCTGGGCATCACCATTTTCCACCGCTCCAACCGGGGCGTGGCGCTGACGGAGGACGGCCGGGAGCTGCTGAACCAGATCATTCCCATCGTGGAGCGCAGCCGCAAGATCACCCGCTACTACAGCGAGCGCAGGGCGGAAAACCGGGTCACGCTGTCCATCGCCGCCCAGCGCTATCCCTTCTGCGCCAAGGCCTTTGTGGAGTTCCTGCATCTGCGGGAGGAACCACGCATCGAGGTCAGCTTCAAGGAGGTGGAGATGGCCGCTGTCATCGAGCAGGTGGCCCAGCAGCAGAGCGACCTGGGCGTGATCTTCGTCTCCGACATGACGGAGCACTTCATCCGCCGTATTCTGGAGGGGCGGAATCTGGAGTTCCGCCAGCTGGCCCGTCTGCGGCCCCATGTGTTCATGCGGCAAGGCCATCCCCTGTCCGGGGAAGCTTCGGTGACGCTGGAGCAGCTGCACCAGTACCCCTACGCCGCCTTCACCCAGAGCGACACCAATCTCAACTACGCCGAGGAAGTGGTGGTGGGCACCGCCGCCGACTTCAATCAGGTGGTCTACGTCTCCGACCGGGCTACCATCTACAGCGTCATCGCCCACACCAACTGCGTCTCCACCGGAAGCGGCGTGCTGCCGGAGGGCTTCGGCGACGACCGGCTGGTGACCGTCCCCCTGACGGGGCAGCACGACATGCGTCTGGGCTATATCAAGCTGCGCTCCGTGCCCCTCAGCGAGTCGGGCCGGGAGTTCGTGGACATTCTGCGGCAGATATTGCGGGAATTAGAGGGATGATACAGCACAGGGGCGGACAAATTGTCCGCCCCTGTGGCTTGTCAAAAAAAGCTTCGCAGAATTCGCGGCGCGGACGCCGCAGCCTTTTTGCCGGTATTTTCAATGCTCGATCCAATCTGCGCTGCGCTGCACCGCACGCTTCCACATGCGGTAGGCGTCGTCGCACTCCGCCTGCACCCGCTGGGGCGTGAACACCCGGTCGCTGCGGCGCAGCGCCGCCAGCTCGTCGAGACTGCTCCACACCCCGCAGTTAAGGCCTGCCAGCGCCGCCGCGCCGAAGGCGGTGGTCTCCACCATGGCGGGGCGATCCACCGGAATGCGCAGCAGATCCGCCTGCATTTGCAGCAGGATATTGCTGACGCTGGCGCCGCCGTCGGCCCGCAGACAGGTAATGTCGCACCCGGCGTCCTGCCGCATGGCCAGCATCAGGTCGGTGACCTGAAAGGCGATGGCCTCCAGCACAGCGCGGGCGATGTGGGCCCGGCCCGTGCCCCGTGTGACGCCCAGGATCGCGCCCCGTGCGTACATGTCCCAATAGGGTGCGCCCAGCCCCGTAAAGGCCGGCACCACGATAACGCCGCCGCTGCTGGGCACCGACTCCGCCAGCGTGTCGCACTCCGGCGCGGAGTCGATCAGATGCAGTTCGTCCCGCAGCCACTGGATGGTGCTGCCGCCATTGAACACGCTGCCCTCCAGCGCGTAGGTAACGGTATCGTTCACGCTCCATGCCACGGAGGTCACCAGTCCCGCACGGCTGCGGACAGGCTTGCCGCCTACGTTCATCAGCGTAAAGCAGCCGGTGCCGTAGGTGTTCTTGGCGTCGCCTGCGTGGAAGCAGGTCTGGCCAAACAGCGCCGCCTGCTGGTCGCCTGCCGCGCCGCATACCGGCACCCCCGCCAGGGTCTCAAGGCCGGGGATGCCCTCCTTCACCGTGCCGTACACCTGGGAATTGCCCGCGCACCGGGGCAGCATGCACATGGGAATGCCCAGCATGCCGCACAGCTCCGCGTCCCATTGCAGCGTGTGGATATCGAACAGCATGGTGCGGCTGGCGTTGGAATAATCCGTCACGTGGGCGCCGGTCAGCCGCCAGATGAGCCACGTCTCCACCGTGCCGAACAGCAGCTGGCCCTGCTCCGCCCGCTGTCGTGCGCCGGGCACGTTGTCCAGTATCCAGCGGATCTTGGTGGCGGAGAAATAGGCGTCGATCAGCAGTCCGGTGGTGGACTGTATCCGCTCGCTGAGTCCCCGGCGCTTCAGCTCCTCGCACAGCTCCGCCGTGCGGCGGCACTGCCACACGATGGCGTTATATACCGGCTCGCCGGTAGCCTTGTCCCAGATGATGGTGGTTTCCCGCTGGTTGGTGACGCCGATGCCGGCGATGGAGCCGATGGGCAGTCCGGCAATGGCGTCCGCCGCCGCCTGCGTCTGGGTACGCCAGATCTCCATGGGGTCGTGCTCCACCCAACCGGCGCGGGGATAGTGCTGGGTAAACGGGTACTGACCCCGGCCCACGATATCCCCCTGTTTGTCGAATACGATGGCGCGGGAGCTGGTGGTGCCCTGATCCAGCGCAAGGATGTAGGAAGCCATGAGAAATCCCCCTTTTCAAGAGTAGCTTGCTGTGGTATGATGGATATAATAGTAAGTACCATCGAATAACAAGGGCAAACACGCCTGACAGCGTGTCTTTTCGGCGCTTTTTACCCTTTTCGCCTTGGCGGGCACCAGCCCGCCTGCATCTCAAAAGCCAAAAATCACTTGAAAATCCATCGCTGGCAGGTGCTTTGCAGTTTTGTCGGAGCAGAAATGTGTCCAGACAAGAAAAGGCCCGCAGGGAATACTTGACGTATTGCCAAGGGACTTGACGCAGTATGGGCGCATTTCTGCCCGTCAAAACCGTGTCTGCCCTTGTCATTCGATGGTACAAGTATATCACAGGAAGGACGGAATTGCCATGACAAATAAGACGGACTTCACTTTTCTTTCCAGCGACGGAAAAACGCGGCTGCACGGCATCGCGTGGGTGCCGGAGGACGTAACGCCGGTGGCGGTATTGCAGCTTGTCCACGGCGTGGCGGAGTATATCGGCCGCTATGACGATTTTGCCCGGTTCCTGAACAGCCGCGGCGTCATCGTGGTGGGTCACGACCATCTGGGTCACGGCCTGTCTCTCCCGGAGGGCGGCACGCCGGTGTATTTCGGTGACGGCAACACATGGAACACCCCGGTGGACGATATCTACGTGCTGCACACCAAGCTGAAGGAACAGTACCCCCACCTGCCGCTGCTGCTGATGGGCCACTCCATGGGCTCGTTCCTCAGCCGCACGTATCTCATCCGCTATCCCGGCACGGTGAAGGCCGCCGTCCTCATGGGCACCGGCTGGCAGAGCGCCGCCACGCTGGCGGGCGGTCTTGCGCTGGCGGGAACGCTGGCCCGGCGCGGCGCGGCGTCCACCAACGCCGCGGTGACGGCGCTGGCCTTCGGTGCGTACAACAAGACCTTCAAGCCCAACCGCACCGAGTACGACTGGCTGTCGGCGGACGAGGAGAACGTGGACGAATATATCGCCGATCCCCTGTGCGGCCACGACGCCACGGTGGGGCTGTTCCGTGAGATGCTGTGGGGCATCCGCTTCAACCAGCGGCCCACCAACCTGCGGAAAATGGACAAGACCGCGCCGGTGCTGCTGATCTCCGGCGAGGACGACCCTGTGGGCGGCATGGGAGCGGGTGTGCGCCAGACGTATCAGGCGTTTCGCCATGCCGGAGTGACCGACTGTACGCTGCGGCTGTACCACGGTCTGCGGCACGAACTGCTGAACGAAAAAGCGCACCGCGGCGCGGTGTATCAGGATATCTGGAACTGGATGGAGGGAAAACTGTCATGACCGCGTGGGAGGAACTGAGAGAGACGTGCCTGAAATGTCAGGCCTGCCAGCTGCGGCAGACCTGCACGCAGGTGGTGTTCGGCGTAGGCGACCCCAACGCCGAGGTGCTGTTCATCGGCGAAGCGCCCGGCGCCAACGAGGATGCCCAGGGCGAGCCCTTCGTAGGCCGGGCGGGCAAGCTGCTGGACGACATGCTGGCCATGATCGGCCTGCACCGGCAGAATATCTATATCACCAACTCCGTCAAGTGCCGTCCGCCGGAGAACCGGGACCCGCTGAACACAGAGAAGGACGCCTGCCGGGGCTATCTGCGGGCGCAGGTGCGGCTGATGAAGCCCAAGATCATCGTGTGTCTGGGGCGCATCAGCGCCATGGAGCTGATCAAGCCGGACTTCAAAATTTCGCAGGAGCACGGCCAGTTCTTCGACCGCAACGGCACGCTGATGATGGCGCTGTTCCATCCGGCGGCGCTGCTGCGCGACCCCCGGAAAAAGCCGGAGACCTTTGAGGATCTGAAGGCTCTGCAGGCCAAGATACAGGAAATCTGCGACCATACGCCGCTGACGTTTGAATAAGAGATAAAGGAGTGCCGTCCAATTGACGGATGGTCGAAAAAAGTTCATGGAGCGTATCGGCACCGATACGCTCCATTTTCATGCTATGTAGCGGGGTACAGGCCCTTGGCTCTCCCTTTGGGAGAGCTGTCACCGCAGGTGACTGAGAGGGAATCCAAGATAGTGCGGTGTAAGTCCGGATAGATGCTACAGTCGCATAGCCGCCGAGATCGACACGTTAAGAAAATATGCCACTGGCATATTTTCTTAACGTGTCGCCCCTCTCCGTCCTCGCTGCGCTCGGCCACCTCTCCCAAAGGGAGAGACAAGGAATATTCGCGCGGTAAGAAGTGCGACGTTCAATTTGCTTGAAAAAGCAGATAAAACAAGAACAGGCACAGCGGATTACCCTACTGAGCCTGTTCCCTGTCTCAAGCAGCCCGCCCAACGGGCGGCACTCCTTTTTTATGAAAGGTTTACAGCGCGGCCATGGCCTCGTTGATGCTTGCCTCGCAGCTGCGCATGGCCAGGATGGTCTTTTCCATCAGCTCCTCCAGCGTCCAGCCCAGACGCTCCGCGCCGGTGGTGATCACGTCGCGGGAGCAGCCGGCGGCGAACTTCTTGTCCTTGAACTTCTTCTTCAGGCTGCTGACTTCCATGTCCATCACGCTCTTGCTGGGGCGCATCCGGGCGGCGGCGCCGATCAGACCCGTCAGCTCGTCGGCGGCGAGCAGCACCTTTTCCATCTCATGTACCGGCTCCACGTCGCACACCAGACCGTAGCCGTGGCTGCACACCGCGTGAATCAGGTCGGCATCGCAGCCCGCCTTTTCCAGCAGCTCCGGAGCCTTCAGGCAGTGCTGCTCCGGCCACATCTCAAAGTCGATGTCGTGCAGCAGTCCGGCGGTGGCCCAGAAATCCGCGTCCTCGCCGTAGCCCAGCTCGTTGGCGTACCAGCGCATCACGCCCTCCACGGTCAGTGCGTGCTGGATATGGAACAGCTCGTGGTTGTACTCCTTCAATGCCGCCAGAGCGGCGTCCCGACTGATAACTTCCTTCATTGCGGCAATCTCCTTTTTGTGTATTTTCGGCGCGAAAGCGCCTGAAATGATGGCCTATTGTATCACGGGCCGCCGCATTATGCAAGAGCGTTTTCCAGCACCCGCAGGACTTCCTGCATGTGCCGCAGCTCCTCCCGCAGCAGTGTTTGATACATCGGCGGGGCAGGCGCGGCGGGTGTGACCCGTGCGGGAGCGGCGGCGCTACTGCGGGCCTCCGGGTAGGGGTTCTCCTGCGGGTTGACCCGCTTCCAGACCTGATCGTATTTGCGGTAGTCGTAAAGCTCGTTGTCCATAGTGACCTCCTTTCCGGGGAAGTGTTTCGCAGCCAAAGCCTCCCCTGTGTAAGGGGAGGTGGCAACGCGAAGCGTTGACGGAAGGGTTGTCGATCAAGGGGTTATCCCCTCAGTCAGCCTTACGGCTGACAGCTCCCCTTGCAACAAGGGGAGCCTTAAATTGCAGCGTCCTCGATAGGCCGCCATGTATGCCCATTCCCTCCCCGTGACATACTATGCCATGAGCGCCGCTGCCGCCACCCGTTGACACGCTGGACAAAACCCCCTATAATGGTGAAAAAAGCGGAAAGGACAGGGCGTATCGGTATGATGATCTCAACGAAGGGGCGCTATGCGCTGCGGGTGATGGTGGACTTGGCGGAGCACCGGGAGGAGGGCTATATCCCCCTGCGGACGGTGGCCCAGAGGCAGGGCATCAGCCAGAAGTATCTGGAGAGCATCATGACCACCCTTTCCAAGGCGGGGTTCGTGGACGGTACCCACGGCCGGGGCGGCGGCTATCGCCTTGTCCGTTCACCGGAGGAGTACCACGTCGGGCCGCTTCTGCGGGCCATCGAGGGGCCGCTGGCCCCGGTGCAGTGCGTGGAGGACGCGGCGCAGCCCTGCGAAATGGCGGACGGGTGCCGCACCCGCGCATTGTGGCAGGGGCTGGATCAGGTGATCCGGGACTATCTGGACAACGCCACGCTGGCCCAGCTGATGGTGGAGGGAAAAGACGAAGCTTTTTTGGAACAAACGGCGAAATAAATTGATTTTCCTTATATTATCTGGTATAATATTTCAAGTTTGTCAAAATAGCTCTTTTCCTGACAGAAAATGCCGGTTCTGCCGGTTTAATTTGAGGAGGAAGATTCCATGCTGGAATTGAAACATATTTCCTATCGCGTGTCCACGCCGGAGGGTGACATGGATATCATCAAGGATATCTCCATCACCATTCCCGACCATCGCCTGATGGTGTTCACCGGCCCCAACGGCGGCGGCAAGACCACGCTGGCCAAGATCATCATGGGTCTGGTGCAGCCCACCAGCGGCCAGATCTTCTATAACGGCGAGGATATCACGGGCCTGTCCATCACCGAGCGGGCCAAAAAGGGCATCAGCTACGGCTTCCAGCAGCCGCCCCGCTTCAAGGGCATCACCGTCCATGATCTGCTGCTGCTGGCGGCGGGCGAGGAAAAGCTCAGCAAGGATCGCTGCTGCGCGTATCTGACCAAGGTGGGCCTGTGCGCCAACGATTACCTTGACCGGGAGGTGGACGTGTCCCTGTCCGGCGGCGAGGTGAAGCGTATCGAGATCGCCACCATTCTGGCCCGCCACAGCGACCTGATGATCTTCGACGAGCCGGAGGCCGGCATCGACCTGTGGAGCTTCGCCCGCCTTACCGAGACCTTCGAGCAGATCCATCAGGAGGGCAAGGCCACCATGATCATCATCTCCCATCAGGAGCGGATCATCCGCCTGGCGGACGAGATCGTGGTCATCGCGGGCGGCCAGATCGCCCACCGGGGCAACACGGACGAGGTGTTCCCCTTGATTCTGGCGGACACGCTGGGCGGCTGCCCGGTGATTGAGAGAAAGGAGGCGTCCCTGTGATTACCGAGATCGACGCGAAGCTGTTGGAAAAGATCGCCGACCTGACCGGCAAGCCGGTGGGCGCTTTCAATATCCGCAAGGACTCCGGGTGCGAGGCACGCCAGTCCACCGAGCATATCGAAATATCGCCCCGCGAGGACGGCAAGGCCGGTATCGACGTGAAGTTCAAGCCCGGAACCAAAGGCGAGAAATGCTATATCCCCGTCATCATCAGCAAGACCGGCGTCAGCGAGCTGGTGTTCAACGATTTCTATGTGCCCGACGACTGCGATGTGGATATCGTGGCGGGCTGCGGCATCCACAACTCCGGATGCAACGAGAGCCGCCATGACGGCATCCACACCTTCCACATCGGCAAAAACAGCCGCGTGCACTACATCGAGAAGCACTACGGCGAGAAGGATGCCGGACAGACCGGCGGCAACATCATGAACCCCAAGACCGTGGTGTATCTGGGCGAGAATTCCACCATGCAGATGGACACCATTCAGATCCGGGGCATCGACTCCACCAAGCGGGAGACCGATTTCTTCTGCGAGGCCGGCAGCGAGGTGGTGGTCACCGAGCGTCTGCTGACCCACGGTGACCAGATGGCCGAGAGTGATATGACCATCCAGCTCAACGGCGACGACGCCAAGGGCCGGGTCATCTCCCGCTCTGTTGCGCAGGATCGTTCCCATCAGGTGTTCCACCCGGTGATGGTGGGCAACGCCAAGTGCTTCGGCCATGTCCAGTGCGACTCCATCATCATGGGCAGCGCGAAGATCAACAGCAATACCGCCAGC